>Ga0272445_1002777_pt1 | contig 11593 bp, 9 predicted proteins | sample YNPCB0031_FD_194404 | JGI IMG/M metagenome (GOLD analysis project Ga0272445, IMG submission 194404) | Hot spring sediment microbial communities from Yellowstone National Park, WY, United States - YNP-CB-003-1 | ecosystem: Environmental > Aquatic > Thermal springs > Hot (42-90C) > Sediment... | reverse complement strand
GGCCGCCGCCAAAACATCCCTCCCCATTCAGAAGGTTTTTGATTGCAAATGGTATAACTCCTACCTACCTTTTTCGGTAAGGCGCAGGTCAGCATTGTCCTGTCGGAGGGAAAAGCGATACTCTGACCGCAGGGTAAAGAGACGGCAGGGTTCGTCTATCCCTTTCAGGATGAGGTCATCTATGAGGACGCGGATATGGGCCCCTCGCGGGGGAGGTGAAGGGGCAAGGTGGAGCATTTTGGCGATGGCATCAATGCCGGCAATGATACCCATAGGCAGCTTCCTCACACCTAGTGGGGTCGTTGTCTTATACCATTTCCCATTATAAACTTTCTTTTTGGGCCAGCGGCCCGCCAAAGGCGGGCCGCTGGCCTGGCATGTGGGCGCTGCCCGCCAAAGGCGGGCAGCGCCCATCCAAAATCCTCATCTTCACCCTCAAGAAACCCTCTGCTGAGAATTGGTATTAGCCGACGTGAAAGAGGTTTTCGACAATCTTGCTTTCCGGGGTAGGATAGAGCTGATAGGGCTAAACAAAGTTGTACTCCATCGCATACCCTGGACGAGACAGGTGGGCCTTTTCAAGACCGGGGATGTGGCGGAGAGCTTCGGCATGCACAGCCTCAGAAGGGAGGAGGAAAAGCCATTAGGATAGATCTCTATGATACCCCGGCCTTTTTTGTCCGGGGAGCCCAGAAAGGTGACAACGTTATCCCGCCAGAAGTGGAGAGAGGGAGATCAGCTACGGGTGTCATCACCAACAGGCGGTAGAGCAAGCACGGCATTCCGAGCGCAGGGACTCCAGAGAGCAAGCCCTTTAAGGCGGTTGAGCAGGCGAGCCGGGTCATGCCCTCATCCGTAACGATATCCCAAAGCCCCCTAACACATCTATCTTGCACACGAGCTGGCCTTGGACGACGCTTCCCGTAGCGGCATAGTAGGACATTTGGCCAGTCCTATTCCTCACAGCCCATGCGGGCGGCAGCTGCGGCCTCGTTGTCAGCACGAGCAGCATCTTCAACGATGGCCCTACACTCGGGATGTTTCATGTGAAACACAGCTTAGCGCATTCCAAAGCGCAAGCCAACTCTCTTCGGCTAAGCGCATGCAGAGGCGGGCTTTAGACATATCCCCCGGGAGCCAGAGGGGCGTAAAAGCGCATGCATTAGCAGCCGCCGTAACTCTTTCCCATAGGATAGCTGAGGCGACCGCGCCAAAGCCCGAATAAAAATCGGATATACGAAGATTTCAGCCGGCGAGGGAGTTCCAGCCTCTCCCCCAGTAATCCAGGACGAGGACGTCGGTAGGCGTTGACTCTCTAAGAAGCCGATCATGCGAGGAGTGCATTTCGGGGATAAAGACGAACGTGCATGCGATACGGACTTATCGGGAAGTTACTCCCTCTAAGGAGAAGCCCCTCTCTAAGCCAAATTTTATACCGGACGACGGGTCGCAGCCTTCAGGTTCAAGGTAAAGAGTTTCTGAATGCCAGTCGGTAGTATTTTGTGGGGCCGCCGCCCGCCGAAGGCGGGCGGCGGCCAAAACATCTCTCTTCATTCAGAAGGTTTTTGATTGCAAATGGTATTATTCACCCAGCTGGCACTTGAACGGCGCGCATTTAGGGCCTTTTGTGGAGAGCCTTCAGCCGGGCCATGACCTCCTCCAGCTTATGAATCTCCCTGGAAGGCAGACCGGAGCGCCTTCCACCGGTCCAGCTTTCCTCGCCAAGCTTCATAGGCTTTTTCCAGGTCCTGCAAACGATAAGCCCCTTCCCCAGGAGTCCCGAGACACCAGCGGCTGCGCAAAAATCTGCTCCACTTTGTGCGGATCGGCCGCATCCGGGATCTCTGGAAAGGCTTCCAGCCTCTCTAAAAGCACCACCAGGCGCTGAAGCATACCAATCCTCCTGCGCAAAGTACGAAACCGTTCAGAAAGCCGCAAAGCCCTCTTAAGCACTAAGCATCTGGGGTAAAGTGGCAGCCCGCAAACGAAACATATATGAGACGCTGCCACCTTCGGCAACGCCCACCCATAGGGCCACGCTAACCAGAGGCCTCCAACAGCCGTCCAGCATATCTCTAAACTACACTCTGTGACCTCTGTGCCCTCTGCGGTTCAGCCGCCAAAACGCTGATACCTCAGCGCTTTTCCACGGGACAGGTATTCACCCCTATAAGATAATACAACCCACACCGCCCCAAAAGGCCCGTCAAAAATATAATGGCCCCCACCCCCACCAGCCACCACATACCTGTGTAGGCCCCCACCCCAATTGCGACAGCGCCTATCCCTAAGCGCAATACCTTGTCAATGCCGCCTACGTTCTTTGCGAGTTTCATACCAAAGTAACTAACATTATTGCCCGGATTTTCGTTTCCGCCGGCGCTCGAGCTCCTCGCTAATCCACCGAAGCTCCCGTCCGCTCTGATCCGAAAGGCTGGAATTCTCCTCAGCTCGCCGAGAAAGGTATGGAAACGCCCGACGCAAAGGCCCAAAAGGAAGATACTTATACACCCGAAACCCCGCCTTCGCCAGTCCAAAGGAAAGCGGGTCCGCCATCCCATAAAGCTGCGAGAACGACAAATGCGGATGCTGCCGGTCTATGCCTTCCATGATTACATATTGGGCCGCCTTCATACAGCTGGTGCGATTATGGGTGGCCACGCAGAGACCTACATTGTCCAGCGCTTCCAAGCAAAGCATAAGGGCCTGGTCGTAAGCGATATCTGTGGAGACCTTGTCGGGATGGATGGGGTCCGGCCATCCATGTTCTGCTGCGTAACGTCGTTCCTTCTCCACATAGGCCCCCCGCACCAGCTTGATGCCTGGCTTATACCCCTGCGCACGCCCCAAAAGCCCACGCACATATTCCAGCCGATCCCGCCGATACATCTGCACCGTAGTGTAAAGAATAGGCCGCTCCCTGTTGAAGTCCACCATAAGGCCTTCTACCAGCTCGTCTATAGCTTTCTGAAGCCAGCTCTCCTCAGCATCTACCATGAGAATCACCCCCTTTTCTACGGCGAGCTTAGCCAAGGCTCGGGTGCGCTCTACACCCTTGTCATATAGCGGCCTTAGGGCCGTTGAGAGTGACCCCGCACTTTTCTGCTGCCAAATCAGCGGCGCCGCCAAAGCCGTTAGCTTCACAGCCACCGAAGGAATCCAATCCCGATACTCCCCCGCAAACCGAATCATCTCCTGATACGCTAAGAAGGTCGCTTCCTGCTCCTCTGCTTTTTCCGAGGCCTCCACAGCATAATCCAACAGCACCGCTACACCATATTGATGAAGCTTTTGAGCCACTTCCAACGCTTCCTTCAAGCTCTCCCCACCTAAAAATAGCCGTCCCAACGTCATCCGAAGAGCCGGCTCCACAGGAAACCCCCTCCGCACCATCCAACTTCCTACGCTGTTAAGCACCTTCACTAGCCCTCCCCACCTCAATAGCCGAAATATCCAATACGCCCACCGAAGCTCATCCGTACTCCGATACGCATACCCCCACTCCGTATTGTCTAAGTCTATCCCCGTAGCGGCATGCACAATACTCATACCTCAGACAAAATTTGCAGCTGCTCCCGCAAAAGTCTTAAACGTTCCTGCGTATCCTGGTGTTTCTTTCGTTCTCGGGCTACCACCTCAGCAGAAGCCCGCTCTAAAAACTTTTCGTTGCTTAGCCGGGCCTCTATTTCCGCTAAAAATCGCTCTACATGGGCCAGCTCTTTCTCCAGCTTTTCCCGAAGGGCCCGCCAGGTTGCCGCATCCCCGCTCATTTCCACCTCATACAAATCCGGCCCCACCAAAAACCGAAAACCTTTCCCTGCTGCCTCCGAGACCACCTTCCACCCTTCCACAGGCAAAAACTGCCGCGCCCATGCTTCAGCCTCCTGGACCCATTCCGGGCGCTGGGTCACCACCCGCACTACCAGCCGCTCCAAACCCGAAAACGTCTGTCTAAGCCCCCGCAGCCTCCGAACCACTTCCTGCGCATACTCCACCCGTTCTAAATGCGCTTTCTCCGCCGCATCCAAAGGCATTACATCTGGAAGCCGCTCCCAGGAAAGACTTCGCTCCTCCGCCGCTCCCGTCATCTCATGCCACAGCTCTTCGGTAATATAGGGCATAAAAGGATGCAGTAAATGCAAAAGGTGAAGCGCCTGCTTCTCTACCTTCTCAAGCAGAGAGAGAGGAGGGCCCGGCTTTAGCGCTTCCAAGTAAGTATTACAAAAAGCATCCCAAACCCCCCGGTACAACGTATGCATAGCCTCATAAAAACGATACTCCTCTATGAGCCCTATCACCTCTCTATGCAGAGCCCGCAAATACCGATCAAACCACTCGGAGGCCGCCTTTTGGAAAGATGTTGGCTCTTCCCCCCCGGCTTTCTCCCGCCAGAGTTTTAGCAAACGGAAGCTATTCCAGAGTTTATTGCAGAAGTTCTGGCCTTGCTCGCATAGACTTTCATCAAATAGGAGATCATTGCCAGCGGGGGCACTCATGACAATGCCCATTCGTACAGCATCAGCTCCATACCGCTCTATTAGGTCCAGCGGGTCAGGGGAATTGCCCAGCGACTTACTCATCTTTCGGCGCAGGCGATCCCGCACAATCCCATGCAAATACACCACTCCAAATGGCCGCTTCCCAGCAAAATAATACCCCGCCATAACCATGCGCGCCACCCAGAAGAAAAGTATCTCAGGGGCTGTCACCAATACCTGAGTGGGATAATAGTACCGAAAGTCCGGATTTTCAGGCGCCTCAAAAAAGTCAAACACACTCAGCGGCCACAACCACGACGAGAACCAAGTATCCAGCACATCCTCATCCTGCACCAACGCCGCCGGATCATAACCAGCAGCCCGGGCCGCTGCCCGAGCTTCCTCCTCCGTTTCTGCTACAAAGATTTGCCCGTCGGGAGCATACCAAGCAGGTATCCGATGACCCCACCACAGCTGACGAGAAATACACCAATCCCGCACATTTTCAAGCCAATGCCGATAAGTGGCCAAAAACCGTTCGGGCACCAGCCGAAGCTCGCCACTCTCCACAGCTTTTAGAGCCAGGTCTGCCAGCGGCCGCATCCGAACAAACCACTGCTCGGAGAGTCGGGGCTCCACCACCGCATCCGTCCGCTCCGAATGCCCCACCTGATGCTCATAAGCCTCCTCTCGCTCCAATAACCCCTCCCGCCGAAGGTCCTCCACCACCCTCTCTCGAGCCTCCTCCCGAGAAAGGCCTGCATACCTCCCCGCCTGCTCATTGAGATGGGCTGTCGGCGTAAAGATATCTATCACTTCCAGTCCATGCCGAAAGCCAATCTCGTAGTCTTTCGCATCGTGGGCGGGGGTTACTTTGAGGCATCCTGTCCCAAACTCAGGGTCCACCGCTTCATCAGCAATCACGGGTACCCAACGGTTCGTCAAAGGCACCCGCACACGCCGTCCAATCCACCCCCTATACCGTTCATCCGCGGGATGCACCGCCACCGCCGTATCCGCCAAAATAGTCTCCGGCCGCACCGTCGCCACCACTAAATAATCCCCCCCCTCCCCATAATACCGCACATAATACAGAGTCGCCTTATGCGGCTTGTAAATGACCTCCTCATCTGATAGGGCCGTAAGCGCTACAGGGTCCCAGTGAATCATGCGCTTTCCCCGGTAAATCAGGCCATCCCGATACAATCGCACAAAGCACCTTATTACAGCCCGATATAAAGGCGGGTCCAGGGTAAAGCGATACCGACTCCAATCGGCACTCACTCCTAAGTACCTCAGCTGCTGCGTAATGATCCCGCCGTGCTTTTCTGTCCAGGCCCAGGCCTCCTGCAGAAAGCCCTCCCGTCCTAAACTCCGCTTATCTATCCCTCGAGCCTTGAGCGCTGCCACCACCTTGGCCTCCGTCGCAATAGAAGCATGGTCTGTACCCGGCACCCAGCACACATTATAACCTCGCATCCGATAGTGCCGAGCCAAAATATCTTGAATGGTGTTATTGAGCACATGCCCCATGTGGAGAACGCCCGTTACATTAGGGGGCGGCATAAGAATCGCATAAGGAGGGCGCTCATCAGGTACACTTCGGTAAGTTTGATGTCTTTCCCACACCTCTCGCCAGCGGGCCTCTACAGCCTGCGGCCGATATACCTTCTCCATAGATGGGCAAAGTTACCCCGCCATCAGCTTTACTGTCTACTCTCCCAAATCCTGGCCAACTCCACCCCCTTCTTGCAAACTCCTACTTCCTCTTGCGCAGGTTGAGAAACACCCCTTAGACTCATATCCACCAGGGCTAAAAGACATTCAGCTTGTCCCTCCCAGTGGAGATGCCGAGCAACCTCCCGAGCTTTAGAAGCCCACCCCTGATAAGTCTCCCTCATTTTCTCTATTTCCCGTAAGGCCGCGGCGATACGTTTGGGCTGCCAAGACTCCACCACATACCCCACCCCAAAAGCCTCCACAAACCGCCTTATGAGCGGCGCCTCCCCAGCCAATATAGGCAAACCCACCTGGACATAATCAAAAACCTTATTGGGCAAAGCATAACGATGATTATCTGTCACAGGCAGTTCCCCCGAAACCCCCAAAGTCGCTTCCCGAGCATATGCCAGCGCCTCCTCATAGGGTAATAGCCCCAAAAAAAGCACCCGATCCTGTAGGCCTTCTTGCCTAACTATTGCTTCCAAATAAGCCCGATGCTTCCCATCCCCTGCTATCCACAAGCGCCAGCCGGGCACCATCCGCAGCGCTAAAATCACCTCCTCCAAACCCCGATAAGGATGCAAGACGCCCTGATAAAACAAGAGCTTATCTTCCAGCCGAGCCTTCGCAAATCCCCGCTGCCTAAGGGGCATATTGTAAATAAGCCATGCATTTATGCCGTAACGCCGCTTATAATACTGCGCTATGGGTGGACTTACGGTGAAGTGATACCGTACTTTTGGGCAAAGCCAGGCCTCTACCTTACTCCAAATCCAGCGCTTCAGAGGCCGCCCATGTAGCGAAGGGAGAGCAGGATAAAGCTCCCGACTATCTAAAATCACTCTCTTTCCTCGGAGCCGCGCCGCCCAGTAGCACCCCAGTAGCGCATCCAAGTCCGCTACCACTACCCCATCCCACCTCCGAAGAAAAAGGAGATGTAAAAACAGCCGCACATTGGCCAAAAAGAAAAACAGCATCCCCCCCTCTACCGGCACAAATAGCCGCCGAACGGGGTAGGGCTTTTTCGGTACAGGCCGACGTTTCCTAATTGTGGCTATCCCCACTAAAAGCACCTCATACCGAGTACTTAGAGTCAGGGCTATCTTATGGGCGCGCTGCTCATAGCTTAGATCGTTGAGAATGCAGTGGATAACTCGGGGCATAACCTGCGGATGACAACCTCAAAACTCCACCCCCAAAGGTAGTCCCAAAGAGGAAAACCTCTCTCTCTATCTTCTTATCCTCCTCTCTCCTACGCTTGTCCTACCTCCTTTCCACACGCCAAGGGCTCCCCTTCCCCTACCCTATCTCTCACGCCATAAGGGAATTTTGTTATGTTCGTACTATGCTTTCCACACCTTCCACACCCCCATTAACACGGGAGGAGATAAATTCTATGGTAGCTACTTATGGTTATGTGCCTGTGGAGCCGCCCTTAGGCGTAGACCTGTATGCGGAAATAGAGCGACTAAGGCGAGAGAAGCGGGTTGTTCTCTTAGCTCATTATTATCAGGATTCGGAGATTCAGGACTTAGCTGATTATGTGGGGGATAGCTTAGGGCTTTCGCAAAAGGCGGCGGAAACAGATGCAGAAATTATTCTTTTTGCGGGGGTACACTTCATGGCTGAGACAGCTAAAATCCTCAATCCTCATAAAAAAGTCCTTATTCCTGATCTCAATGCGGGGTGTTCGCTTTCGGACAGCTGTCCGCCGGAGGCCTTTGCCGCCTTCAAGGCTCAATACCCCGACCACAAAGTCGTAAGCTATATTAATACCTCTGCCGCCATCAAGGCCATGAGTGATGTGATTGTAACCTCTTCTAATGCTGTGGCCATCGTACAAAACCTCCCCCCCGACTGGAAGCTCATCTTTGCACCCGACAAAAACCTCGGCGAGTATGTGATGCGCAAAACAGGCCGGCCCATGGTCCTGTGGAATGGCGTCTGTATGGTGCATACTATCTTCTCTCACCAGAAAATCCGGGCCCTCCGCCAGCAAAACCCCGATGCAGAGCTTATAGCCCATCCCGAATGTGAGCCTGCGGTCTTAGAGCAAGCTGACTTTATTGGCTCTACCACGGCCCTCCTGAAATATGTCGTGAATTCTCCTAAGAAGCGCTTTATTGTAGCCACGGAGCCGGGCATCCTTCATCAAATGCGCAAAGCCGCTCCCGATAAGGAGCTTATCCCCGCCCCTTCCGAATACACCTGCGCCTGCAACACCTGCCCCCACATGAAGCTAAACACCCTGGAAAAAATCTATAATGCTCTGGTTTATGAGGCGCCGGAGGTAACTCTCCCACCTGACCTCATTGAGCGGGCTCGTCGTCCCATTGATCTGATGCTTCGGATGAGCCGGGAGCTGGGGCTGCTGGGGGGAGGCTAAGACCATCACAGGAAGACTTTGTGAAATGATTTTGGGAGTCCCCCTCCCGAACCCGCCGCAGGAAACTTCCATTTCCTTTTCGCAGGGCCGCCAAGGCCCGCCGATAACGCTCCTCTGAAAGCCTATCCTCCTCAGGAGGTAGATAAAAGCTATCCAGCGGAATTAGTAGGCTGAGGGTCTCCTCGTACCACTTTCTCTGCTCCCTACTCTCGTAAAAAACTGGCTGTACTTCGTCCCTTAAGGTATCTTCTATGCCCTCCTCAAACATCTTGACTAACTCCCCCCTTACGGCTTGGGTTCTGGCTATGTGTTCTCCATAATACTCCTCTATCTCTTTCCGGAGGTGCGGGGGAAGTTCTATCACCCAGTAAAGAAGGAAGTAAGGCACTGTCCATTCTGAGGAGGGCCTTCTGGCCATACACTCCTCTATTGCATCCATCGCCTCGGCTGGGGGGAAGCAGCACTCCAAAGAAACTACCGCACAAAGGAGGTTTAGGACGCTTTTACAGCTCATGCTGTAGGATTTTCCTCCACATACTTCTTTCTGACAGGGGAGTTCTCTTCTAAAGAAGTAAGTAAGGGGGGATTTTCCAAACCCTTTCCGACCCCAGACGGGGTCCCAGCGTAGTCTACTTCTCGTTCGGCTCTGGAAGCCTCGCTTTTTCAATTCTCCCTCGCTCACCTCGGTGAAGATCTCTTTAAAAACCCTAAGTATCATCTCCACGGGTCTTTTTTGGCGTCGCCGTCTCTTGTAACTAATCTCCTTAGGTTCCTCAGATTCTTCTTCTTGAGGAAAGGAAAGATTTACCCTGTAGAAGAAGTGCCAATCCGCCAGTTCCCTTAGGGGGTGTTTGTGGTGTATTGAATGCTCTTTCGCTTTATCTAGCATTTTTGTTAGTATGAGCCTTACTATTTCAAGGTTTCCCCTCTTTACAGCCAGTTCTAGTGGGCTCTCGTTTCGCTGTGTTTTCAGGAAGGGGTTTACCCCTGCCTCTAAGAGCCATCGAACTTCGTCTATCCACCCCGAATGAGCCGCTAAATGCAGGAGGGTCCAGCCCTCAAACCCAACCTGGACGTTGGGCCTTCTCCCTCCCTGACTTACTTGGCTGAACACAGCAGGGCGCTCACTTGCAGGGGTTTCTATCAGCTTCCTCCACAGCTCCCCTTGAGGGGCTTTCCATGGCTTTTTCATGCGGCAAAGGTACAAAAAAATCCACAAAGTCAAGGGCCTTAGCTGAAAGAAATGTAATAAAATCAAGAAAAATAACTTAGCTATAAAGTCGGGAAAATGACATTGTTGAAATTCTGCACTTAGTGCTGATAAGGCAGGATCTTGATATGATAAGATTTTGAAGTATGGAATATTTCTGGGGTTTAGAAAAAATGTATTTCCGCATGTAATTTTACAAACCTCGCTTTATTTTCTTCTTTTCAGTCTACTTCTAAGTCTCGCAGATGGGCCAGAAGCAGGCTAAATACGCTTGGGGGGTTTTTGAGGATAGAGGGTTTCGTTTTTCCTTTGGGGCATGGATGAGGAGACGCTGATAGAGCGGCTTTTGGCCAAGGTGCCTGTGGAGCATCCCCGTCTTACGGTTTCAGCGGGGGATGATGCGGCCGTGTGGGAGTGGGATGAGAACTACTTTGGGCTTTTTTCGGTGGATACGCTGCATGACTTTTTTGACTTTGACAAGGTGTATCATGCGCCTCTATACATTGGTTATAAGGCCGTAACTACGGCTATTAGTGATATCTGCGCCATGAATGGGGAGCCTCTTTTTATTTCGGTGGCGCTGGGGGTGCCTAAGGGGGTTTCGGCGGCGTATTTAGAGGGTATTTACGAGGGGATAGGGAAGGCCGCGCATAAGTACGGAGTAGCGGTGATGGGGGGGGATATTTCCATGAGTACGGCGTTGTGGCTCTCCGTGGGGGTCGTAGGCCGAGTGGAGAAGCGCCGCCTAACCCGCCGAAAAGGTGCCCGACCCAAGGAAGTCCTCTGCGTAACAGGCGATTTAGGTGGCGCCTATGCCGGCCTCAAAATCCTCCAACGAGAAAAAGCCGTCTTCCTTTCCAATCCCAACCTCCAGCCCGAAGTATCCGAATTCACCTACATCATTAGCCGTCAGCTCAAACCCGAAGCCCGCTTAGATGTGGTGCGGTTTTTCCGAGATGTGGAGGTGGTGCCCAGTAGTATGGTGGACCTTTCTGATGGGCTTGCCAAAGGGTTGTATGCTTTGGCGGAGGCCTCAGGGGTCGGACTTAGGGTGTTCTTAGACCGCCTTCCCTATCACCCCCAAACCAAAAAAGTCTCCGAACTCTACGAGCAGCCCCTCACGGCTTATCTTCTGTATGGGGGGGAGGAGTACGAACTGCTTTTCACGCTGCCAGCGCTGGAATTCCCCAAAGTAGAAGGGCAGCTTGGGATAGTGGCGATTGGATATGTGAGTGAGGAGCCCGACATTTTAGCTCAAGACCTCACTGGCCAATGGCATGAGGTAGAAAAAATAGGATGGGATAGCATACGCGCAGGAGATGGTAGAGAAGAAGGGTAACTGACCCCGAAAAGGCAGAGGATTGGAGAAACAAAACAAACAACCCTGATAATCCAGCTACCTGATTATTAAGGATATGCTGCTTTTGAGGAGGTGCCTTCTTAGTCTTTGCTTATTACCTTCTGCTGAGGGGGGCCATCTCGTGAAGTCAAATGCTGTGGGTTTCATTTAGCAGGCTCTGGCGATAAGTCCTGAAAGGGCCTTGTAAGCTCCACCGAGGGCTGTAACCTCATATGCCTTGGTGTAAAGTTTTTTCTTTCACTTTGCCACTTGACAACCCTTCTCACAAGACATCTCACTTCCTCTATTCCTACCATTTTAGAGGATTTGATTCAAAGCAAGTATGGCTTACCAAGCTTCCAAAGGAAATTTATTTGCCGTGAGGAGTAAGTAGTGGGCTTGTTATACCATTTCCCATCATAAACTTTCTTTTTGGGTGGCGGCCAGCCCGCAGGGCT
>Ga0272445_1002776_pt1 | contig 11595 bp, 12 predicted proteins | sample YNPCB0031_FD_194404 | JGI IMG/M metagenome (GOLD analysis project Ga0272445, IMG submission 194404) | Hot spring sediment microbial communities from Yellowstone National Park, WY, United States - YNP-CB-003-1 | ecosystem: Environmental > Aquatic > Thermal springs > Hot (42-90C) > Sediment... | reverse complement strand
CCTTCCGTTGACGACCAGCTCCACAGGCCTGTTCAAGAGCTCCTTGACCTGCCTCGGCCCCTCAGCCGTCATCACCCACGTGTCGCCCGTCACGCAGGGGTTGGTCGCCCTGATCTCGCCCAGCGCCTTCCTGAGCACGTTCCTCCTGTTGATGTTGTCGAGGAAGAGGACCCCTGGGTCTGCCGTCTTCCAGGCCATCTGAGCTATCAGCCTGAAGAGGTGTCTCGGGTTAGCCCTTCCCCAGACCTTTCCGTTCCTCGGGTTGATCAGTGGGTAAGGCTCGTTCTTCTCGAGGTATTCCCAGAAGGAGGGCTCGATAAGGACGCTGATGTTGAAGTTCTCGAGTACTCCCGGCTGCTCCTTCGCCCTGATGAACTTCTCGATGTCCGGGTGCCAGATCTCGAGGATGCCCATGTTGGCCCCTCTCCTCTTCCCTCCCTGCTTGACGACGTCGGTAACCGTGTCGATGATCCGCATGAAGGTGACAGGCCCCGATGCGACGCCCGATGTCGACGCGACTATGTCGCCCTCCGGTCTGAGCTTCGAGTAGTTGATCCCGATGCCGCCGCCGCTCTTGAAGATCATCGCCGCGTCGGTGGCCGACTTCATGATCGACTCCATGTTGTCCTCGATCGGAAGGACGAAGCAGGCCGAGAGCTGTCCAAGCCTTGTGCCGGCGTTGAAGAGCGTAGGGCTGTTGGGCATGAACTTCTTCTCGGCCATCAGGTTGTAGTACTTGAGGTAGTCCTCCGCGTGGTCGTCGAACTCACCCGATTGTATCATCTCGACGATCCTGGAGAAGGGGACCTTCATCGCACCCTCCGAGTTGAGCCGGTCGTACAGGTTCTTCATCCGGTCGAGGTGCCAGCGGTTCCAGGTGAAGAGCAGGTTCCCATTTCCGTCCCTGAGGCCCAGCTTGCCCTCCCACAGCACTGGGTCGAACTCCTCATGCGGCTGTACCTTCTGGCCCCTGCTCACGTCGAAGACCCTCGGATCGTAGAGGATGTCAGGTATGACGACGAGCGACGCTATCCTCTGGAACATCTGCTTCGGGCCCTCGATCAGCTTCCCCTCCTCGTTCCTCAACAGGTACCTCGACGCCATCAGACGGAGCGCGTTGACCGAGAACCTCTTGTCGACCTCGTCGAGGCTGTCCTTCTCGAGGATCCTCATCTTCTCCTTCCTGATCCTCTCCCTCTCCTTCCGGTACAGGATGTAGGCCTTGGCGACCTCGTACAGGTCGAACTTCACGAGCGTCAGCTCCACGAGGTCCTGGACGTCCTCGACGTGCGGTATCTTCTCAGACCCGAACTTCTCCGCGATCAGCTGGAGGACGTACTCCGTCACCCTGTCGAGCAGCTGCTCGTCGAGCCTCCCTGTAGCGACCATCGCCTTCCTTATCGCGTTCCTGATACGCTCCGGATCGAAGTCGACGACCCTTCCGTCCCTCTTGACGATCTTCTTCACCGGGTAGTGCTCAACGTCGTACATCCAAACGCATCACCGCCTGCTGGGGCCTTATCCGCCTTTCCCTCACAGCCCATTCGTTGTATGCCCTCGGTCCGTGATAAGCCCAACGCCGACCTACCACGTTTTGATAAACCCGGTACGGTATGACCGCCCGAAATTGCCAATTGATGGATGGCCCGCCCACGGATTGGCCATAGGAGTCACCGGCACGGCTTCGAGCTAGCTATAATAAGGTGGTGATGCTCGCCTCACCCAGCTGGGGTCATGTTCTTTCTGGTCCAAGTGGAGGACGTCGTCGGGATAGAACCGAGGGAGTTCGGGAGGCCGCTGAAGAGGTTGGTGATGGAGAAACTCTCGAGCACCTACGAGGGCCTCGTCGACGAAGACCTCGGCTACGTGGTGGCGGTCATCGATGCCGAGGTCGACCCGATAGGCGTCCTACTACCGAAGGACCCGGCCTCCTACCACAAGGTGGTCTGCACGCTCCTAGTCTTCATCCCGCAGGTCCAGGAGGTCGTGGAGGGCGAGGTGGTGGACGTAACGGAGTTCGGGGCCTTCGTCAGGATCGGCATCGTCGACGCCCTGTTGCACCTCTCCCAAATCATCGACGAGTACGTCTCGTTTGACAGGAAGAACATGGAGCTGGTGGCCACGAAGTCCGGGCTCAAGCTCGCCGTCGGAGACAGGGTCAGGGCAAGGATCGTCGCCGTCTCAATCTCGGGCGGAAAGGTCGGCCTCACAACGAGGCAGCCCTACCTCGGGAAGCTCGAGTGGATCGAGCAGCAACTCGCACCTAAACCACCCGCCAAGAGGTGAGGGTCGCTGAAGGAGAGGGCCTGTAGGGAGTGCAGGGCCATCACGACTGGCGACAGGTGCTGGAACTGCGGCTCCACCAACCTCTCCAACACCTTCTCGGGCCTTGTGATAGTTCTGGTACCTGAGGAGTCGGAGCTGGCCAAGCTCCTGAACATCACCAAACCCGGCAGGTATGCGGTCAAGGTCGAGTGAGGTCTTCCCCTCAGGTGCGAGGATCCTCAGGCTCAAGGAGGATCAGCGCCAGCTGCTGAAGAGGCCCCTGGGCCGCCTGATCAGGGGCACGCCGGATGAGGTCAGGAGGAAGCTGGAGGCCATCCTTGCCGGACGAAAAGGCCCGCTGATCGTTGTGGGCGACGTGGTCAGCTCGACGGTATCGATGCTCTCACCTGAGAGGGTCGTCTACGTGACCGACGGAAGGACGATGAGGGAGGCGACTTCAGAGGTCAGACCTGAAGTCGATCTGGTCGTGAGGTGCAGGAATGAGCCTGGAACGATCTCGAGGGAGGCCTTCGAGGCCATAGGCGACGCGATCCGTTCAAAGAAAAGGGTCCACGTGGTGGTTGAGGGGGAGGAGGACCTTCTGGCCCTCGCAGCCGTCCACCTTTCCCCTCTCGGAGGGATCGTCGTCTACGGTCAGCCGGGAGAGGGCGTAGTGGTGGTGGAGGTGAACGAGGAGGTCAGGGCCTTCGCGGAGTCGGTTCTAAGGTCGATGGTCCCTGAGCCCTGACTCCTTCACTTCCTCCTCGGTCTGGCGGGAGCCGGTTTCGGAGCCTCTGCCGCCTTGAAGATGGTGTGGTGGCAACGGCCGCAGTAGTACCGGTCTCCGTGATCGGCCATGAAGTAACCCTCGCCGCAGACCGGACAGAACCTTGTCTTCCTCACCAGCCTTCCGTCCTGCGTCACCTCGTACAGCTTGTACAACGGCCTCGTTCCTCCCCTCGCCATCGGCGGCCCCATCCACAACCCGGTAAAAAATCTGAGACCGAGGGTAACACCAGCCGTCAGAACCGAAGGGCTGAAGACGGGAGGGTGAAGCCGCTGTTGCCACGAGGTCCTGGGCGTTCAGACCAGATCGCGACCGATGAGCGTCCTCGCGATTATCAGCTTCATGATGTTCTCCGTCCCCTCGGCACCCACCACGTAGCTGAAGGCACCGAGCCACGCCCTCATCAAAGGCACCTCCTTGAAGTACGCCGAACCGCCGAACCACTTCGACACCTCCATGCCGATCTCGACCGCCAGGGGAGCGCACTTCAGCTTAGCCATCGCGCCGTAAAGGGCCACGTCGCTGAGGGAGACGCTCGGGTCCTTGTGGAAGTAGTAGCGGTCGGCGACCCACGCGGCCTTGTAGCAGAGGAGCCTCGCCGCCTCTAGCTCCTTCGCCAGCTCCGCGAACCTGAAGCTGATGGACTGGTAGGAAGCTATCGGCCTCCCGAAGACCTCCCTCTTTCTGATCCACTCGAGGCCCTGGTCGAGGAGCCACCTGGCGCATCCGACCGTGACAGCGCCTATCATGCTCCTCGCGAGGTTGAAGCCCTCCATCGCGATCTTGAAGCCTCCGTTGACCTCTCCTATCCTGTAGTGATCCTTTACCCTGGTTCCGTTGAAGGTGATCACCGATGTGTCGAGCCCCCTCCTCGCTATCTCGGTCCAAGGCCTGTAGCTTATCGTGGGGTCCCTTACGCCGTTCCTCTTCATCGGGACGAAGAAGTCCGTGATGGTCTTGTGCTTCAGCTCCGGGTCGCCGGTCCTCGCGATCGTGAACCACCCTCCGCCCCACCTGAGCGACTCGATCACGGTGGGAAGCGAGGTCATCGACTTCTCCCCGGTGATGACCCACTCGTCCCCCTCCCTCACGGCCCTCAGCCTCACGTCGGAGACGTCGCTCCCTCCGTGGGCCTCGGTGCTCGAGATGCCCATCGCCGCCCTCCCCTTCGCTATCTCGGGAAGGACCTCGCCCTTCGCCTCCTCTGTGCCGTACAGCTGCAAGACGTAGGGCCACGAAGCCTGGATCAGGAAGAGGACTGCGATCGAGAGCGCAGGGCCGTGATACGCCAGCTCCTCACCGGCTATCGCCGCCTCCGTGAAGGTGCCCCCCTGACCGCCGTACTCCTCCGATATCGTGAGGCCGTAGATCCCTGCCTGCGCCATCCTCTCGATCAGGTCTGTCGGTATCACGCCCTTCTCGTCGACCTCTATCCAGACCGGCTCGACGTTCTTCCTGCAGAACTCTCTGACCGATTCCCTGAAGAGCCTGTGCTCCGGAGATTCGGAGAAGTCCACGTCCTGATTTCCTACTGGCCGTATATCTCCGTGAAGGGAAGAGTCCCAGCAGGCTCCTCTGCTCGGAGTGCGTCAGGTGAAGACCTTCGGCGGTTCCGAAACGCTATCCTACCGAGGGAACGACGTCCCTAACGAACTCCCTCATCTTGGCAAGCAGCTTCTCGAGCGGGTGGTCGCAGAGGTAGACGGCCACGTGCTCAACACCCATCCTCGCGTACCTCGAGAGGTCCTCGGCCACCTCCGACGGCCCTCCGCCGACGACGTACCGCCTCTCACCGGACCCCGACCTCGTCTCCTCGCTCCTCGCTTTAGGGTCGAGCTTGACGGTCAACCGGCCGCTGACGACGAAACCGCTCCTCCCCGATGACCCGATCAGTGCCATCCTCTCCTCCAGCTCGTCGAAGGGTATGCCGGTGAAGTGCCAACCGTCGCCCAGCGCAAGTGCCCTCCTCACGGCCTTCTCGGTGTTGCCCCCGATCAGGATCTTAGGTCCTCCGGGCTGCAAGGGGAGCGGGCTGAAGATCACGTCCCTGACGCGATGGTACACGCCCTCGAATACAGGCCTCTCGCTGGACCAGAGGACCCTCAGGAGCCTCACCTGCTCCTCGAGAAGCTTCCCCCTCTTCCTGAAGTCGACGCCGAAGGCCCTGAACTCGGTCTGCTCCCATCCGGCACCTACGCCCACCGTCAGCCTGCCTCCGGAGAGGAAGTCGATCGTGGCCAATTGCTTGGCTGTGAGCAGCGTCGGCCTCAGGGGCATAACGACAACTGATGTCCCTAGACCTATCGTCTCCGTCTTCGCGGCTATGAAGCTCAGGGTCGTGAGCGACTCGAGGATCTTGCCGTAAGGATACGGGTGCGCTGCGCCTATCGTCATGTGGTCCGTCGTCCAGACCGAGTCATAGCCGAGCTTCTCCGCCTCCACCGCCGACGCCACCAATATCTCCCTGCTCAAGTTGTTGCCGAAGTTGGGAAGGCAGATCCCGAACTTCACATCCTCGTCGAAGACCCGCTCTCATATAACGGCGCCTTCAGGGAGAGATCAACTCCGCACCCCCTCCTATCCCTGAGACCATTACCTCGAACCCCGCCTCCCTCAGCCTCTGGACGACCTCTTCGATGTGCTCCGGGAGGGTGTTGACGTAGACGGTTGGCCCCGTCTGCATCGAGAAGTAGGCCTCAATGCCCGTTCTCCTCATCTGCCTCACGAGCTCGATGACCCGAAGCGAGTCGGGGGTCATCAGGATCATGCCGGAGGAGCCTGTCATCGTGACGGCGTGGAGCTCGAGCGAGTCCCGCTCCACCTCGAGGCCGAAGGTCTTGAAGTCTCCCTCCTTTATCGCCTTCTCAACCCTGTCGCACCTCTCGTTCGCGACCTCTATCCTCCTTCCGAAGTACGGAGAGGACTCGGCCTCCATGTGGGCCTCTTCGGTCGTGGCCTCCATCCCGAGCGGGACGATCGCGAAGCGAAGGGGGAGGTTCCTCTCGTCGGCGAACCTCACGGCGTAGCTGTCCTGATCGTTGGTCCCAGCGTACCACCTGGCGTACTTCCCCACCACTGACCTGCAAGCCGATCCGGCGAGGAGCCTCGCTATCCTCGAGATCAGTACCTCGTCCCTCCCGTAGACCTTGTCGAGGCCTGCGGCGAAGTAGGCTGCCATAGCGATCGAGGCGCCAGCGGCCGAAGAGAAGCCCAGGCCCTTCGCCAAGACCTTAGGATAATTCTCGGTCCTCACAAAGGCACGCTCCTCAATCCCAGCCAGCTCCCTCACCCTGTCCAGCACCGCAACTACCCTCTCCCTCGCCCTTCCCGTGAGCTGCGTGTTGTTCGCGACGACGAGGTCCTCCTCCGTCTCACCGAAGCTGACCTCCGCGACCACGTAGGCCACGTCCGTGTTGACCGATATGCTGTCGTGGTATGGTATCCGGAGCCTCCAATCCCTGAGGCCGTGGTACTTCACCAGCGCCTGCATCGTGTAGGCTTTCGCCACTGCCCTCATCCGCCCCAATCCTCTCCCCCTTCTTTCCGGACGGTGCAGAGGGTCGGCATGCCAAAAACGTTGATATTCGCCCTAAAGCTCAAAGGATGGGATGGCACAACAGCAAATTTTCTACCAGTGTGTCAGGTGCGGGTACCTCTTCGAGAAGGACATAGCGCCTAGGGCCGCCCAGTTAAGGTGCCCCAACTGCGGTTACCCCGTGATCAGGAAGCCGAAGCCGAACGTCGCCAAGTTGTTCGTCACGTCACAGCTCTCGGAGGAGGTCAAGCTTTTCTATACCTGAACCACGGATTCGGTCGTCTAGCTTTCATCAGCCTTTCTGCCGTTATTGCGGACACTTTCTTTCAACTCCCTCTTTCGGGATCACTAACTCGCAGGAGACCGGTGTAGCTGTTGACGACCTCGAGGAAGTTTGCACAGCTATACGAAGAGAGATTACCGGAGCTGAAACTCAACTCGAGGATCCTGCAAAGGGAGTTGAATGACATTAACTCATATCTGCCAGGCATGAATGCTGAATGGCAGACGTTGAAGGCGGTTCAAGAGAGCAGAAGGACTATCAGAAGAGGAACGCCCTACTTTAGTGACCAGAAGAGGAACTTCTACGCACATGCTGGCCTGTCAAAGAACGAAGCTGAGGTTAGGGCCGATGCAGGACGAGTTTTCCTCGGGTACAGCGAGAAGCGGTTAAAGGAGATCGAGAGCTGGCTGATGAAGCCTTGGTAAGGGCATCAGGTTTTATTAGCTGCAGGCAGGTCAGAGAATCTGCGAGGCCTCTTTCCCGACCCTTTGTCAGCTATCTGAGTGCACCGAACCGTCCTTTCCTTGCTGATCGCTGCCAGTGCCCACTGCTCGGCCGCTGAGGTACCCCTCAGTCTGCTCAGGACCTCCAACGGATCCGGTGAGAAGGCGACCTCGCCTTCAAGGATCATGAATGTGACCCTCCTCTCTAGCACATCGGGGAACCTCTTCACGTACTCTTCGAATTTGTCATTGGAGATCACGACGGCGTTCCACTTCCTAGCGTATTCTAGTATGAATTCGTCGGCCGCCCTCTTCGCCGGAGCCTCATGGACCCTCTCCCTCCTCCTGATCGCCCTCTCGAGCGTCTCCCTCTCCGTAAGGATAGCATTCTCGCCGATAAGCGTCTTCACACATTCCGATGGGAGTTCTGCCTGCGGGAGCTTGTGTTTCAGCGACGCGTCGACGATCACGACCCAGCTGAGCCCCAGCTCCGAGAACCGGTGGGCTACAAGAGCCACGTTTCTGAGGGTGGGGTTGGTCCCGCCGTAGTACGCTACGTTCGAGCCGTCTATGATCGCATCGAACGCCTTCTTCTGCAGGCTCTCCTTCGCTACACCTGCCCTCTGCTGAGCTACAGCTACCTCACGCAATGCTTTGGTCGGCCTGACAGTTGATGGTTGCGAGACTCCAGACGCTGAAGGCCCAGTTTCGACAGGACCGGAGCCTACATCGGTCTGAGATCGGGCGCCTGTGCCCTCAGTTGTAGGCTGAACCTGTGGTCCAATGTCGATCACCTTGGGACGGTTCCTGACGACAAGCGGCCCTGTGTCAATTACCCTACGACGGCTTCTGGCACCAAGCTGTTCCACTTTCAGGGTCCTCTCCTCTCTACGGGCGCGCAACCAGGTCCGCAGGCCAGCGACAAGGACATAGAGGCCGTAAGCCGGGAGGAAGGTGGACCCTATGAGCCAGACAGAGTCCCCAGAGGTACGATGAGACCGGCGAGAGGTTCCCTAGGCAATCCGGTCCTGGCGAGATAGACCGCATATCCCATGATTATCAGGATCACTGTTCTGGCGAAAGGGATGACAGGGCTGGGCCCTTTCGCGCGGGCGGCCTTCCTGGAGAGCACTGCCGTCATCCGCTCCGCCAGCCCGAGCATGAGTACGAAAATTGCCGTGCCCACGTTGCCGTATGCGATGAGCAAGCCCGGGAAGTTTAGGGACGCGAAAATGAGGGCTATCCCCAGAACCGCTGACCTCCTGGCCAGCGCAACAAGGCCAGCGATCAGCATTATGAGGTCTATCACGTGGTGATTTCTTTGCGATCCCCGCTTATGTAACGATAGTGTTCCGATAAGACTTTAAATACCGTCAGGGATAGATGTTTTCCAGATTTATTGGTTTACAACACCCCCTCTAGCCATATAAAGCCCTTATCCGGACACTACCTATGTAACAATGGTTACGTCTAATAGATGCGTTATATTTCATGTAAAGACATGGTTGAACTATACGGGACAGCTTTGGTTGCTATTGCAGTTCTGGCTGCCGGCATCATCAGTTTAAGGATTAATGTGTCTTCATCGATCATAGAAGTGTTTGCTGGCGTTGTCCTAGCAAATGCGCTTGGTGTAGGTCTTGCCCAATGGCTTGATTTCTTAGGCACCTTTGGCGGGTTGATACTCACCTTCTTAGCTGGTGCTGAAATTGAATTCAGTCTTTTGAGGAATAAAGCCAAGGAAAGTGTTGTGATAGGTTCCATGGCATTCTTAGCCCCACTTGTAGGTGAATTCCTCTTCCTTAGCTTAGTTGCGAAATGGTCATTTCAAGCGACCGTCGCCGCGAGCCTTGCACTAACAACCACTTCAATAGCTGTGGTTTACGCTATTCTAACAGAATATGAGTTAATCAAGATGCCCTTTTCCAAGACCATAATCGGAGTTACCTTTGTTAATGATATTCTGACACTTATAGGTATCAACTTTGTGCAACCTGCCTTTGATGTGGTTACCGTCCTCTTTGTTGCAACTCTCTTCACGATGGTTTTTTTGATTCCCAAAATGTTGAAAGCCATAGTTCGAAATTATGGACGAAGGGCTGTCGAGCTTGAACTGCGTTTCATCCTTGCAACATTGCTAGGTGTCGCTTTCTTCGCAGACGAAGCAAAACTACATGCTGTATTTGGGGCGTTTATGCTGGGTTTGATCTGCGCCAATATCCTGCAGCAGCATCAAGAGTTGCTGTCAAAGATGCGGACCGTCACGTTCACTCTGCTGGCGCCTGCCTTCTTCGTGAGAGCCGGTATGCTTATCTCCCTGCCTGCTGTGTTAAGTAATCTTGGGCTGGTACTTGCCATGCTAGCTGTGAAACTTGGGTCGAAAGTTATCGGTACAGTGATGTTATGTAAGAGGTGGATTCCGGAAGCCCCCCTGTTTTCAACTATGCTTTTCAGCACAGGTCTCACTGTTGGCACAATAACGGCTAGCTTGGGGCATGACTTGGGCTTTCTCTCTGATTCTCAATTCTCTGTGGTTGTTGTATCGGTTATAATAAGTGCTGTAGTCCCCACCTTGATAGCTAAAAGATTCGTTCCTACAAAACTTTAAATAAAGGATATGAAAAAGGTGGAAAGGAAATTGTCTGACCGCAAGGTAGCTGGGTTCAACAGAATCCTTGTAGCAATAGATGACTCCCAATATGCCTATGCTGTAATGGAGGCGGCTGCCAAACTTTCGTCCCTAACCCACTCCGATGTCGTAGTTCTAACTGTCATTCGTATGCCAGCTTTAGTGGGCTCAGAGGGCGAAATCAACACTAAGTCCATCACTGAAGAAGAAAAAATGATTCAATCATTTCATAAAAGCCTTATAGATAAGTACTTCAGCCAACAGCAAATCCTTATCGAGTCAAAGATCCTTTACGGTGACCCTGCAGATAAAATCTGTCAGTATGCCGAGGCTATAGAAGCTGACTTGGTCGTGATAGGATCACGAGGGCGGGGTGCACTTAGAGCCGCACTATTGGGCAGCGTATCTGAGAAAGTCGTACGCAATTGCAAGAGCTCTGTTCTGGTAGTGAAAAAACACTAGTAACTTAGGTTCAAGGAGTTGTGATGAAAGTCAGGCTAAAGAAATGCCAGTAATAGTATAGCACAAGATTAGGCACGGAGCGCTTCTGGCTAAGGTTGCCGTGGCGACGGTCCTGACCTGGCTTATTCTTCTCTCAGCCATCGGACTCTAACTCTTTTATAACTGGTTGGTAAATAGTAGGACGTGAGCAGGGTACAGGAGCTGGAGTCAAGACTCAGAGAGATCCTGGAGAAGGCGAGGGAATGGCAGAGGGTCCCGGTCAGGTCCTCTCCCGGCATATTCGTGGTCAAGGCCCCTGGGACCAAAAGGAATCCGCCGTCCCTCCTGATCGAATTAAACCCCGTCGACGAGAACACCCTGCCGACCAAGAGGAGGGGTCTCTACATAAGAACTAGGAAGGACCTGGAGGAGTACAGGAAGCTGATAAACGACAGGAACCTCGATGCGCTAGTCTCGGCCCTCGAGGAGGTCAACGGAAGGAGGGAAGAGGAGGAAGGTGAATCGGAGGATCTGATGATATGAGCACTCCAATAGTTCTGGTGGGAAGGAAGCCGATTTCGAGCTACGTCATAGCCTGCTATCGCGCGCTCTAACAGAACGGAAGCGTCGAGGTCAAGGCGAGGGGGAGGGCCATACCTAAGGCGATAGGCGCTGTTCAGGTGCTGAGGGAGGGCCTCGTGAGGGGCCTGGAGGTCGAGAGCGTGAACATAGGGACCGAAAGGCTTCAGGGGAAGGACGGAAGGGAGATCCGGGTCAGCTCTATCTCGATCAGGCTCTCCCTTCCCGGGAAGAAGGCAAAGGGCTCTAAACGCTCAGCCTCATCTGCCCAAGGACCTCCCTCCTGATCGGGCCTCTCTCCTTCTCCATCAATAAGCCGTTGAGGTGGTCTGTAAGCAAAGCCGTAAAGGACCGATTGGACGAAATAGCCGAGAAGTCTGTACTAATCGGCAGAAAAAGAGCTAAGCGCTACTTTTACGAAATGCAGCGAAAAATAGATTGCGGTTTAATGCGGGACACAAGACCTCATCGGGCCCAAACCGCCCTCCACACATAAACAAAGGATCACTTAATTGTTTGACTGGAATTTTAAAAGTATTTAGATCTAAGATTACTTGTGTTGCTGCGGTTATTTAGAGCATCCACACGAAGACTCGAAACATTCCTCTTTTCCAGAACCTCCTTGAATCACCG
>Ga0272445_1002775_pt1 | contig 11603 bp, 16 predicted proteins | sample YNPCB0031_FD_194404 | JGI IMG/M metagenome (GOLD analysis project Ga0272445, IMG submission 194404) | Hot spring sediment microbial communities from Yellowstone National Park, WY, United States - YNP-CB-003-1 | ecosystem: Environmental > Aquatic > Thermal springs > Hot (42-90C) > Sediment... | reverse complement strand
CGCTAGAGTACGTAGGAGAGCTAGAGTATTAGAGATAACTATGCCAGCTAAGTTGATGAGGGAGTTGGGAATAGATCATGGAGCACTAATAGAAGTACAAATAAACAAAATAATAGCATACAAAAAAATCTAAGACAGGCTAAAGAATCATGATGGAAATTAAACTATTCCCTAGAACAATACTCTTAAATGCTCTACCATTAAACTCAATTAAGTATACTTACTTTAATGTTTACTGTAGGAGAACGAGTCTTCAATCAATAGTTGACATCATTAAGCACTCTTTAAAGCTAGAAAACTATATTAGACACGAGAGCACAGTAAGATTTCTCTCAAGAGCTCTAAATTTAGAGATTAAGCCAAGCAGTGAGACGTATGAATATAGAGATGGAGATGTATTAACTATAATTACTTTAAAGAAGCCAATAAGAGGACAAGAAGTTGAAGTAAGAGAAGAAGACTTAGACTACTTCATATGTCTAGTGGGACAAGGAGTTCAACACATATGATGAGTTAAAGATTTCTTTTTTTCATATTTTTTCTTCTCCATCCGAAAAATATAGCTAGAATAAGAAAGATTATGAATAGTTTCTCGTGAGTAATAGTTGGAGAGTAGAGATCATATAGGTTGAATCCATATCCTTCTTTTATTAGTTCATCAATAAATACTAGTGTAGCTAAAATAATGAATGCAGCACTAAGTCTAGCTCTAAACTTGCTCACTATTCTCACTGCTCTAAGCTTCTACTGATATATTGAGACACTTCTCATATGTTGCTGGAACTATTGGTCTAGTATACTCTTTAATCTTCAATTTATTTTGCTTATACGTTACATAAGATTTCTTGATCGTTCCATCTAGATTATAGAATAGTACTTCTAATACCTTCTCGTCTTTCTCTAGATCTATAAACTCTTTTGTTACGTCTCTACAAGTAACGATGTTCTTCTTAAAGCACTCGATTAGTGCTCTTCTATGGCTATAGTCTTTTATTAGTTCTTGTAGCTTGTCAAACGTGCAGATATCTGCTTTCTCTAATTTGCATAGATCTGACCTTACTAGGTTGTCTACGTCTCTAGCAATGTCTTCAAGCTTTATGTTTATATCTTCTCTAAGCTTCAGTAGAGAATCATAAATGTTCTTTAGAGACTCTATCAGTTGGATGTTAGCATTCTCTCTTGAAGCTCTATCTACTAGAGCTTTTACTTCTTCAGCCATGTACTCTAAGACTTTGGAGAAGTCTTCTCTATTGAATCTAGCTCTCTTACTTATGTTGAGTACATCATAGCAAATAAATGGTTCATTCATCTCTACTTCCCTCATTTACATGTATATCTTTAAAACTTCACTAAATATGCTTTACCACAGTAGAATTTATCGCTACACCACTCAATGATCTTATCGTTTTGAGGCTCAATAATAAATATTTTTTCTCCATCTGAAAATAAATTGCACGCGTGACCGAATGTATCTGTATAGTACCATAGTTGTCCTATTGCGAATCCTTGTGTCCAAGTCTTCTTTGTTAATTGTCCTAGTAATACGTCTGAGAAGTCATCACAGTCAGCTGTCTCTAATATATAGGGTAACTTATCTGTGTCGTCTTCTTTTAATAGTTTTTCCATTGCTTCTCTACTTATTGTTCTAAAGTAGCTGTCGCTTATGAATACGTAGTATTCGTAGTTTGATCCAAAAGTCTTAACTATTAAGTTCGCTAATTCTTCTGCTTTTATTATTTCTGCTCTACATGGGAAAAGAGTTCTTAGTTTTAATAGTGTTCTCTTTAGAGATGGAGCTCTCTCTACTCTTAGTGGTTTAATATTGTGCCTTGTGAACTGTAGTATTGTTACTTTACCTATTTTTTTTACTTCTACTCCAATGTTCTTCTCTTCGCTCATCTAGATCACTCTCTACTTTAATATGGCTAAGAGTATTTGGATAAGTATAGAGATAACTATTCCAGCTACAATATACCATGTTTTTGAGTCAACTTCTTTAACTAATTGTTCTAGCTTCTCTACTTTCTCCTTTAAAATATTCATTATTTTCTCTACGCCGTCTACTCTTGCTTCTAGTCTAGATACTCTCTGTAATAGATCTATTACTATTGGGTCTTCTTTACTTAGCTTTCTCTCATCTACGCTCATTTCTCTCCACTCCTCTTACCTACACTATATCCGTGTGCATATCCAAAGTAATATGTCAATATAGCAATTATGATTGTTAAAGCTTGATCTACTCCTATTTTTCCAACTATTAAGAGTACTCCAATTATCACTATTATTGCTATTGCTACTAAATCTCTAGATTTAATCTCTAAAGCCATGTGTTCACCCATGAAAAATATTTATGTAATCTTCTTTATATTTTATTTACAATCACGTTCTCTAGAACACTTAGCTGTAACATATATTGTGCACGCTGCTAGAGTGAATGCTAGTATTATTAGAGCTATGATTAATAATGCTAGAAACTTCTCCAGTGATTTCTCTAATAGCTCGAAGTACTGTGGGAAGGGTGGAGGATACTCTAATATTGTTGTAGTTGCTTCATTCATGTAGTCTCCTTTTTCACTAATATTTGTACTTGCTGGAGTAAGCTATCTATTTTTCTGTTGAGTATTACTGTCTCTCTTAAAATTAATAGTAGTAGTGTCTCAGAGTATCTTGTCCCCATCTCCTCGGAGATTTGTTTAGCTTGCTCTCTCAATATTACTATGTCTTTAATTACTGTCTCTAAGTCTGCTCTACTAAGCCTGTGCAATCTTCTTAACCTCAACATTGAATAGTGCTTTAGCGTGTTCTTTAATCAGCTTCTCTACTTCACTTACTCTGTCTTCTCCCAGTTGGAGAATAAATCCTCTTCCATCTTCCAATAGTACTTGTATTACTAGAGTTGTACCTTTCTTCTCTAAGAGCTTATATTTTGCAGACATGTAGATCCCTCATTCTATTTTTTTATTTAATTCTCTATTTTTATAGTTATCTGTCTAAATCTAGGCTTCAACTATTAATGCTTTATTGCTATCTCAATATGTATGGTATAGTTCTCGGTGAAGCCTACTCTACACAGTGCAAGTCATTGACTCAACTGAGACCTTTAACCCTGTGCCATCGTAGACTACGGCGTTGACGGTTGGGCAGTCTTGTCCAACTGGCCTAGTCGTATAGTATCTTTTAAATCCCACTCCATCATATTCTACTATATCTAAGTGGCATCCCGCTAATGCCTCATAGAACACGCAGTACTCTCCATCAGCTTTAAGCCCCGTCCCATCATACCTCACTAGTGGTAGTGGATCTCTTAGTATACTTGAACAGTTCTTCACTTCTATCTTTGAGTCTTTCATTAAATTATCCCTTAGATTCTAGATGGCATTACTAACACTGTTATTGTTTGACCAGCAGCTGTTGCACTAGTCAACGCTACTCCAAGTACTCTGACTAGAGTTGCTCCAATGCTTACTCCAGTTACAAACGTCCCTGTGCTGGTTGACACTCCGCTGATAACTGTCGCCGTAGTAGTGGTGACACTAGCTATCGCTGAGTCCGTAGTAGAAGACACATTAGCGACAATAGTTGTTCCAGCTGTAGACGTTATTCCAGTTACAAATGTCCCCGTGCCAGTAGTAATACTCGCTATTGCTGAATCAGTTGTTGCAGTAGCGTTTGCTACAATTGTTGTTCCAGCAGTAGAAGTTATCCCTGTAACAAATGTTCCAGTTGAAGTAGTAATGCCTGATATAGCTGAATCAGTAGTAGAAGTCACGTTTGCAACCACTGTAGTACCTGCTGCCGTAGTTATTCCAGTTACAAATGTGCCTGTTGAAGTAGTTACTCCCGTTACAGCTGTTCCACTACTAGAAGTAACATTAGCTACTACAGTAGTTCCAGTAGTGGTAGTAATACCTGTTACTACTGTAGCAGTGGATTTAGTTATGCCTGTAACAGCACTAGCTGTTGTCTTGCCGTGAGTGTGCCTAATATATCCACTAGCATCTGTAGTGTACCCTGTATCTGTACCAATATCTGACACGAAGCTAGCAGTAGATGGAGTTACATCTGATAATACGCTTGTAGTCGTGAAGTCTCTCCTATCTACACTTATCCCTGTTAGAAAGCTCCCAGTACTGGTTGAAACACTAGTTACAGCACTAGCGGTTGTGAAGTCTCTCCTGTCAACGCTTATACTCGCCACAAAAGACTTAGTTGAAGTAGTGATACTTGTTATAGCTGAAGCTGTGGTGAAGTCTCTACGGTCTAAACTTATACTTGTAATGAAAGATTTTGTTGAAGTGGTAATGCTGGTGATCGCTGATGCAGTAGTGAAATCTCTCCTATCTACACTTATGCTAGCTATGAAGGACTTAGTAGTAGTTGAAACGCTAGCTATAACTGTTGTTGTACTAGTTGACACTCCTGTTACAGCTGAAGCTGTACTTAGACTTGGAGTGTGAGAGTGCCCAGTATACTTTACTACTCTACCAGCTGTTGTTGCAAATGTAACTGGGTCTCCCGGATTTATTGCTCCATCTGCTACTACTGTTGCTACACCCATAACTAAAACTCTAACTACTCCACCAGAGCTCGCTGTGTTTAATGCTACTCCAATAATATTCGAGTATGTTGATGAAGCTCTATATACTTTCCCATCAGTGTGCAGTGATACTACGTCATTCGCACTTATAGCTTCTCCAGCTGTATAGTCTCTAGTTAATCCGTTTGGTGAAACATTTAAGTCTGGAAATGCTCTAGTTGGATGCCAAAAGCTCATGTTCTCACTCTATATTGTCTCCATCACTTGGACTATGAATGAGTAAGGTATTGCTCTAAGTGTTCCAGATGTCTGAGTAACCGTGATTCTAGCTTTAGCATTATATGCTAGAGTAGTAGCTGGGATCCTCACTACTGGTATAGATACCGGACCATTGAAAGTCATCTCATCGCTCTTAACTCTATTAGTTCCATCTACAGCTATATATATTCTCAAGATGACTGTGTCTCCCAACGCTAAATTTTGTAGGCTTATCTGTCCCTCTAAAATATAGTCGTCTGGGTAGTCTCCAAGATTCAATATATCTGTCTCCGTGTTTAGATCGCTAGGTGTAACTGATCCCTGATACCTCTCTTTACTTCTTATTCTTACAGGCATTAGTCAGCTACCTTGACATCTGGACATAGTAGTTTATAGTTATTGAGTCTCCAGCGTCCCAGTTCAGTGGAACACACGAAAAAGTCTTTCTAGCTAATAATATTCCTCCAGTTGAAGCGTTAAATATTCCAGCTTCACATATTGACTGGCTTCCAGTTAATCCATCAGTCTTAGAGAATGTAGCAGATACTAGAGCTGTGTCTCCAGTGACAGTTGTAGTAGTCTGAGAAATAGTTGCAGTCTTCCTCTTCACTTCTGAAACTAGTGCAGTGTCTGTCGCTGATTCAGCTGTTGTACCTGTACCTATAGCTAGATATCCGAACTTGGTTTCTGTTAATCCAGAGAACACTAGTCTTATTATTGCAGCAAGTCCTACATTAGTAATAATGTTCTTCCTCCAGTAATAGTCTTGGAACTTGCTTGGCATACTTGCAAGTATTGGAGCTAGTCCAGGATCATCTTCAAGGTCTTCTTTACTTATTTTTCTAGGTCCCAAATAATATTTTATTTTTCCATCTTTATCTCTAACTATTACTTCTACCCAACCCTCTATTTTAGCTGAATCTGGATGCTCTTTAGACATAGATTACACCCATAAAAAATATTTTGCAACATGCTTTTATATGATTTATTGGAGAGAGACAGTGTCATTTACTAGTGCAGCAATACCGAAGATCTATATTTTAGCTAGCTCGGTTGGAAGAATCTACACTGTAAGTATCTCAGACTCTACTCTAGCTTTAGACTATGTTTCAAAGACTCCAATTATACTTAGATCAGACTCTAGTAGAGTTCTAGAAGCATTCTCGAAGTATAGTTTATTTTATAGATCTATGGCTGACTCCTCTAGAAGTTTAGACTTTCATAGTAGTAGTCTAGTGAAGAATCTAGTTGACGTGTCTACATCACTAGATTATATATATAAGTCTCCACTTAAAGCACTCTTTGATTCAAGTAGATCTCTAGAAGTCTTCAATAATATATGTCAGTATTATAGATCTCTAGTTGACTTATCTAAATCAACAGATTACTTCTCCAAGTCTCCATCTAGAGTGATAATAGATCTCTCTAAAGTTCTTGAAGCATTCTCTATGTACTCTTCATTCTATAGAACTATTGTTGACGCTGGAAGAGCTTTAGAATACTCTACTAAATCTATAAGTACTCTGATTCTTGATAGAGTCTTTGGAGACTTCGACTACTCTGCTCTCAGAGGTAAAGAGCTTAGAGACTCACTTATAGGATTAGATTATATTTCTAAAGCTCCATCTATGTTTAGAATCGATACCTCTAAATCTGTAGATTTACTGTCTTCAAGCATAGTAAAGTCTCTTGGAGATAGCTCTATATCTATAGACTACACTTCTAAATTTACATCTAGAAATATTCTAGACATCTCAAAGAGTGTTGATCTACTATCTAAATACTCTACTAAATCTCTCCTAGATCCAAGTATAACTGTAGACTATATTTCTAAAGCCCCATATAGAGCAATAGGAGACATAGGTAAGAGTGTGGACTTTACTTCTATAGCTTCAGCGAAGATGATAACTGATATAGGGAAGACTCTAGATTATTTCTCTAAGTCTACATCTATATTTAGGCTTGATCTCGGGAGATCTATAGATGCATTTTCTTTAGGAGTTGGAAAAGCATTAATAGATAGCTCTAAGTCTACTGATTACTATTCTAAATTGTTATCTAAAATAATGCTAGATCTCTCTATCTCCATGGACTTCATATCTAAGTATCCTACTCTATCTCTAATTGATTTAAGCAAGAGCGTAGACTATTTTGCTAAAGCTCCATGTAAAGCTTTAGTTGACTCATCTAAGACAATAGAATATAAGATCTCCATGGATTCCTTGAAGACATTTAAGGATTCTACGCTTACTTTAGACTACCTGGTTAAAGACGTGTATAGGAGCTTTTTAGATGTAAGTAAAACTATTGATCTATTCTCTAGAACAGTAAGCTACACTAGACCCCTTACGGATATTTCTAGAATTTTAGACTATTTATATAAAGAAGCATCTAGAGTCTTCATAGATACATCTAAACCTATTGACTATTTGAGTAAATATCCATCGGTGTCAAGATCGGACTCAATTAAAGCATTAGACTTAGTACTTAAATCATCTGTTAAGACTACTTATGACTCTCTTAGAGGAGTTGACCTATATTCTTTATCTATATTTAAAAATATATATGACTCTGGACGATCTCTAGAATACTTATCTAAGTATACTTTGAGATCTCTACTTGATCTCTCTCTAGTGCTTGATTACATCTCTAAATTGAGTAGTAGAGTCGTAATTGACAGTGGAATCACTGGAGACTACATCTCTAAGGAAACATATAAGTCATTTATAGACATGAGTAAAGCTGTAGAAGCATTCTCAAGAATTATTAACTATTCTAGATCTCTAGCAGATATATCTACTGCTACAGACTACTCTTACAAATATGCGTCTAAAGTAGTGTTGGAGACATATAGAAGTATAGACTACTTAGGTAAAGACTTATTAAAGCTAACTCTAGACTCTGCTAGAGCGTCAGACTTCACATCTAGAGATGCTTTGAAATCTATTCTTGACTCTACTAAGGCTAGTGATAAATATTCTGCTTCAGTGTTGAGAAATATTATAGATATTTCTAGATCTCTAGACTACTTCTCTAAATCACCTATAAAGTCTCTAGTAGATCTCTCCATATTCATGGACTATGTGAAGAGAGATGCTCTGAAATCTCTTCTAGAGTCTATACTACTCAGTGACTACTTCTCTAAAAGCACTGTGGAAGTAGCTCTAGACTCAGCTAGATCTATAGATTATTCATATAAATCTCTAGTGAAATCTACAATAGACTTAAGTAGACCTATTGACGTCTTCTCTAGATATGTAAGCTATAGTAGAGACTTGAGAGATTCTCTAGTTGGAGAATTTATTCTATCTAGTCTTAGAGGTAAAGAAATAAGAGAAACACTTAGAGCTCTAGAATACTATACTATAGATGCAACTAAAGAACTGAGAGAATACTCTACTGTCAGCGAATACTTGAAGAAAGATGCTTCAAAAATATATTTAGATTTAGCTAAATCTGGAGACTACTTCTCTAAATCTCCAACAAAACTGGTGAGAGAAACAGTGTACGGGAGCGATATACAATCATCTTTAATAATGAAGGCAATAGTTGACTCGCTCACATCAGTAGACTATACATCTAGAAGCATATCTAGATCCCTCATAGATAGCTCTCTAGCTGTAGACATCATATCTAGAAGCATTCTCAAACTTATCACTGATAGAAGCACTCCTGGAGAATACTTCTCCACTCAACTATATAAAAGCATAGTAGACATTTCTAGAGCTATAGAGTATAAAGTATCTAGAGACACTCTGAAGACGTTTATAGACTCAGCTGTCAGCTTGGAGTATCTCTCTAAATCTCCATTGAGAACTATGAGAGATGCATCAATTCTTCTAGATTATCTTCAGAGACAGAGCATTAAAGCAGTATTAGAGACAGCAATTACTATAGACTACTTCTACAAGAGCATAGAGAAAGTAAGCTTGGATCAAGTGAGAGCTCTAGACTACATATATAAATCTCTAGAGAAGACCCTAATGGAGTTAAGTAGAGCTATAGAAGAATTCTCTAAGACTATAAGTTACACTAGAGATCTAAGAGATGCTTTAGCTGGAGAATTCTATACATCTATTTTACAAGGTAAAGAAGTGAGAGAATCTATTAGAGCAGTAGAATACTACTCAACTAGCATAGGTAAAGAGCTTAGAGATTACTCTACTATTACTGAATATTTGAAGAAAGAATCTATGAAAGCATATATGGATTCTATGAGAGCTCTAGAGTTCTCAACAATTCATCCATCTAAAATGATCTTAGATACAAGTAGATCCATAGAAATGTTCTCTCTAAGATCAGAGTTCTATAGGAGCTTCCTCGAGCAAGTATTCTCTAGAGACTATATAGCTAAGGATTCTAGTAAAATATTAGCTGAAGCAGCTTTGACGGTAGACTGGATCCAGTTAATGAGATCTATATATATTACTCTCAGAGACTACTTAATTGGTGAATATGAAGTATCCAGGTATGGAGCTAAGAATCTTTTAGAGTTAAGTAGAGTTGTCGAGTACTTATCTAAACTCACATCTAGAGAGATTAGAGACTACTTAACTAGTTTAGACTACTATTTGAAGATTCCATCGAAACAACTAGTTGACTCAGCTAGAACACTAGAATATATTACTAAACTAGTCTCAAAGACTCTACTAGAGTACAGTATATCACTAGAATACTTATCCACTAAGACGGAATTCTACAGATCTCTAGTAGACTACATAACTTCTATAGACTACTTGGAGAAAATAATATCTAAGACTCTAGCTGATACAGTTGCATCGGTAGACTTCATAAATGTATTGAAGACGATAATAATTACTCTTAGAGACTACATTATTGGAGAATACGAATCATCTAGAGCTCCAGGAAGAAGCATCATGGATATTAGTATAGCTAGAGATATAGCTACAAAGATAGCTTACACTCTAACAGGTTTAGATGTAAGGAGAGTATACTACTTCCCATTGGAGTATAGATCACTATGGGACTTAATACTATCTAGTGACCATAATTCCAAGGTTGAAGCATGCAGGAACATATTAGATATATTTAAGAGAGTTAGAGATAAACTAATAGCTGGGTGATCACTCTTGACACTAGAAGAAGAAATTAACTCATTAATATTAGAGATGGAAAACATATTGAACACTATGAGATACGTGAAAACTGGAGACGAAATAAGAGCTGAAGACACCAATAAGTTCGTAAACTACACTAAGAAATCTGTAGAATTAGTGAAGAAAATATATGAATTATTTAAGATAAAAACAGGAAAAACACTACCACTAGTAGAGTCATATATAAGTATAGCTGACATGAGAGCAGGATTCCTGAAAGAAGTTAAATCACTAGACATAATTCACCCAGACCACCACAACTTAATCATAGATATACTTAAGCCAATAGAGCTAGCACTATTAGAAATAGAGAAGAATCTATAGAAAAAAACTCTCTAAGTAGATCCCATTACTTCAAGTATGAAGCCATACGGGAACGATCTAAGTGTACCACTAGTCTGAGTAATAGTAACTTTATACTTCATAGTCTTACATAACTGCATCTCGTGTATCCTCACTATTGGATCAGACAGAGGCCCAGTGTAGGAGACTGTCGCATATGTTCTATAATTAGTTCCATCTACTGCAACATAAACTCTAATTGTTACAGCATCACCTGAAGCTAGTGCTCCGAGATCTATCCATCCACTGACAATGTATGAATCAGCTTGAGCACCTATCTCAATAACCGTTGTCTCTGTATTAAGAGCTGAAGGCGTAACAGTGCCAGTGTACTCAGTCTTGGAGGCTATTATTACTGGCATACGCTACCAGCCCCTACTCAATATCTCCCTTGCCTTAGCTATGTGCTTATCCCTTTCATCAGTCAGTATAGTGACCTTGGAGAGTCTCTCTATTAGCTCGTTCAACCTGTTTCTAATCTCCCAGTCTGGCACCATCTTAAGCTGTTGATAGTGAGTTTTATGTTCTATAAGTTCACCATAGTAAAAGTCGACATTTTGAAGCAGGTCAAGCTCCTCCAATCCAAGCACCTGATAAGCAAAACTATCTTTACCAGCAAGCCAATGAGGATAATCCTTCTTAAGCTGATTATATAGTGCTACAGCTTCATCATAGCTCTTAGGAGTATTGAAAGCTCTCTTAGCCTTCATTTTCTGTCTCTCAATAGCACCAGGACTATATGGATTATCGCCAACAATTGTAATGATAACAGTGCTTGCTTTATCAGGGTGTAATTCAAAAGCACCCCAAGTAACGCTGTCTAAATCAACTTGGCGCTGAGGTACATAGCCAAGCAACAGCTCTATCTCCTCATCAGAGAATCCCTTATTTCTCAGTATTTGATACTTCTTAGCCTCTCGGTAGAGGAAGCTTGGCAGGTTTTGCATGGAGGGTATTTCTACTAACTGGCTTGAGAAGCTTGGTCTATATGGGTCTTCAGGTCTCCCACTACCTTCAACTCCTATTTCAGCTATTGCCTGAGCCTCCACACCTCTTGAAAACGCTGAAAACCATGTCGGGACAGCGTATGGCACTGGGTAGTAGCCACCCACGAAGCCTATGCCTATATACCCGCTTGCGTATGCTGTATCTGTCACCGTGAACTTCGGCGTCGCTGAGGATATTGTCTTCGCCGTCACCCACGCCCTGTAGCACTTGAACGACGAGCCGGATATGTCTATGCCGTAGAGGTAGTGGTAGTTCGACAAGTCAACAGCCTCGTAGCCGATGGTTGTCGTCGTGCCAGTGACCCACTTGACAAGCAGGTGATCTCTAGTTGAATTAGCTGT
>Ga0272445_1002774_pt1 | contig 11612 bp, 11 predicted proteins | sample YNPCB0031_FD_194404 | JGI IMG/M metagenome (GOLD analysis project Ga0272445, IMG submission 194404) | Hot spring sediment microbial communities from Yellowstone National Park, WY, United States - YNP-CB-003-1 | ecosystem: Environmental > Aquatic > Thermal springs > Hot (42-90C) > Sediment... | reverse complement strand
CTCTTTAAGATAGGTAAAGACTTTTTCTGGATTTGAGAGAATTGATTTTAAGTTTTCCCAAACGACTGAAAGCCGAGATTCAGCAATGGCATGGGATTTGCATTTCACGGGAGACTGATTTCTAAACTTATTTGGACAGATGTAATAGATCGTCCCTTGATGTCTCGGATTATCAGGTCTCCTAAAGACAGAACTATATCTTCTTCCATCAAAACCGCAAATGAGTTTGTGTTGAAAAAGGTAGATATTTTTAGTCCTCCTCTTCGAAAGCATCCTATTCTTACTCAATTTCTCTTGGGCTTTCTCGAACAACTCTCTTGAAATTATCGCCGGAACTTTTACTAACACCCAATCTTTCCTAGGCCTCAAATTCCCCTCTTTGTTAAGAGACCTGTTTGGCTTCTTGTACTTCCTCCAGTAATAAGTGCCAGTGTATATTTCCCTCTTCAACATCCTCCAGACCGTGAGGGGCTGCCACCAACCCTTTCCATTTTTCTTTTTTCTCCCAACTCTATCAAATTTCGTGGGGATTTTCATTTCGTTTAGCCTCTTTTGAATTTGATAAACCGTTAAGCCATCGTAAACAAGCCACTCAAAGACTTTCCTGACCACTTTAGCCTCATCCTCGTTTATTTTCAACCTTTGAGTCTTTGGATCAAAATCATAGCCAAAAGGTGGCAATCCACTTCCAACCCATTTTCCCTCCTTAACCGCTTTTAAAGCCCCTTCGTTCCTCGCTTCCAAATTTACTTCCCTTTGCCACTCAGCCATCGTTCCCAACAAATGAAGGCTAGCTCTTCCAGTTGGAGTTGAAGTATCAAATGGTTCTGTAACAGAAATTAATCCAATTCCCAATTCCCTTAACTCATAAGCCGTATTCACTAAGAGCCTAAGATTCCTGAAAAGTCGATCCAACCTATAAACCACAATAACATCGAATTCTCTTTTCCTCGCATCTTCCAAAAGCTTTTGAAGAGCTGGCCTCTTATCGGTTGCACCTGAATAACCGAGGTCAACATAGATGTGCTTTTCGTCTATTTCATAGCCATTGTTTTTGATGAAATCTAAAGCCTTCTCCTTTTGAGTTTGAGGGCTATAACCTTCCTTCGCCTGTTCTTCAGAGCTGAGTCTTATATAAATGGCAGCTCTTTTTCTTTTTGTTGATTCATTCTCCATCTTTATTTGGTAACTATATTATCATACTCTTTTGGAGTAACGGAATCAACCTCCAGGTTCATGTTTTGGATTTTTCCAGCTCTCATTTGACTTGAAGCTAACAAAATATCAAAACATTCAAAAAGAAGCCTTCTTTTCTCATTTTCGGAAAGAGAAGAGGGTTTTATCTTTAACTTGAATTTCTCTCTTTTGATGTCATTTTTCATAGAATTTCCACTTTGGAAAGCCGTTTACTTCCCTAGAAGTATTAGATTGCCTCTTGGCCACTTTCCTGAGAATTTTTCCGCATAGCTTTCAGCAGAGCAAGTGTAATTAGACCAGAATAAATTTTCATTTCTTGTTAAAAACTTTCTTTAGCAATTTCATAATAATCGTAAAATTATGATTTCTTATTTCCAGTTTATATCGGGCAAATACGATTGTCAAGGGGCAAAAATAAAAGAACTCATTTCTTAATACTTATCCCCTCTTGGAGGGACACCTCAAGTTTTTTGTTTCATCGTTTGTTGCTCACTTATTTTTTTGAAAATTTCTTTTATTTCGGGATTAATTTCGTTTTCTAAAAAGCTTTTAGCAATAATTCCCGCCTTTTCTTCGTCATAGGGCCCTACATTACCCTTTCTTAAAATGAGATCCAGTAATTCCTTTTTGTTTTTCTTATCTTTTCCTTCCTCAATAATCTTTGATATTTCGCTTTCAGACAAGTTTAGGTTTGGAAAAGCCCTTTTTATTGCAGAAGGAACAAGTAGATAAGCTTCCACTTGAGTTTCGGTTAATGTAATAATGTTTTCATCATCTACATTAAGTTCGTTTAACAATCGCTCTTTTATTTTCCGATGTTTTTCGGTGTCACCGTCAAAAATAACAAAAATCTTTCTTGGAGGTGTGAGAGATCTAAGTATTTTGGCATTGGCGAAATATTCCATATTAGTCCATCCGCCAGCATCTACAAACCCTATATTCTCTTTCCCTTTAAGTAAGGTTAACTTAAAACCTTCAAAAATTTTAACATCGCACTTTCCTTCAACAAAAACTATGGTATCAAAATCTAAAATATCACCGGCCCTCACACCCAATTCATCAATAACGCGGTAAACGTTTGCTTCATTAATAGGTTCAATTTGCGTTGCTCCCTCAGCATCTTTTGATACTAAAAGCACATTGCTTATATCGGGTTGAGAAGCAAAAATAGGACTGTGAGTGCATATCATTACTTGCGTCTTCGTGGATAGCTCCTGTAAGTATTTAAGTAAAAGACGTTGAAGCCTTGGATGAAGATGATTTTCTGGCTCCTCTATACAAATTATTAAGTTTGCATCAAATGTCTCCCATATTAATCCTAAAACTGATTGGTCACCGCCCCCAATATACGCAGGGAATAATCCTACATTACCGTCGATTATTCTAACTTGAGTAGGGTTTGGTTCGAGTTCTTTCTCTAACATACATTTAACATACCTACGGTATTCGTTCCATTTCGTAAAAGCCCTGCTTGACAAATCTATTGAAGTGGACGTCATTCCTTGAAGAAGGTTAGGGTCGAGAAACGAGTTCCTAACGCCGGGAGTAGATTTCACATCTCGCGCGGCGGGTATTAACTTAAATACTGTGCGTAGTTTTGTGAGCTGTGTAATAAATCGTTGTAATATTTCTGGAGTAACTACACCAAGTTCCAAAATATCAGTAGCGCTCGGAGAAGTCACTATGATTCCGTTTTCTTTTGCCCATTCTTGCCAGTTTTTCCCCTGATATTCCGTTGATGATTCAATTAAACCTCTTTTAACGAGGTCGTCAATGATAGGATTGCTGGTGAAACCTTTTTTCTCCTTTAAATTGACCAATAAGCGGTCTCCCCCGATATTCTCCTTTGAGTAACCTTGCGTAAAAAAGTACATTTTATAATCTGACAAAGATAACAAAGGCTGAATAAAGCCTTGCACTTTTTCAGGTGAAACTAAGGTATCGTCTAGAACGAGTTGCATTTCAGACCATTTAATTTCATTGGTTTTCCAGGCTCCGTTAGACTGTAATGACCTTCTTATTTTGAGTATGTTAAATGTTTCAGGAAATTTTCCTCTTATAGCGGAAATTACTTTATCGCCAAAAGGAATCAGTTCTTTTAAATCTTCTTCAGTAAGTTCTAATGTTATTTCAAACTCTATAGGATGGGAGGTGTCTCTTTTGAACCAAAGTAAATCTGTTATGGCAGAAGCGCCACCAATAGGATTAAATTCATTAAAAAACCGCATTAATGCCTCAAAAATAAGAGACTTACCAGAACTATTCGTTCCAATAAACACTAAAAAATCAGCGCCCTCAAAAGACACATCTTTTAGACTGCCGAAGTTTCGAATATGCGCTTTCCTTATTTTCATTATTTTACATCACCTCATTCTCTAGGCGTAAGAAGACTCTATTTAAATTTTCTCAGAGCCATTTACGTATAAGATCAGCTCTTTAACTTAAGTCTCTTTTTCATAAAATTTTCTGAGACTTGAAATTCCTCTGCTAGTTCTGGAATTGGATCTGGAGATTCTTTAACCCATTCCTCCTTTAATTTCTCGTTTAGCTTATCCTCTGGGATTAAAAGGTAAGCTGCGAAAACTTCAGCCTCTTTTTCTTGTCTTCTCTGCTTCCAGTAATTGAACCTGTTGTCTCTTTCATCTAGGAAGTAGTTCACCTTTGCATTTCTGTGGAATAGGTGGTGGGCCAATCCATGGGCGATTAAGTGCCTCTTTTTATATGGGTGTAAGTTTGGATCTATTACAATGACTCCTTCATCCTTTATGTAAACTTCCTTAATTATCTTTCCAAGGGGAATTTCAATAACCTCGGCTCCAAGCTTTGAAGCTAAAAGCTCAAGGTCATCAACCCCATACTTTTCCCTAATTTCATTTGCTTTTTCAATGATATGCTTCATGGCTTCTTTTTCTTCATCCTTCTCTCTTTAACCTTCAGGTAGGCATTGATTATAGCCCGCTTATCTTTCTCGGGCAAGCTTGGAATATCCTTAAAAAGGCTAATCAATTCAGGCTCCTTTATCCCCAAAGCCTCAAGCCTAGACTCCAAAAGCATGTCCTCAAGCACTTTAAAGGGAACATCCAATGCCCTAGCAATCTTCTTCAATTTTTCCCTTGAGGGAATGAAATGCCCACGTTCAACATCAGAAATATAGCTATTTGTTTTATAGCCAAGCCTTTCAGCCAACTCCTGCTGAGTCAAACCCCTTTCAATTCTTAACCGCCTCAATTTTTGACCAAAATTCATATCGCCTATAAATGATATTAACATTAGCAAAAACCGATGTCAAGAGCTAATAGAAGAAAATTCCGCAAATCTTAAATTTTCAACGGCAGCATAACTAAAGAGCACCGAAGGGAGAGAAAGGAAATTGAAGAAAATATTAACATTAGCAATAATCTCTCTACTGCTCATTTCAACATTCTCAATACTTGCATCACAAGTAAAAGCCGAGATCCCAGGTTCAAGTGAAAAAGGAATACTTAAACTACAGTGGAGTTACGGTCTGGCACCAAGGTATTGGTGGGGTTACTTTGGTTCATCGCCTGCTATTGCCGATTTAGGACCAGATGTTAATCAAAAAGGAACAGAACCAGATTCAGATCTTGAAATAGTGACGGGGTGTGATGGGTATTGGTTTTACTCGCCAGAGCTTGGATATTCTGTACCGGGGCTATGGCGAGCTTTTGACTCGCAAGGAAATGTTGAGTGGGTTAAGAGTACTGAAAGCGACGAGGCAAGGAGTTCTCCTGTAATTATCGACCTTGATGGTGACGGTAAACTTGAGATTGCTGCAGGAACAACTAGCGGATGGCATTTCCAAGTAATGAATAGAAAGGGCGAATTTATTTGGATGTTTCCGAAATTCTCTGGATATGTAGGTGGTCCGTTCGTTTGGCCCTCATCGCCAGCGGCAACTGACATTAACCCTAACGTCAAAGGCATCGAGCTGGTCATAGGGAACCGTTACCATGGAAGCATATGGGCTTTTAAAGGAATTCCGGACGGTAAAAATGATGGCATTACAATAAGCGCAGCCGATTTCCCAGGTTTTCCATATCCGCTCGGAACTGAAGGAGTTGACTGGGATGTTTTGTGGATAGTTAAAACTGATGGTGAAGTATGGGCTACCCCAGCAATAGCTGATGTTGATAATGATGGAACATTGGAAGTTGTTATAGGTTCAACGGATGGCAAATTATACATCGTCAATGGTATTAATGGAGGCGTAGAGACATCGATATCAATTGGAAGTGCAATTTATGCCTCTGCAGCTTTGGCAAACCTTGATGGAGATGCCTATCTTGAAATAGTGGTAGGGGCGACTGATGGGAAAATATACTGCTTCCAGTGGGATGGGAAAAATATAAAGACAGAGTGGACCTACTCAACTGGAGGAGCTATTTATTCATCAGCTTCTGTAGGTGATGTGGATGGAGATGGAAGTTTTGAAATTATTTTGGGCTCTACTGACGGAAAGATTTATTGTCTAAGTTCTTCAGGTGGGTTTGAATGGAGCTATACAACTGGAGGAGCAATCTATTCCTCTCCAGCCCTAGCAAACCGTGAAACAAAAGGCTTAGGAATCTACATAGGCTCAACCGATGCCTATCTATACCTAATAAGCGGTTCAGGTTCCCTTGTTGATAGATTCTTGACTTATGGTCAGATCCGAACTTCTCCAGCAGTGGCAGACATCGACGGCGATGGAAAGCTTGAGATAGTTTTCTATGATTGGTCATCTTACGATACCCTATGGTGCTTAGAGGATACAGAGTCAAATGTTGGTAAATATGCAATTGAATGGCAAATGTTCAGGCATGATGCATCGCGAACAGGTGCTTATAAAATACTGCGCACTCCTAAACAAAGACTTTTGGATGCGCTATTTAGCCTTGAAAAATCACTAAATGAATTGATGTTTACAGTTGCTAGAGCAAGGTCTGAGGCGTATGCGAAGAGTCTCAAAATTACAAAAGATTACTACGATGACTTAATGAGCATCCTTCTATACATAATGACTTATGGACTGGACAAGTATAACTTATGGCCTAATTGGCATGTAAGCTCGCATTTTAAAGGAATAATGGATGCGGTGAGAGAGTCACCGTTGCTTCAGGCTTTATATCATGAGCACTGGGTTTGGCAGCATGGTAAACAAAGCGAGTTCATAAGGGATGTCCTATTAGATTTTGGAATGAAAGCATATTCTGAGCTAAATTTTGAATCCAAAACAGAATCACAAATAGCTATGGAGCATTATAATTGGATGCTTTATAACTTCTACGATTATGGGGGTCTCACGGGTATTAGTCAACAAATGAATAACCAGTACATTTCGTTATGGTATAGCGTTCCTGATGATTTACCAGATAAGCCATTTATAAATGTAGTGATATCTTCATTGGAACAAACTACACAAGGCATCAACTGTATTCTTCAAACATCAAAGCCTAATACCGTATTTTGGATTTCCGATAAATATTGCACTTGGGCGACACTTGGAGACACTCTTGCATATAGGGACTCTACTGCTACTGCAACTCTTGAAGCACTTCATAATGCATTTAAAACAGTTAATACTGTAGCCACATACACAGTGGCAGGTGCCACAGCTGGATATATTTTGATAAAGGTAGCCTCTGCATTGACAACGCTGGGAACTGGTGCATTGGCCGTTGAGGGGATTTTAGCGCTTGCCGCAGGAAAAGCTGCACTGGCAAATCTCATTTCTACTACTGCGGATTTAGCCGTGACATATCTTGTGGGTAGATTGTATGCCGAAACGTTAGCTTCGAGTATTAGTGATATTGGATTAATAAAGATGATCTGGGATGATTCAATCAAGGCTTGCCAGGCCGCTGTTCAAGAAGGGTTAAAAGATCCTAAAGGGCAAATAATTGAAGTAAACATCCCAGACGTTATCTCTACAGAGGAGATTGTCAACGTTTATGGGAATGCAACACTCATCAATCTTGATACACAACCAGCTAACGTTTCGATGTTTGTAAACGTTTACGACCTCAATGGCTCTCTCCTAACTTTCAGCACAGTGCCCATAGATGGACCGGAAGTCGTCGGACCAGAGGAAATCAAAACGTTTTCCTTTAACTTTACGATTTACAGATCTTTGGCGTCACTTAAGTATATCGCTGTAGTCTATGCTGCAATCGGATTTAGTATCATTGGACCATCCACCACTAGTTTTACGATTTGCTCTCCGGAAGAGCATGCATCGGTTGTTTCAAAACTAGAACTAACGACTGTGCAAACAGGGACTATTAAACAAGGAGATGTTATATTGGTGTCATTTAAATCTCCAGATGACACCTCTAAGTTACAATTTGTTCTGTTCTATCCCTGGGGAAGGCTTGACCTCCACGTATATGATGAATATGGCAATCATGTAGGGATCAACTACGAAACTGGCACCATCGAAGATCAAATAGCTGGTTCATTCTACTCAGGAATGAATACATTACCACAGCTTATTAAAATCGCCGGAGACCTTTCTGGCAAAGAGTTTACGATTAAAATTGTCGGCTTTCAAATAATTGGTGAAGAAAGTTTTGCCCTTATGGTAATGAGGGTGCCAAGTCTACCAGCTACATTAGATGCATTTCCTAAAAAGTTATACTTCTCTAATAAAATTAATCCTACAGCGAGATTCGTCACAACGGGCTTCAACGTGTTTGAGTTAGGAAGTCAACAATCGCTTCAAGCTGTAAAGGTAGAAATTACAGATCTGACAAGTAAATCAGGGTATGTTATACGTGTGAATAATATTTCTATTGAACCTAATATCTTTAATGTTCCAGCGGGCGGATTTGTTACTGTAACAATAAATGTGACCTTAGATTCATTTGAGATAGGAAATTACACAGGAACAATTTACGTGACAGCCCAGGACCAGATAATCCAGATCTTTGTTCAATTTGAATATGTAACCTTGCAATACTTAATTTCAAGCTCATTAAGAGGACTAAAGAATTATATTGTTGCATTACCTTCAGATGCTTTTGATAAAAAACAACCAATAACAATCCCAAATATGAAGAAAGCATTATCCAATAAAATTGATGCAGTAATTGCTATGATTAATGAAGGTAGTTATGTTGAAGCTATTGATAAATTAAGGTATGATATTATAGCAAAAATGGATGGTGACTCAACAGCAGTAGACTGGATAGTCGACCCAAGGGTTCAAATGGATTTGCAAAATTGGATCGGCTGGATTATAATGGATATTCAACAACTTATTTAGATTCACCCCCTTTTTTACCTTGAGAATTAGATATATTATTTAACGTCAAAACATAGAGGAGATATCATGGTCGAAAATAAAAATGAAAAAGTTGAGAAATTAGCAAAAAAACTTAAGAGGCTAATTGGACCGTTATCAACATTAGCTGTTTTGCTTGCTATTTTTCTCGCATTAATAGGTTTAAATCCTATATTAAGTGTTATAATAGCTTTAATTGTAGCTTGCTTTCCTGCATTCATCATTGGTGTAAAAATCGATAGATTACTTGGTATTCAGCTTTTTAAGAGATTAAATGTTCCTAGGTTGGAATTAATGAAAATGATTCTGATAGGGATCGTAAATTTTACGATTTTGATAATAGCTTGTGTAACAAACAACATAATTTTTAGCACAGCTCTTGTTCTTATAGGAGTTCTAATTTTTTTCCTTTTTACCGTTCCTCAAGGCAAAAGAATTTTACGAATGAGCCAAGAATGCACTAAAAAGAAACTACAACCTCAGAAACAAAAATTATTCGACGAGATTTATACTTTATTAGAAAAATCAGAAGAATCTCCCGAAAAAGAGGATAAAGATTAGCTTATGAAGAAAGCTATATTTCTAGAATAGACTCTTAAAAAGTTGCTTACCCAACATCTATTTAATAGAATCTACATAATCTAATTAACCATTCAACCTCTTGAATGGCATTTTTATTTTAGGGAAAGATAATAGTTTTAATTTTCTACAGTTTAGGGTCTTGACAATCGTGTTTGGGCGATTAAAATGGAAATAAGAGTATCGTAGTTTTATGATGGTATATGGCAAAGGTCGCGTTTAAAAATAGGATAAGAGATGTTAGAAGACAGAGAGGTTTGAGGCATGTTGATTTGGCTAGGATGGTTGGTGTTTTTCAGTCTGAGATTTCTGAGATTGAGTGTGGAAAGAGAATGCCGAACGTTTATTTGGCAAAGAGAATTGCTAAGGCTTTAGGAATTAGCATAGACGATTTATTTTTGGCTTGAATTATCGCATTTTAACGATTATGGCTTACACAAAAATTGAAAACAGAATATTGGATAAAATTTTAACCTCAAATTTTACGAAGAGACAGTTGAAGATTTTGCTTTTCATCATTCGCTTTTCCTACGGAGTGAACAAGCCCTATGCAGTTTTGAAAAAGAGGGATTTCTATTTTGCAGGCATTCTCCCCTACCATGTTGAGGAAGAGCTGAAGAAGTTGATTATCAGAGGAGTTATAAAGTGGAATCCAAAGCTCGGAATTTTCTGGATCAATAGAAACTTGAAAGAGTGGATTGATAAGAGGCAAAAGGTTGATTTATTCAGGGGCTAACATGGAAGTGCAAGACCAAAAAATCGAGCCTAGGAATATTCACGATGGTGATTGGTACTGGATTTCGAGGGGTGTTTTGGATAACTTCGCTTCTAAAATCGGAGTTATTGGCTTAGCTTTATATAATGTCTACGCTTCTTACGCTAGAGAGAAGGGCAAGGCTTTTCCCTCTCAAAGGACGATCGCAGAGAAGCTTGGAATTAGCTTAAAAGCCGTTAGGAAGTACAACAAGATTTTAGAGGAGCACAACCTCATCAAGGTCGAAAGCGGGAGAAAGAAGGGGAGACCGAACGTTGTAATCCTTTTAAAGGTAAAGGGTAGGAAATTCTTACCCACCACGTATGAATCTAGTTCCCACCTAGGTGGGAAAGAGTTACCCACTAAAGAGAATAATATGAAAGAAAACACTATAAAAGTGGATGCTAAGGCATCTCCTGTAGATGTAATTGATTATTTCAAGAAAAGAGTAAAGGAAGTTAAGGGATTTTGCCCTGAAATTGATTACGGAAAGGATGGAAGACTTGCTAAGGAAAGGCTCAAGAAATACTCTTTTGGTGAACTCAAGGAGTTAATTGATTGGTATTTGAACTCAGAGAGTTTTGAAAAGTTTGGGGCTTCATTATCTATTTGCCTGTCAAATTTCATCATAAATTTGTGGAAGGCTAGTAAATCTGTGCAAAGAAGCGTAAGTAACCTTTACCCATTATGGCAAGGAGGAAGCTGAAATCTCCATATAGGAAAGGTTATTTGCGTGAGCTTGAGGTTATGAGGATTCTTCGAAATTCCGGAAAATTCCAAGTTGTTTTTCGATCGGCAGCTTCCCATTCGCCATTCGACATCGTGGCAATTTCAAATTCAAAGATTCTGCTTTTACAAGTTAAGACTGGAAAATTCAACTTTAAAAAGGAAGTAAACAAGTTAAAAGCTATTCAAACACCAAAATCCGTTGAGAAACAGCTTTGGATTCTAAACAAGGAATGGAAAATTGTTAACTGCTAAAAACATGAAGCTAGAAAATGGAGAAAAGATAATTTTCAAGGTTCATCCACACTGGTTTTATGTGGCTTTTCCGGAAATTGCCTTAGCGATTTTTGGATTTTTCTTCTCTATATTGACTTATACCCTTCTACAAAAGTGGATTGTAATATTGTTCAGTATCGCAATATTGCTTGTTATGCTATTAGTTTTCCTCGATTGGCTATGCATAAACTATTACCTAACAAACCTTAGGCTCATCGAAGAGAGAGGAATCATAGGCAAAAGAATAGTCTTCATTCCCTTAGATAAAGTTCAAGATGTTACTTGTAAATTTGGAATTTTGGGAAAAATTTTGAGTTTTGGAGATTTGGAGATAGAGTCTGCTGGAACTTATGGAAAAATTGTTTTCAGCTTCATCGCAAATCCAAGAAAAAGAAAAGAAGAGATTAATAAAGCCATTTTAGAGTTTAAGGCAAATAGAAACATTATGGAAGGAAAAGAGGGAAAATAGAACCTTAAAAATTTAAATGGAAAAGATATCCGCTCGCTAACGCTCGCCTTTTTTCGACTCACTCCTTGGCTCACGGGCTTATAATCAGCATCATCTTTATCAGTTGCGCGGGCCGGAATCGTCATCGCCTAAAGCTGAATAGAATTATCTTCTATAAAACTGTTCTTTTCGCTCGCTCGCCTTCGGCTCGCTCGCTTTCCTGAAATAAAAAGAGGACTATGTGTCCTCTATAAGGCTAGCATGTATCCCGTGAACTCTGAGAGGTCAAGCTTTCTCTTGGCTAGGTCTAGTTTAATCATATAGGCTTCCATATCCAAGGCTCCGAAAAC
>Ga0272445_1002773_pt1 | contig 11617 bp, 7 predicted proteins | sample YNPCB0031_FD_194404 | JGI IMG/M metagenome (GOLD analysis project Ga0272445, IMG submission 194404) | Hot spring sediment microbial communities from Yellowstone National Park, WY, United States - YNP-CB-003-1 | ecosystem: Environmental > Aquatic > Thermal springs > Hot (42-90C) > Sediment... | reverse complement strand
CGTTAACTTGTTGAATTTTCTCCTCACCTTCACTTTCGCTCTTTGGCAGTGTTACCTCGTCGCCAAACAAACTTTCCTGTTGCTGAAGATATCTCTTTGCGTCGTTGAGTATTTTTTTTATCTCTTCTTTCATTTTTCCCAATTTTTTAATTTGGCTGAAACTATGTCAAGTATCTTATTGGCGACTTCATATTTTGACATTTTCGGTAACTCAAAAATTTCACCTTCTTTTGAGATTATCGTCACGATGTTTGTATCATAACCAAAGCCGGAACCCTCTCCAAGTGTGTTAAGAACTATGAGATCAAGGTTTTTTTGTTCAAGCTTTTGCTTTGCGTTTTCAATTGCATTTTCCGTCTCAAGCGCAAATCCGACGAGTATTTGACCTTTTTTATGCTCTCCAAGATATTTAAGAATATCTTTCGTCTTTTTCAACTTTAATTCAACGAAGTCCCCTTTTATGTCCTCTTTTTTCAACTTCCTTTCAAATTTTTGAACGGGGGAATAATCCGCAACTGCAGAAGCCATTATAACGACATCAACTTCATCGTAAAATCTCACAACTTCATTGAACATCTCATCAGAAGTGACGACATCTATCCTCTTTACATTTTTCGGTGTCTCAAGAGATGTCGGTCCTGATATAAGAATGACATCAGCTCCTCTTTGTGAAGATGCCTTTGCAACCGCAAAACCCATTTTCCCAGTTGACCAATTCCCAATGAAACGCACCGGGTCAATTGGTTCGTATGTAGGTCCAGCGGTGACGAGGATTTTTTTCCCTTTCAGGTCAAATTTAAAGCCGAGGAGAAAATCTCGGACAAATTCAATTATCTTTTCTGGTTCAGCCATTCGTCCAATGCCGACAAGTCCACTTGCGAGTTCTCCTTCTTCCGGCTCAATTATCAAAAAGCCGTATTCTTTGAGTTTTTTTATGTTTTGCTGTGTGATTTCATTAAGGTACATATCAACATCCATTGCGGGTGCAATTATTACAGGACATCTTACCGCAAGGACAAGCGAAGTAAGGAAGTTATCCCCGATGCCGTGTGCTATTTTTGCGATCGTGTTTGCTGTGGCTGGAGCTATTAGCATTAGGTCAGCCCATAGAGCAAGTTCAATGTGCCTCGTTCCTATATTTGTTCCTTCAGATGTAGTTTTTGGGAACATATCAACGATGACTTCGTTCCCGGACAAGGTTGAAAATGTAAGCGGAGTTACAAACTCTGTAGCTGAGCGTGTCATTACAACTTTTACATCGGCGCCGAGTTTTTTCAAACCCCGTACGACATAGCAAGTTTTGTAAGCGGAGATTCCACCGGTGACTCCAACGATTATTTTCTTTCCCTCAAGCATCTATTTGAAAGTTTGATTTTTATTTGGCAAATTTTTATGTGCCCATTTGAGTTCTCGGTCAGTTTGAATTTTAGTAAAAAAAATTTTAAAAACAAAGCCGTTTTTGAAATGCAAGACCTTGAGATAGTTTTTCTGAACTTCCGCGATGGTGAAAGCGCCACTCTTGATGAGTTGTTAAGTGGAAGGATAAAATTAAATAAAATCACCGATGAGGATGTAAGAAAAGTTTTTGAACCGTTTGGAATAAAACCGTGGGGAGCTCAAAGGTTGTGGGCGAGAAGATTTCTAAGGGGTGAAAGTTTCGCAATGCTTGCTCCAACTGGAAGTGGTAAAACAACCGCTACAATTGCTCTTTCCCTCCTTAAAAAGTCGCTTATTCTATTGCCTAATTCAACCCTTGCGTTCCAAGTATGGGAAAAAATCCAGAGCGTTTCTACAGATAAAAAAATAGTTCAGATACATTCGCTTTCCAAAAAACCATCTCTTGATGAGATAGAAAATGCAGATGTAATAATCACGACCTCAATGTCGCTTGTTAAAAATAAAAAAATTTTTGAGTCGGTTCGAGTTGAATCTGTGTTTGTTGATGATGTTGATGGATTTCTTCGTCGTTCGCAGGCAATTGATATTGTCTTGAAAATCCTTGGTATAACCGATGAACAGATTGAATTAGCAAGGAAAATGGTGACAAAAAAAGTTGATGAGGAAGAGGACTTAGCTGAAATTTATTCAAAGGTCAGAGTCAAAGATAAACAAATAGTTGTTTCAGGGGCGACGCAGAGCGCAAGGAGAACTTTGAGGGTTAAAATTTTAAGGGAACTTTTCGGGTTTGACATTGGGCAGTCATATTCTTTTACGAGGAATATAATTGATTCCTACCTTTTACCCAAAATGGACCCGAAGGAACATCTCATTGAGTTGATAAAGAAACTTGGCAAAGGTGCCATTGTTTATGTTAGAGGTAGTGAAAAAGCGGAAGAGATCGCTGAGTTCTTGAATCAAAATGGGATAAAGGCAAGCGCTTATGTTAAGGCATCTAAAAGAATTTTTCAGGCGTTTGAAAAAGGTGAATTGGATGTCCTTGTTGGAACATCTTCAAGGCGTTCATCTCTTGTTCGTGGAATTGACCTTCCGACATCGTTAAGGTACACGATTTTTTTTGAAGTGCCGAGGATTTCAATCACAATTGATAAGGAAAGTTTCACACCGAGAAAAATGATGATGGTCATAAGCCACATCGCAAGATTTCTTGAAGGTGAGAAAAGACAGAAAGCGATTGATTTGATTGAAAACCTCTCAAGGATAGTTGATTTGAGCCCGACAAACCTTGAAAAGATAAGAAAAGAGGGCTTTGATCCCAGCTCAAAAGAAGTTTCCGACTTTATGAGGTTTGCTTACAATGTCATGGTTGAATCGCTTGAGTTTTTCAAAGAAGCTTCAACAGACCCGGTTGTGATTGAAAATACGGGGATTTCGGGTAATTCACTTGTAACACCTGATTCATTTGCATATATTCAAGCATCTGGAAGGACGAGCAGGTTAACGATAGGTGGTTTGACAAAAGGGTTATCAATTTTAATTGTTGATGATCAGAAAGCGTTTGAGCTTATGAGGGAACAGCTTGAACCGCTTGATGTTAACTTTGTAAATGTTGAAGAGCTTGACATTGAAAAGATAATTGAAGAGATAAATTTAACTCGTGAACTCAAAGTTGGGGTTGATATTGAATTCAATTCCCGCCTTTTGATAGTTGAGTCCCCAACGAAGTCAAGGACGATAAGTTATTTCTTCGGCAAGCCATTGAGAAGCAGGGTTGATGGGGTTCAGGTTTTTGAGGTTATGTCATCAAATATGCTTTTGCTTGTGACTGCATCAAGGGGGCATGTTACAGACCTTGCGATAAGACAACCAAGTTTTGGAGCGAAACTTGTTGATTCAAAGCTTGAAGTAAAGTTTGAAATTACGAGACCGGAGGTAATTTCCTCCCTTCAGAAATTAGCTGAAAATGTTGATGAAGTTTTAATCGCTACTGACCCTGACGCAGAGGGGGAAAAAATAGCTTGGGATTTGAGGTGTTTGATTTATCCTTTTAATCAAAACATAAAAAGATTGCGTTGGCACGAGATAACTAAAAGGGCAATAGTTGAGGGGATTAATAATCCGGAAGAGTTTGACTTGAATTTGCTTAAGGCGCAGATATTGCGAAAAGTTGAAGATGCCTGGATTGGGCTTGGGCTTTCGCAGATTGTTCAGAGGAGGTTCAACCGTGACGATTTAAGTGCTGGCAGAGTTCAAACGCCGGTTTTGGGTTGGGTTTGTGAAAGGACGAAGGAAAGCAAGAAAAAGGTTGCTCAAGTAAATGTCTGGCTTGAAAATAATTTGAAGTTGACTTTTACGACAACGCCCGATGAATCCGAGAGGGTTAAAGAATTTGGGATTGTTGAGATTTTTGATGTAAAAGAGGAAATAGTTGAACAAAATCCATTGCCACCGTATACGACTGATTCATTGCTTCAGGATGGAATTCACACTTTGAATTTGACGGCTGGAGAGGTGATGTCAATTGCTCAGGAACTTTTTGAAAGTGGTTTAATAACATATCACAGGACTGACTCAACGAGAGTTAGCAATTTCGGTATAAACTTGGCGAGGCAATATCTTGAAAGGCAGAATTTATCCGGTTATTTCAAACCGAGGACATGGGGCGGGGAAGAAGGAGCGCACGAATGCATTAGACCGACAAGGGCTTTAAGCTCGTTTGAACTTGAGACAGACATTGATGCAAAACTTTTGCTTTTACAGGCAAGGTTAAGCAAAAAGCATATAAAAATTTATGACCTCATTTTCAAGCGTTTCATGGCAAGTCAAATGTCGCCAGTTAAAATTAAGGTTTACAACTTCAAAGCGAAATTCGGGGATTTGGTCTCTGACTTTCAATTTAATGGTCAGGTAGTTGAGAATGGTTTCAATTTAATTTCACCTTTGAAGACATTTGGAGAAATTTCCCCGGGCGGATATAAAGTTTCGCAAGTTCAGGTTCGTCTCGTCAGTGAGAAACCGCTTTACACGGAGGCGAATTTAATCCAACTTATGCGTGAAAAGAAAATTGGACGCCCAAGCACTTACGCACCCACAGTTCAAAAGCTTAAAGATAGGGGCTATGTTCAAAGTTTCAACGGGCGACTTGCCGGGACGAAGCTTGGTTTCAATGTTTTTAACTTTTTGATTTCCAAGTATGAGCCATTGATAAGCGAGGAAAGAACGCGCATAGTACTTGAAGCGGTTGATAAGATTGAAAGTGGTGAAGAGAACTTCATTGATAAGGTAATTGAGTTTAGAAGAGAAGTTGAAAATTTCCTGAAGGTCAGATGATCTTAAATTTTGGCTTTCTTTTTCATCGTTAAAATCTCTTCGGCGAGTTTATATACCTGTTCAACTGTTATATCGTTTATTTCGCCAGTTTTTGAGTAAATGAAAAATTTGTTTTTCCCAAGCGGTGCCCATTGGTAAGGGTTTGTTGGACCAAAAAGAGATATCACAGGTGTTTTAGTTGCCCCGGCGACATGCATTATCCCGGTGTCATTTGTTATGAAAAGTTCAATTGAGTCAATGACTGCAATTACCCTCGTTATCCTTTCATTTTTAAGCAGAAGGTATTTAATTTTGCCGTTAATATGAGTTAACATTTCTCTTACAGGTGTTTCATCCATAGGACCAGCGGTTATGAGTGTCAAAGCGTTAAATTTTTCAGAGAGTTTGATCGCAAGTTGGGCGAAGTTTTTCGCCGACCATCTATTTTTTACTTTCCCAGCCCCAGGATGATAGCCGATAACACAGTTGAATTTTTCCCTTTCCCTTAAAAATTCTTCCGCAAATTTTTTATCCCCTTCAAAATATGGTATGACGACAGAAAGATCATCAGTGTCAATCCCAAATGGTCTCACGATGTCAAGGTTTCTCTCGGTTTGATGTTTTTTCTCTTCTTTTCTCCAGTCAAGGATGATTTGATAATTGAAGAGAAATGATGTGATGTTTTCTTTGCCGTCAATTGATTTGGGTCCTATTCTTATCTTTGCCTTTGAGAGATAAGCTATGAAGTTGCTCGTTGATGAAATTGAGACAGTTGATGGGACTATAGCGATGTCAAAGTTTGATCTTATTTTTTTAATAAATTGAAGAAAATTGAGAGGGGATTTTAAAAATTTGACCTTATCAAAGTTTAAAACCTCGTCAACAAATGGATTGTGTTGAACCACTTCGTAATTTATTGGGCTTGCGACGAGTGTAATTTTGGATTCGGGAAATTTTTCCCTTAAAGCTCTTAAAAGAGGTACTGCGCAGAGCATATCCCCGAGTTGATTATGCTGTCTTACAACGAGAATTTTATCAACCCGACCAAAATCAAAATTTAATTTATCGGACTTATCTAATATCGTTGCGGGTTCTTTTTTGAAGAAAATTTTAAGCGTTGAGATGAAAAAATTTTTAAATTTTCTGCTTTTAAAGGGGTCAATTTTTCTGAAAAAGTTGGCGACTTTCGTCATCTTCTCACTTTATCTCTTCGTAATCGGTATCCTTTAATTGATCTATCTTCCTTTTTTTGAGCTCCGCTTCAAGTTCATCAACTTTTCTTTTGTATTGTGCGAGGAGTTTAAGGAATTTGTATGCGATATACAAAAGCAATATGAAAATTAAAAATCTCAGCATAGATTTTTCACCTGGATTTTCTTGCTGGGTTATAGTATTCAAAGTAAGATTTTCTCGGGCTTAGAATTTCTGAGACGAGCTCTTCAAAATCTTCTTTATTATTAACGAAGTCAATATCGGTTGAATTTATAACAAGAACCGGGGATTTTCTGTATTGGTTGAAGAAGAATTCATTATATGCTTCTGATAGTTCTCGGATGTAATCTTCGCTTATATTTTGCTCGTAGGGTCGTCCGCGCTTTTTTATGTTTTGCATAAGGCGTTCAACGCTTGATTGAAGGTATATGACGAGGTCGGGCGTGGGGATGTTTTTCTCAAGCATTGAAACGAGCATTTCATATAGTTTTAATTCATCCCCTTTTAAGTTGATGTGGGCGAAAATTTTGTCTTTGTCAAAGATATAATCAGTTATCAAGTATTCATGAAACAGGTCTCTTTGTAGGAGTTCCATTTGTTGCTTATATCTACTGAGCAGGAAGAAGATTTGTGTTTGAAATGCGTATCTTTCCCTGTTTTGATAGAATTTTTCAAGGAAAGGGTTTTCGTAGTATTGTTCAAGGACTACTTTTGCGTTAAGGCGTTCGCCAAGGAGTTTGGCAAGCGATGTTTTGCCAGCGCCGATTACACCTTCAATTGCGATATATTTAACTTCTTTCACATCCGGCTCAATTATGTTTTTTATATTTATTTTTTGGGGTATGTGTATCACACGGGTTGTGTCTTTGCATTCAATTAGTAACTCGGATACGCTTTTTTGAAATATGGGGTGAAATGCCTCCGGGGCAATTTCGCTTAAAGGGATAAGGACAAATCTTCGGTTATGTAAGTCGGGATGTGGAATTTGAAGCTCGGGCGTTGAAATTGAGATTTCGTCATAAAGCAAAATATCAATATCTATTTCCCTTTCAGCCCATCTTTCGCGGGCTATTCGTCCAACTTTTGTTTCAATAAGTTTGCATCTTTTGAATAACTCCATCGGATTAAGCTCTGTTGAAATTTCTATGACGAGGTTGATGAACCAGGGTTGATTTTTTCGTCCATAGGGTTCGGTCTCATAAAGTGAGGAGATTTTTGTGATTTTTGTCTTTGGGAGTTTTGAGATCAGATTCAGTGCTTTTTTCAGGTAAGAAATTCTATCGCCTATATTTGAGCCAAGCCCGATGTAAGCAGTTGGCATTTTTATTAATCTCTTTTCATTTCAAGTTCAACCTCAACGCAATCAACGACGCCTCCAACAGGTGGTGAAGGTTTGCGAACTCTTACGATGACTTTTTGTATTTTTTCAAATTTTTCAATCAAACCCTGTGCTATCTTTGAAGCTAAAGCTTCAATCAAGTAAAATTTTTTCTCGGTTATCAATGACTTCAAAAAGTTATAAACTTGTTCATAGTCAATTGTGTTTTTAAGGGAGTCACTTTTAACTGCTTCTGAGATGTCGCAGTGAATTTCAATATCAACTTCAAATCTTCCGCCAGAGTTTTGCTCTGAGGTGTGGACTCCGTGATACCCGTAGAAAATTGCGTTTTTAATTCGGATGATTCCTGTTGAATTCATCCTTAACTTTTCCTTTGGTGAAAATTTTTGTCAAATATATTAAATAAAATTTGCAATTTCAAACCTTTGGATTTAATTTAGATGTGGAAGAAATAAAATGAGATAGAATTTTATGAGGGCACAAAGCAAGCGGAAGAGAGAGTTGACATCTGAGATGAGGGAGGAGTTAAGTAATCTTGTGGACGATAGAATCAAGAGTGTCGCAATTACGAGGGCGGATTTTAACGAGATGAGAGATGTTATCAAGGAGTTGACCAATGCTATTTCCAAGCTGATTGAATTCCAGAGCAAGACAGAACAAAACATATCTGAACTTACGAAGGCGCAGAGGAGAACGGAGGAAAGTTTGAATGGGTTGACTATAAAGGTTGAAGAGTTGACCGATCGTTTAAACAAGTTGACGGAGAGAGTTGAACAGCTTGCTGAAGCACAGAGGAAGACAGAGGAGAGATTGAATGAGTTAACTGAACGATTGAATAACCTAACAGCGAGGGTGGATCAGCTTGCAGAGGCGCAGAGTAGGACGGAGGAGAGATTGAACGAATTAACTGAGCGAGTGAATCAGCTCGCTGAAGCGCAGAGGAAGACGGAGGAGAGATTGAACGAGTTAACCGAGCGAGTGAATCAGCTTGCTGAAGCACAAAGGAAAACAGAGGAAAGGTTGAATGAGTTGACCGAACGATTGAATAACCTAACAGCGAGGGTGGATCAGCTTGCAGAGGCGCAGAGGAGGACGGAGGAGCGTTTAAATGAGTTTGAGAGGAGAACTGAAGAGAATTTCGCTAGGGTTTGGGAGGCGATAAATCGTCTTACAGAGGCACAGGCAAAGATGGAGGAGAGATTGAACGAATTAACTGAGCGAGTAAATCAGCTCGCTGAGGCGCAGAGGAAGACGGAGGAGAGATTGAGTGAGTTAACTGAACGATTGAATAACCTAACAGCGAGGGTGGATCAACTTGCAGAGGCGCAGAGGAAGACGGAGGAGAGATTGAACGAGTTAACTGAGCGAGTGAATCAGCTCGCTAAGGAACATCAAAGGACAAGGGAAATACTTGCAGGTTTGTCTGATACCGTTGGCTATGGGCTTGAGGATAAGATTATGCTTTACATGTATGATTTCGCTCGGGATGAATTTGGGGTTGAGGTTGAAGTAATTGAAAGGAGGAACATTGTTTACCCAGATGGGAGATATGATGAAGTTAACATTTATGTTGAAGGTTTTAGAAATGGGGCAAAGGTTTATATCGTCGGTGAATGTAAGTCAAGACCAAGCAAGCGCGAAGTTGATAAGTTGATTGAAAAGGTTGAAAGGGTGCGCGAATTTTTAGGCGGTGAGGTTTATGCTTTTATAGTCGGTTATACATTTGCACCTGATGTTGAAGAATACATAAAGGAAATGTATCCTTGGTTGAAGATGATGAGAAGTTTTGAGTTTGATTTAAGATATGGGAGAAAGGTTTAGTTTAACAAATTTTTCCGATTTTCTATGTCCACGCCTTTGATGAGACAATACAGGAAGATAAAAGCGCAATATCCCGACGCTATAGTTTTGTTTAGGATGGGTGATTTTTATGAGACATTTGAAGAAGACGCTAAAATAGCTGCTCGCGTCCTTGGGATTGCCTTGACTAAAAGGGCAAATGGCGCAGCTGCTGATGTTCCACTTGCTGGTTTCCCACACCATGCGCTTGATACATATTTACACAAACTTGTAAGGGCAGGATATAAAGTTGCAATTTGTGAGCAACTTGAGGACCCTAAACTTGCAAAAGGAATTGTCAAAAGAGATGTCGTTGAAGTTATAACCCCAGGTGTTGCCCTTACCGATAAGCTTCTTGACAATCGTTCAAATAATTTCGTTTGCGCAATTTATTTTAAAGATGAAAAAGTTGGGCTCGCTTTCGCAGATGTTTCAACCGGGGAATTTTATGCAAGTGAGGTCTCGGTAAATGAACTTCGCAATTTCCTTGACACTATATCACCAAGCGAGATTTTGTTCTGCAAAACTCAAAAAGATAAAGTTGAGCAAGTTATCGGAGACATTCAAATTAAACCAGCGCTTACTAAACTTGAGGATTGGGTTTTTAAATATGACTATGCGTTTGAGACATTAACTAATCATTTTCAGACGCAATCGTTAAAGGGTTTCGGGATAGATGATATTGAACTCGGTGTTATATGTGCCGGTGCAGTCATGCATTATCTTCAAGAGACACAAAAGACAAAGTTGATTCACATAAAGAAAATTTCTCGTTATGACACTGGCGATTATATGTTGCTTGATTCAGCGACGAAAAGAAATCTTGAAATTGCAGTTTCATATCTTGGAGAAACGACATATGGAACTCTTTTCTCTGTCATAGATAAGACGCAAACACCTATGGGGGCACGGCTTTTGAAGAAGTGGGTTTTAAGACCTTTGAAAAAGATTGAACCGATAAGAAAACGGCTTGAAGCGGTAAAAGAACTTTATGAAAATTCAAACTTAAGGAAAAATCTATTTGAAATCCTTGGCGAAATTGGAGATGTTGAGAGGTTAATTTCAAGAATTGCGATAAGGTCGCATATCCCAGGGACGACGGGAAGGGCTAATCCAAAGGATTTGATAAATTTAAAGGAGTCGTTGAAGAAGATACCGAAGATAAAATCGCTTCTTTCAAATTCAAGCTCTGAGACGCTTCAAAAAATTCACAAGCTTTTAAATCCTCTGCAAGAAGTTGTTGATTTGATTGAAAACGCAATTGTTGATGAGCCACCGTCAACTGTTTCCGACGGTGGTGTGATAAGGGATGGATATAATGCTGAGCTGGATGAGTTAAGATTTATAGCCAGGTCAAGTAAAGAGTTCATCGCTACTCTTCAACAGAAGGAAAGAGAAAGGACGGGGATACCGAGTTTAAAGATTGATTATAATTCTGTTTTTGGTTATTACATTGAGGTTACGAAGGCACATCTTGATAAGATCCCAGAGGATTACATCCGAAAACAAACGCTTGTAAATGCAGAGAGATTTATAACGCCGGAATTGAAAGAATACGAGGAAAAGATATTCACCGCCGAGGAGAAAATTTCCGCATTGGAGGCGGAACTTTTCAATCAAATAAGGGAGAAGGTATCCGGGTATACGGAGGAAATTCAGAAGAACGCACAATTGATAGCGATGCTGGATTGTTTCGTTTCACTTGCTGAGGTTGCAGTTGAAAATAATTATACTTGTCCAATAGTTGATGAAAGCGATGTAATTGAGATTAAGGGCGGGCGTCATCCCGTTGTTGAAAAAATTTTGCCCGTTGGAGAAAAATTTGTCCCAAACGATGTCCTCCTTGATAACGGGGAGAATCAGATTTTGATAATCACCGGTCCGAACATGTCTGGCAAAAGTGTTTTTTTGAGGCAGGTTGGCTTGATAGTTTTGCTCGCTCAAATTGGGAGTTTCGTCCCAGCAGATCATGCAAGGGTTGGGATTGTAGATAGGATTTTCACAAGGGTTGGGGCTTCTGATAACATTGCAGGTGGGGAAAGCACATTTTTGGTTGAGATGCATGAGATGGCGAATATACTTAACAATGCTACGCCGAAAAGTTTAATTCTTCTTGATGAAGTGGGGCGAGGGACGAGCACATTTGATGGAATATCAATAGCTTGGGCTATAACTGAATATATCCACGAGAACATCAAAGCGAAGACGATCTTCGCAACGCATTATCATGAGTTGAACGAGCTTGCGGAGATTTTCCCAAGGATAAAGAACTTTAAAGCTGATGTCAAAGAACTTGGTGATAAGATAATTTTCCTCCACAAGATAGTCCCTGGTTATGCAGACCATAGCTACGGGATTGAAGTTGCAAAGATGGCTGGTCTTCCCGAGGAGGTAACCGAGAGGGCAAAGGAGATTTTGATCAACCTTGAACAGAAGGAATTAACACCACAGGGAAAGGGGAAGAGAAAAATTTCAAAGGAAATTTTAAAGGAGAAATTTCAGATAAGTTTATTTGAAATG
>Ga0272445_1002772_pt1 | contig 11627 bp, 6 predicted proteins | sample YNPCB0031_FD_194404 | JGI IMG/M metagenome (GOLD analysis project Ga0272445, IMG submission 194404) | Hot spring sediment microbial communities from Yellowstone National Park, WY, United States - YNP-CB-003-1 | ecosystem: Environmental > Aquatic > Thermal springs > Hot (42-90C) > Sediment... | reverse complement strand
AGTTGAAGTGTATTTGAAGGTTGAGCTCTCAGGGTTAAAAGTTCCATTGATTAAGAATGGAGTTCCGCTTCCTGATAATATCCATTCTGTTGAAGAAGCTTTTAAGGTTTGATTTGCAGAAATTGTTAACGCTCCTTTAATTTCTACATTTCCTGTTCCTATTTTTTGAGTTGTTTGAGTCCCAGAACCATCTCCAAAAGTTAAATTGTAGAAAATCCAATTGCTGTTTGAACCAAAATTTGTCCCATCTACCATCACAGTTTGACCTGTCATTTCAATTTGACCGTCACCAGTTAAACTTCCATAAACATTAATGTTCTTTGTTCCTTGAACTTTTTGATAAGCATTCACTACTAAGTTATTTGTGACATTGATTGAATTTGTTGAAACGAAATTGATTGTGGCTTGAGGACTTTGGCCATCGCCAAAAGTTAAATTGTAAAAAGTCCAGTCTGTCGCTCCACCAAAATTGATATTGCCATCGACCAAAAATTCTCCCCCAGAAAGATTGATTTGGCCGTCCCCCTCAACATTTCCAAAAATTCTAAAGTTCTTTGAACCTGAAAGAATTTCACCTGAAGCTATGGTAAAGTTTCCGTTAACTCTAACTTCTCCAGTACCAGTAGCTGAAATTTGTCCGCTACCTGTTCCATCACCAAAAGTCAAATGATAAAATGTCCAGTTTGAAGCCCCGCCAAAATTCCCAGTTCCGTCTATCAAGAAAGTTCCACCTGTCAAATTAATCTCTCCGTTCCCAGTAACATTTCCTCCAAAAACTGAAATGTCTTGATCACCGATTAAACTTCCTGCCAAAATTGATAAGTTTCCATCTAAAATCCCAGCACTTAAAAACTGCCAAGAACCACTGCCATTGAAGGTTAAATTTTCAAAATGAGAAGAACCGTTGTTAATGGTAAATCCAGAGCTCGTTGCAGTGAAAACAACAGTTTGTCCTGAGCTTTTCAAAAAGCTTCCATAATTTATCCAATCTCCACCGCAAGAGATTGTGTAATTTTCTACGTTAAAAGTTGCCCCAGAAGAAATTTTAATGTCGCCCCCAACTTGAGAACTTAAAGCTCCCGGCAAAGTAGTTACATTTCCTTCTGGTTTAAAGGTGCTGTTTGGGAAGATGAACAATCTTTGATCAGAATCCAATGTTAAATTCCCAGAAGAAACTTGATAAGTAATATTTGAATCTTTACTTTTGTCAAACTTTGCCAAATCTGAGTTTTTAATTGGAATGGCATCGTGATGCCTTAAAACCAACCTGTTTTGGTAAATATCCAAATCAGTAATGTTTCCTGTTCCTGGATAATGAGTGACTGTCACTCCTTTGTAATTTGGATCGTCTAAAAAGACAAAAATTGTATCTCCTGCAGAAGGACTCTCAATTGTAAAAGAGAAAGAGCCATCAGTGCTCGAAACCACAGTCGAAGTTACAAAGTTTTCATTAACTGCAATAGAAACAGTTGGAGTTGCGTGCAAAACATTTTCGCCTTCGTCCATATAAATTTTTCCTGAAATTATAATTGGTGGTGGGGCAGAATCATAGACTACTAAAACTTCTTTTAAAATTGGGGTTTGAGTGTGATTTTCGCAAGAATGCAATGTTGCCCTCCATTGTTTGTATCTTCCAACTGGCAAAGAAGAAGTTACTGGACTATTTTGAGTTCCCAAATCAATCCAACTTGGCGTTGAGGAATCTTTAGAAAATGGAGAATTTGACGCCCTAACTTCAAAAGTAATGTCGCAAGTTGAAGTAATTTCTTCCATCCAGCTCAATTTAATGAAGGCTGCTTTGTCATAGGTTGTGTCAAAAACTTGAGAAGCAATTTTTCCTGTGTCAGGATACATTGAAGAAATATAGGTTATTTGTTGAGTGAAAAGAATTCCAGATTGTCCATCTTGGGCTGCAGGAGAACCACCGCTTGGACCACCGTTTGTTCCGCCAGAATACAATAAAGTAGCATTTTCACTGTCTAAACTTTCGGCAAAAATTTTAATCCTTCCACCACCTCCGCCACCTCCTGCTCCTCCTCTCGTTCCAGACATTGCCCCACCGTTTCCACCTCTCACATCCAAGGTTCCAGTAATGATAACATTCTTTCCTTTAATTAAAATCGTTCCTCCTGAACCTCCACCACCACCTCCAGTACCATCTGTATCACCCAAAATTCCTGCCTCGCCGTTTTCCCCTCTCATTGTTACAGTTCCTGCAATTTCTATTGTCTCAGCATCGAGCAACACCGCTCCACCTCCTGCTCCTCCTGCTCCACCATAACCTGTAGTACCTGACCTACAAGAATCACCGCCAGCACCTCCACCAGAACCCAAATATAAACTTTCGTCCGTAGAACTTCCGTAAGTTGAACCTCCAATACCTTCATAAAAATCTCTTGTACCTTGAACTGCAGCTCCTCCTCCATTTCCACCAGCTCCTCCATAACCTCCACCTCCACCACCAGGACCGTTATCGTTTACTGTTGCATAGCCGCCAGTTCCTGCCCCAGGACCTGATCCGTTTTGTTGAGTACCGCAACCATCCGCCCTTGGGGCTCCAGGATATCCTCTTCCATCTCCATCGATTCTTGAAGTTGAATCAATATAAATTGAAATTGCATGGATTTTTAAAACTTCAGTCGACGAGGTGTACAAAACAGCGCCGTTTGTCAATCTCACATTTCAATAATATTTTTCACCAGAAATTGTGGTAGTGGCTCCGTTTAAAATCAAATCTCCATCAGGACAAACTTTTGACAAAACAACCTCTCCATTTTCTGTTGTCGTCACATTCTCTAAAACTCCTTGATCAAATTCATTCTTTTTTGTTTGGATCCAACCTCCTCTAGTTCCAGATGTCAATTTTGGATAGTTTGTATAACCATTTAAAGGAGTTCCGTTGGCTTTAACAATTCTAAAGCAAAAAGTAGTGTTTGGAGGGGCTCCGTAGTTTAAAATGACAAAATCTAACTCTCCTCTTTGTCCTTGTAAAACTTCATTTGGATTTGCCACTGTTGGATTTTCTTCTTCGTAAGACAAACCAACGTTTGAATTTGACAAAGTGGTAGTGGTAATCGTCGCTCCGTCTGAAACAGAAGGATTATCATATCCTCTGAAGAAAGCCCCATCTCCAGAACCTGAAATTGAATCAACGTCCACCCAATCTGTAATTTGAGAGCAATTCGTTCCTTGACCGTATTGAAGTTTAAACTGAGTAGAAGAAGATTGTAAAGTTCCTTGCTGAACCAAAATATTAACCCTCAATCTCAAAACATCATCAACTTTTACTTCAAAAATTGGTGAATTTTCACCTGCTTTTGGATTTCCTGGTTGAATATTATCTTGGTTTTCAAACCACCTGAATGTATCTTGGATCAAAGTAGAACCTATTAAAGTAGTGGTTTCTGGAATTTCTACTGGCATTGAGGGACTAGCTAAACCTGAATCCAAAACAACATCGGTCACTGGGTTTGAAATTTCAATATCCAAATTTTCTCCTTCGTTTGCGCTTGAATTAACATCCAAAACTAAATAGGCACATAAAGTAGAAGTTGGAGAAATTGAAACCGAACCTTCAAAAACCGCTTGACTAGTGCTGGAAAAATTAGTTGTCGTTCCAAACTGAGGCTCGCTACCTGAATAGTTTTCGCTTTCACAATCGTAAGGATAAGTTGTGTCCAAATCATAAAACAATTTAACATTACTCAGATCATTCTGAACATCTACCGTTCCGGTAGCGCTGACAATAATTTTGGTGACAGTAACGCTTGAGCTTGCCGAGATGACAAACTTCCCTCCTACATATTGATTAGTGCTTGGAATAAAAAGGTTGGTAACTTGATTTCCTTGCGAACTTACTGTTGCTTTAGGAGTCCGAGAAATGACTACAGGATAATTTAAATAGTTGATCGGTAGCCCTTCGAGATTTACCACTCTAAAACAATAGGCAGTACCATCATCCCCTCCATAATTTTGAATTACCCAATCCCACTCACCTCTTTGACTTATTCCGATTGCGTAAGGATTTCTAGCTGAAGGGTTTGATTCCTCGTAAGATTCGGGAACATTGGAGTCAGAGAGTAAAAGTGGTAAACTGGTCGTTGCACCGTCGATTGCTTCTGAACTGGTGTTGTTGTAACCTCGCCAAATGGTTGTAGAACCAATATCTCCAACATCTACCCAAGAAGCAATACTCGCACAATTTCCTGTTGAGGTTGCGTATTGAAGTTTGAAAGTTAAAGAAGAAGTAGAAACTGGAAAATCTTCCACTCTTAAATTCATTCTTAATCTTAAGGGTTCGCCCAAAACAGCATTAGTCGCGGTTGCATTTTCATTTGCCATTGGACTACCTGGCGTTAACGAATTTTTATTCCAGAAAAATCTCCAGGTATTTTGATAAAGTGTTGGTTGGGAATAACTAAAGTTTGTAATCTGACTATTATAAGTGGAATTACCCCAATAGAAGGTTCCCCGGGTATATCTTTGGCTTGGAGATCCAGTATTAACTGTTTCATATTTCGTGTAGTAATAGACCGTCCAAGTCGTCCCGTTTAGCTGACCGGCTAACAATCTTTCGGTAATAAAAATCGGTGGGTTGTTTCCTTGCGCCCAATCTAACGTTCCTACTTTAATATAAACTCTTATTACAATGGCATCTGATACCGACAATGTTGTAGTTGGACATAACCAGGTAGCAGATTGAATTCCTTCCCCGTTAGCATTTCTCGAAACTTGAGCCACTGGAGTTCCAGAGGTAATTTCAGTTTCGTTACCAGCGCTATCTCTTTTCCAAACTCTTATCCCCCAATAGACGGTCGCTCCCCCTGAACCTGTTTGAGTAACTTGACTGGAAGTGGCGATGGTCGATTGACTAGTACCTAAAACATAAGCTCGTAGAGAATTCACGGTTTGTTGATCGCTCCTCATGTATCTGGTTTCAATGGCATCTGCTGCAATTTGCCATTGCCTTGTTTCAGAAAAAATCGAAGAATTATTTTGATAAAGTTCAATTGGTCCTAAAAGATAAAGGTAAGGAGAAATGTTTGGTGCGTTGAAAGTAAAATTAAATTCATAATCTTTTCCTTTTTCTAAATTCACTTTCCAAACAATTTCTTTTTCTTTTACTTGGCAACCTGAACAATTAACAATGGCAAAAGATTGGGGTATTTTTTCTTTAATTTCTCCATCAAAATCTTCGTTTGCCTTAATTTTTATTTTCATTTGATAATCTGCCGGCGGATAAATTCTCGTTGGCCCAATTCTTTCAATTTCAAATGGCACAAAATTTCTCGCATCAAAAGAGTCGTAAATCTCAAAAGTTCCCTCTTTTGTTTTTGCAGTCAATTTTATTTGGTACTGACCTGTTTCTGAAAGATCATAGAAAGCAAAATAATCTGGTTTATCTGTTACATTATTGGGTCCGCACTCACCGCTTTTTTCAATTTTCCCGTAAAAGAGTTCTTCTGCACTTACTTCTGAAATTCCAAAAAACTTTTTAATTTTTTCAAGAAAGCTCGATGGCTGATTTTCTATTTCTTGATTTAAATTTTCATTTTCCGTGGTAGCCTCCTTGCTCGTTGCTGTTTCTTGATTTATTTGATCTTGAACAGAAGTTGCTTCTGTTGGTGTTGCATTTTCAGCAGTTGAGGTTGTTATCTCAGTAGTGGTTGTTTCTTGAATTGGAATTGTTTCTTCAGTAGTTGTAGTTATTTCTTCTGTCGTTGTTGTAATTTCTTTGCTCGTTGTTGCCTCTTCAATCGTTGAAGTTGCTATTTCCTCTGTAGTGGCAGCAATTTGAATTTCCTCAGTAGTAAAAATTGATTTCTTTCCGCTCGGTGTTGTAATTTCCAAAGTCAAATTTGCATCGCAAACAGTGTGCCCTAATGTATCCAAAACCGCCATTTGAAAGAATGCCTTTTCTCCTGGCAAATAAATCGATTTGTTTGTGTTGATCGCCAAAACTCCCCAAGTAAACTCTGGTTCAAAATGATAACTTTTTCCATCTTTTTCAAAATCGATTGTAACCTTGTATTTCCCTGGCCTGAAATTTTCTGGTTTAAAAATAGTAACTGTCGTTGGTGAGTGAGTTTCAGTTTTAAAATCTTTTCCTTTTTCCAAATGATGTTGCCTGCCCTCTGGATCAAAAAGAATTGTGCTCACTTCAAATTCTGGTTCCCCTCTAAATAATTTGTTAATTTTATTAACTGTCCTTTTTAGAATGTTTTCTTCTCTCTTGTCCAAAATCACAAAAGTTGGATTCTCATTCGCTCCCCAATCTTTCTTTGGTACTACCAATTCAAAACCCTCCTCTTTCTTTTCTTGATAAAATCCAATTTCTAGCCAAACTGCATCAACAAAAACCTGGGCTTCTTTTTCTTTTCCAATATAAGTAAACCTCACCTTGAAATTTCTTAAATCATCCCGATTTTCAAAAATCGGCAAACCAAACAACAAATACCCTCCGTTTAATCTGTTTGAAATTTCATCTTTTAATTCGATTTCTGTTAGTTTTTGCCAGGCGCTCTGGAAGAAATATTCAATTAAGAGCCGAGCCTCAGTATTGCACACCAAGGGTCTTGCAGCCAAGGCTACTCTTAATTGAACATTAGAAACTTTTTGCTCAATAATTTCAGAAGGAATTTCAAAATCTGAAATTTCTAAAACTCGAGTTTTTTCTAAATTTTCTACTTCTTTTTCAGTTGGTGTTGCTGTTTTTTCACTCGGTGTTTTTAATTCTTCAGTTGGTGTTGCTCCTTCTATAATTTCTGGAGTTGTCGATCCAAAATTTTCGGTCTCAAAACTCTCATTTAAAATCGTTTCTCCCTGATTGCTTTCAGGATTTTCTTTTTGTTCTTCACTCTCTGCTCTCGCAAAATTAAAGCTAAAAAATCTTTTTATTGTCTCAAAAATTCCACCCTCTTCTTTTTTAGAATTTTGCTCGCAATTTAGTTTTTGAATTTCAAAACTGTCTAACTCAAAAAGGAATGTAGAACTTTCTTTTGTAAAATCTTCAAACTGAGAATTTTCCTTTGTTTCTTGACTCAAAACATTGTTCAAATTTATCCAATCTCCTGAAACAGAAGTTGGAACAATTTTTAAATCTCCTTGAGCTTTAACTAAAAATTTTGGAGGTCGATAAAAGTAAACGCCAACTAAAATTAAAGAAATTAAAACAAAAAAGGTGGCATATTTGAAAACAGGAGGAAGTTCCCAAAATTTTTCTAATCTCCTTTTGTATTTTAAAATTTCCTCTTTGCTTACTAACCACATCGAGCCCACATATCTTTTCTCTCCTTTTATTTCTCCCCTCCTCACCAAGTACCCAATGTAATCTCTTGCATAACCTGAAATTCTTGAGGCCTCTTTTAAAGTGAGAAAATCTTTTTTTAGCAAGTTTGATTCTGGAAAAAGAAGTTTGTTTCTCTTTTTGCAATAATCAATAAAACTCTTAGTTTCAACAAACCAAGCGGGTTTTGCTTCTATTCTCTTCCCTTTAATTTTCCTTTTTCTCAAAAGCCAACTAATGTAATCAGAAGCGTAATTAACTTCTTTCGCAATTTCTCGAAGCTTGAGAAATTTTTTATTTTTAAATTTTCCTCCAAAAAATAATTTCATTGAAGCATCTCGAGTATCGAGATTAAATCTATTATTCTATTTTCCTCGTTACAGGCACCTTAGTCAAGTTGTGGAAAAATAAAAGAATGGCACTTAATATTGACAAATTCCAAACAATATGTTCTGTCAACGTTTGACGTTGCCAGGAATCTCTTGTCCACTAAAATTTCTCACGCCCATTAGAGAAGCAGGATAAAGAGTAAACTAAAAGAGGACTAATAGAAAATTTGCAAATTTCTTGTTTAAAAAATTTTTTCCCTTTTATGGTTGATCAACTTAGTGAAATTAAGTCAGAATTAATAAAGTTTTATAATGTTTTTTTAAAAAAGATATCAAAAGGTTAATAATTTTTATACATTTCTGAAAGGAGGTTCAAAAATTTTTTTCACTTCTCCGGCCTCTTGAATTAATATTTCTGCTTCTTTCTTTAATTCGGGGGAGATCAAGGCAACCATTTTTAACCAATATTCAGTTTCTTGAACCTTTTTCTTACAAATATTCATCCTATATTGAAAATCTCGCCTTGAATCTGGGTTTTTTGTCCAAACTAATACTGACCCTATACTGCTAGCAACTTTTACAAGCTGGTTTATAATAGGTTCATTAACTGGACTTTGAGGAATTCTTGAGGCAAGTTCAATCACCCCTTTTATAAATTCATCAACCAAATTTTCACTTTTATTGGAATTTATCTCATTAGCGGGCTTTTTCGTTTGATTTTGATTAATCTTCTTGAGTTTAAAATTAGTTCGATAATTGAAATATAAACTTAAGATGATTAAGGTAAGCAAAATAAAAAATAAAAGGAAGAAAATCCAATTATCAATCCCTTTTGCCTTAAGAGCCTCTACTTCCGCCAACCTTTGTTTCAAACCTTCAATCTCTCGCAACAACTGATTGACCGAATTTTCTGGAACTTTAACCGTTGTCTGAACTGAAGTATTCACCATATTTTGAAATCTTAGCAAGTTTATTAAGGTTTTTCAAACTATTCCTTGACATAGATTTATCAAAAAATAAAATAAAAATATGAACAATTTTGTCATCGACCTCAGAAAAATAAAAGAAAAAGAAGAAACTCCAAAATACCTTACTGTTAAACAAGTTGCGAAACTATTGGGAGTTACGCCATTAACCGTGAGAAACTGGGACAAATCTGGAAAATTAAAAGCAATTAGACACCCAATTAATAACTATCGACTTTATCGCCTAGAAGACATTGAGAATTTTTTAAAAAAACTAAAAGCGGAAAAAACTAATTTAGCTTAAGTTAGAAACTCTAACGCCAATTAACCTCACTGGTTTTTTATTTTCGATCAAAAATTTCAAAAGCAGCTTTTTTGCTTCTTTTTTAAAAATTTCAAAATCTTTAGTAGGTTTTTTTAGGGTCTCTGATTTCGTGTGAGTTTCAAAATTTTTAAAGCGACAAATCACAGTGATGGTCTTAAAAGAAAAATTATTTTGCATTAACTCTTCATAAACTTCTTTAATTAATTTTTCAAAAGTTCTAAAAATTAACTTTGCGTCTCTTGTGTCTCTTTCAAAAGTGATTTGTCTCCCGATCGATTTTATAACTTCTTCAGGGCTCACAGGTTCTTCATCGATTCCTCTTGCCCTCTCCCAAATTCTCTCTCCTACTTTTCCAAACATTTCTTTCAATTTTTCTTTTGAAAGTTTTTTCAACTCAAAAATTTTGTTTACTCCAATTGCTCTCAATTTCTCAGCCGTCTTTGGCCCGATTCCTGGCAAATCGTCAACATCCAAAGGATCCAAAAATTTTTCAACTTCATCTGGTTTTACAACCTTTAATCCATTTGGTTTTACTTTTTCTGCTGCCAATTTTGCCACTGTTTTATTTGGTCCAATTCCAACAGTGCAAGTTAATTTTTCTTTTTCAAAAATTTCTTTTTTTAACTTTTTTCCAAGATTTTCTGCTTCTTTCCAGTTTTTACAAAAACTAATATCCAAATAAGCTTCGTCTAAAGAGACGATTTCATAAAGTGGAGAGTACTTTTTCACAATTCCCATTATCTCATCTGAAACTTTTTGATAAAGTTCAATATTCACTGGCAAAAAAATCGCATTCGGACAAAGTTGATAAGCCTTTGAAATTGGCATTCCAGATTTAATTCCAAATTTTCTCGCTTCGTAGTTTGCAGTAGAAACCACTCCCCTACCCTTTCCTCCCTTTGGATCAGCCCCAACTACAACTGGCTTTCCTTTAAATTGCGGATTTTCTCTTTCCTCAATTTGCGCAAAAAAATAATCCATATCAACGTGTAAAATTATCCTTTGCATATTTTGCCAATTAAATAGTTTGGCTTTGCACCGATAATCTTAACTTTTACGAATTCTCCCAAATTTCCTTCTTTTAAAATTACTGCCTTATAAGATGGTAATCTTGCTAAAAAAGTGTTTCCTCTTTTCTCTGTAATTAAAGCTTGAAACTTTTTTCCTAGATATTTTTTTGATTTTTCTTTTGATATTTCTTGCCAAATTCTTGTTAAAATCCTAGATCTTTCTTTTTTGATTCTATCTGGAAAATCTTTAAGTTTTGCGGCCTCAGTTCCTTCTCTTTTTGAATATCTAAAAATGTGTAAAATCTCAGGTTTTATTTTTTTGATCACCGAAATTGTTTCTTTAAAATCCTTTTCAGTTTCTGTTGGAAAACCAACAATGATGTCAGTCGCCAAAAGAGAGTTTTTGAATTTTCTTTTGAATTGCGAAACCATCTTTAAAAATTCTTCTACTTTGTAACCCCTGTTCATTACCCTCAATACATCGGTTGAGCCAGATTCCAGGGGCAAATGCAAAAATTTATAAAATTTTTCATTTTCTAAAATTTTCAAAATTTTTCCAAAAATTTTTTTTGCAAATTTTGGGTTCATCATCCCAAGCCTTACTCTGAAATCTCCTTCAATTTTTGAAATTTCTTTTAAAAGTTCTGGCAATAAAAACTTTCCTTTTTCCAATCCATAAATTGCAAGATCTTGAGAAGTCAATTGAATTTCTTTTGCGCCAGATTGAAGTGTCATTTTTATATTTTCTAAAATCTCTTTTTTATCAAAACTTCTCAATTTTCCCTTTGCCAATCTCGTAGCACAATAAGAACAAAAAGATAAACAACCTTCAGAAATTGGAACGATTGCAACCACAGTTTCTTTTGGAATGGTAAAGCATCTCAATTTTGCTTTATCTATTGGTTTTTGTTTTAATGATTTTGCTTTTTTTCCTTTCAAAACTTTTTTAACAATTTTTGGCAAATCCAAAATATTGGTCGGCCCTATCATTCCGTCGGTAAATTTTTGAGAAACTTTTGAAGAAATTAAAGGAAGGCATCCTGCAAAAATTATTTTTTTGCCCTTCTTTTTTAATTCAATAGCTCTCTTTATTATTTTCCTTTCTGTTTTTCCCACTACCCCACAGGTATTTAAAACAACAAAATCAGCCTCTTTTTCTGAGGCTTCTTTAAATCCATTTTCAGTCAAAATTTTTCTTATCAATTCAGAATCTGCTTTATTGAATTTGCAGCCAAAGGTTTCAAGATAAAATTTTGCCATTGATTTTTAAATTGAAAAATGTTCCAAGAGCTCCACCAAAAGAATAACTTAAAATTGCAAAGATATTTGAAAATTCGGTCAAAAAAGAGTAAATTACCAATCCCCAAAGTAAATTTTCAAGAACTACAAAAGCCGAGGCCAAAATTGCCCTTTTTTGAGAAATTGCTAGGGTTCTCTGGGCTGCTAAAACCCATTCTAAAAATCCAATCAAAAAATATCCAATGATTGGCAAAACCATGATAAATTTTTGTTTTATTACTTTGTCCCATATTTTTGTGCCCCCGAGAGGATTCGAACCTCTGACCTTCTCCTTAAAAGGGAGCTGCTCTACCAAACTGAGCTACGGGGGCTTGTCGCTCGCCTCCCCAGCGCTATCGCGCTGGCGCCCCGCCGTGAAAAATTCACGCGGGGCTTCAGCTCGCTCCCCATAGGGGGAGAAACTAAGAGTTTCTC
>Ga0272445_1002771_pt1 | contig 11628 bp, 10 predicted proteins | sample YNPCB0031_FD_194404 | JGI IMG/M metagenome (GOLD analysis project Ga0272445, IMG submission 194404) | Hot spring sediment microbial communities from Yellowstone National Park, WY, United States - YNP-CB-003-1 | ecosystem: Environmental > Aquatic > Thermal springs > Hot (42-90C) > Sediment... | reverse complement strand
GAGGTCTAAATTGTTACATGCTTCCCGCAATTAGGTGCCGCTGAACCGTTCAACTCCACGCCGAGGTTTCGCTGGCGGGCGACGATGGATTTTATTGTTGCGTTCACTACGACCTGACGGGCATCCCGCTTAGGGCCCGTGGCCTAGCATGGATAGGGCGCCGGCCTCCGGATATCGGAGGGGAGAGCCGGAGGTCCCGGGTTCGAGTCCCGGCGGGCCCGTTACTCCCCGATTCAGTAGAGTGTGGTTAAATCCTGTCAAACCCGCAATTTCTGTGGGTTGGCCGCTAAGGACAGGCTGAAGTCAAGAATGTTGAGGCTGCTGAAGGAGGACGAGGAGTTCAGGTACGCGGTGGCAGGTCTAATTGGACTGGAGGAGATCTTGAAGAGGTTGGACAGGAACGAGCAGGAGCTGGTAAGGCTCAGGGAGGACATGGCGAAGACGTTCGAGAGACACGAGGAGAGGTTTGCGAGGATCGAGGAGGAGATCGGGAGGATATGGCAGGAGCTCGCCAGGCTGAGGGAGGACATGGTCAAGGGCTTCGAGAGGCACGATTTGGAGCTCGCTAGGCTGAGGGAGGACATGACGAAAGGGTTCGAAAGGCACGACAGAGAGATCGAAAGGCTGACCGAGGAGTTGACCAAACTCCGCGAGGACATGGTGAAAGGGTTCGAGAGACATGACAGGGAGCTCGAGAGGTTGCGCGAGGACATGATAAAGGGCTTCGAGAGACACGACGCGGAGCTCGCCAAACTCAGAGAGGACATGGTGAAAGGTTTCGAGAGGCACGACAGAGAGATCCAGAGGTTGACAGAGGAGATGAACAAGTTGCGAGAGGACATGACTAAAGGGTTCGAGCTTGTCAACAGGCACATCTCAGCGATCGGCGCGAGGTGGGGCATTATGGCCGAGGACGCCTTCAGGGAAGGACTGAGAGGAATTCTTGAGAAAGAATTCGGTGTGAAGGTTGATAGATGGATCGCAAGAGATGAGGATGGAATGGTCTACGGTTTCAGCAGCGTTATAGAGATTGACATCGCAATCAAAGACGGAAAGACCATGCTGATCGAGATATCCTCGAGTGTTGACAAGTCGAAGGTAGCAGCTTTCTTGAGGAAGGCGCAGCTGTACGAGAAGAAGACGGGGATCAAGCCTGAAAGGTTGATCATGGTCACTCCTTATGCTGATGAGGATGCAATAGAGGCTGCGAGAGAGGTGGGCGTTGAGGTCTACACCAGAGTGTAGGCAATCATCGATCTGTTAGCTGACAGCTGGACGATGGACCAAATCCGTTCAGATCAAGCTTCTTCGGTTGGGGCGCTCCACCTTAAGGTCTTCGCAACGGTCTTCGCTCCGACTCTACCGACCCTCAGCCCTCATCGATGAGGGGTCACGCGAATGTAGACTCAACGATGTGTTACTCCCAAGCCCCGGGAGGGATTCGAACCCTCGACCACCGGCTCTCCCTGCCCGACGCGTACAAGGCCGGCGCTCTACCGCTGAGCTACCGGGGCCCTCCTCAGGGACCGTTATCCGCGGCTACTTAACTACCCTCACTTCCTTTCCGAGCCGGACGTACCCTCCTGCTGCTGGAAGGAAGCGTAGAGGATCCGACCGATCTCCTGCGAGACCCTCTTAAGCTCCTCCATCTTCTCCTTGATCTTGCCGGCGTCCTCCCCCTTCATCACCTCCTTCAGCGCGTCCACCGCCTTCCCTATCCTTTCCTTCAGGTCGGAGGGGATCCGGTCGCCGTACTCCCGCACGGCCTTCTCGACCGAGTAGATCAGAGACTCGGCCTCGTTCCTCGTCTCGATCAGCTCCTTCCTCCTCCTGTCCTGCTCGGCGTACTCCTGGGCCTCCCTGATCATCCGCTCGATCTGCTCCTTCGTGAGCCTGTGCGGCGCGACGATCTTCGCCTCGACCTGCTTCCCTGTCCCGAGGTCCTTGGCGATGACGGTGAGGATGCCGTCGGCGTTTATGTCGAAGGTCACCTCTATCCTGGGTACTCCCCTCGGAGCTGGCGGGATCCCGTCTAAGATTAGCTGGCCGAGGGAGATGTTGTCCTTAGCGAGCGGCCTCTCGCCCTGGACCACGTGGACCACGACCGAGGTCTGGAAGTCGGAGGCCGTCGTGAAGATCTTGCTCTTCCTCACCGGTATCGTCGTGTTCCTCTCGATTATCGGCTCCACGAGCCCTCCGAGGACCTCGACGCCGAGCGTCAAAGGCGTGACGTCCAGCAGCACTATGTCCTTGCCGGTCAACTCGCCCGAGATGATGGCGCCCTGGATGGCTGCGCCGATCGCCACAGCCTCCATCGGGTCAACCCCCCTCTCAGGCTCCTTCCCGAGCACCTCCTTCAGGAACTCGCGTATGATCGGCATCCTCGTGGGGCCTCCGATCAGGATGATCTTGTCGATGTCCTCCGGCCTCATCTTTGCGTCCTGGAGGGCCTGCATGATCGGCCCCCTGCACCTCTCCACCACCGGCCTCACCAGCTCCTCGAGCTTGGCCCTGGTCAGCGTCATCTGGAGGTGCTTGGGTCCGGATGAGTCGTAGGCGATGAAGGGCAGGTTGATCTCGGTCTCGTAAACCGACGAGAGCTCTATCTTCGCCTTCTCGACGGCCTCCCTGACCCTGATCATCGCCTGCTGGTCCCTCGTCAGGTCGATCCCCGTCTGCTTCCTGAACTCCTCGACCACGTACCTCGTCAGGACCTCGTCCATGTCCCTGCCTCCTAGCTGAGTGTCTCCCGAAGTCGCCTTCACCTCGAAGACGCCCTGTCCCATCTCCATTATCGTCACGTCGAGCGTCCCTCCTCCTAGGTCGAAGACCAGGATCCTCAGCTCCTGCTCGAGCTTGTCGAGGCCGTAGGCGAGTGCAGCTGCGGTCGGCTCGTTGATCAGCCTGACCACCTCGAGCCCTGCGATGGTGGCCGCGTCCTTCGTCGCCTGCCTCTGGTTGTCGTTGAAGTAAGCAGGGACAGTTATCACAGCCTTCTTCACCGGCTCTCCGAGAAAGGCCTCCGCGTCCCTCTTGATCTTCTGGAGGAGGAAGGCGGAGAGCTGCTGCGGTGTGAACTCCTTTCCGTGGAGGACGTACTTGTAATCGGTCCCCATCTTCCGCTTCCATCCCGTCACCGTGCCCTCAGGGTTCATGACGGCCTGCCTCCTCGCCGGCTCCCCCACCAGCAGCTGTCCGTCCTTCGTGATCGCGACGTATGACGGGAAGTACTTGCCGTAGGGCGTGAGGCCCTCGCTGCTCGGTATGATCACAGGCCTCCCTCCGATGACCACCGCTGCCGCCGAGCTTGTCGTCCCCAGGTCAATTCCTATTATCTTCTCCGGCATAGGACACCACCTGGCAAACCGTCCTCGATGCAGAATTTAGTTTTGAACGGCTGTAGGGCAAACAGGGTCGCGATCCGATTGCAGTATGTTAGACGTGGGGCTTATCGGAGCATCTGGACTAACCTCTTAGCGATGATGAAGGCGTCTTTTAGGAAATCAGCGATGTTTCAGACGCGGTGTTTGAAGAAGAGCTCGTAGTATCCATGAACACTTGAGATGCAATCACGTCACCGAGATGACGCTCAACATGCACGAGATAACACTCGTTAAAACCATAGAACGCATTTACTCGTAGCGGATTGCCTTAATCGGGTCCAGCCTGGCAGCCCTCCACGCAGGGTAGATTCCCGCCACGAGACAGACCAGTATCGCGAATCCGTAAGCGATTGCTACAGTATCCAGTGGAATTACTGGTGTTATCGTTATGGATGCCGATTGCCCGCCGAAGCCTGGGGGACCGAAACCACCTCCTGCGGGTGGTCTGAAACCCTGCCCGAAGAAAAGTGAGCCGCCCAGAAGTGCAGGCAAGCCATACGCCGCAACTACGCCCAAAGCTGTTCCCAAAACGCCTCCGAAGACGCCCACCATCAATGCCTCTAAAAGGAAGACGGAGAGGACTTCTCTGTCCCTGAAACCAACTGCCTTCATCACACCTATTTCCTTGGTCCGTTCTATAACAGAGACGAGCATGATGTTCATTATGCCTAGCCCTGCAACGGTTAGGGAGATGCCTGCAACCGAACCTAGGAGTATGCTGAACTGGCCGATGATGCCTGATATTGTTGATGATAGGGTCTGAAGCGCAACGATCCTAGCTCGCTCACCGTAGATAGCTGTTAGTTGGTCCACGACTGACTGGACGTTCTCAACCCTATCCGCGCGGACAAGGATCAAGTTGTAGTACCGCTGATTTGTCAGCGTGCGGGCTGTCTCCAAGGATACGAAGAAGGCGTTGTCTATCGAGATGAAGGCCGAGGCACCGTACCGATCCAGTATCCCGCTTATGATGAGCGGTATGCGCCTAGAGAAGGCTTGAAACCTCTGCTCCACCAGTACGGGCTGAGCCACGTAAAGTTGCTGCGCATATCCTAAGGATGGCGGATAGACTACTTCGTAACCTGCAATGGCCAGGGGTGCTGGCCCTTGGGTGTAGGTGAAACCGTCTACAAGACGCAGCTCGCCGAGCAGCAGAGGGAGTTTAACGGGGTCCACGCCTATAAGCGAGACCTCGACGTCCTGCCCAGCCCTGTTGAGGTAAACCCTGGTGGATATCATCGGAATGACGGTCTCCACGTTGGGCAGAGTGGATATCAACCCCACATCTGAGTCCGTCAGCTGCGTCCGGCCAATCGGCGTTACCACTATGGAGGTCGGGCCTAGTGCTAGGAGCTGTCTTGTGACAGCCTGCTGAGCTCCAGCCGTCTGGGAGACTAGGGCTATTATGCTTGCGACACCTATGGCGATAGCGAGCATCAAAAGGCTCACCCTCACCTTCTTCTGCCTCCAAGAGCTCAGGCTGAGCCGGAAAACGTCGTCGACCCTCATCTCCTCCACCTCCTCCCGACAAACAGCCCAACAGCAAGTCCAGCGATGAGGAATGCGATGTAGGCCACTACAGCTGTGTTGGGGAATTGGGTCTGTTGCTGTCCCGCAGCGGTCTGAGCTGTTCTCGTCTGCTGTGGCGGGCCGACCGGTACAGGAACCGTAAGCTCAGCGCTAAGGGTCGCGCCGAGATTATCTCTGTACGTTATGACGAGAGGCAGCCTGATGATTCCCGGCTGCGTCGCATTGCTCATCGTTAGAGAGAAGGTGACGGAAGTGGGTGTGTTCACTGCCACATCGCCCAAGAACGTCCTTGTCTGTCCAAAAGACCTGAACTGCCTATCAGGAGTTAATGTCACAGAAGTTGACGTTGCCTTCACCGTTCCTGTGTTTACAAGAACGACAGTTACAGAGAAGGGCTGACCGGGTGCCGGCCTCTCAGGGAGTATCGTGTAGCTCACCAGCTCAAATGTTATGACCCCCCTGACGAGGACGCCGACTTGTCGGTTCTCTGTTTTCTGTATGTTGTCTTGTCCATAGTACGTGATTGTGAGAGGTATTGCAATGGACGTTGGGGAGTCTGAGGGAATGAAGAGTCTGTTCACCAATCGTGTCTCCTGTCCCGGGGCAAGGTCACCCACCTGCACAAGCCCCTCCTCAAGCCATGTGGCCGACGCCGAGGACGTCAGGCTCACCGAGACGGCCCTCAAAGTAGAAGTGCCTCTATTGCGCAGCGTTATTGTGACGTTGTTCATCATTCCCGACTTCAGCTCCGAGGGGGTAAGCCGTACGTCTATGGGCGAGAGGAGCTCCTGCGATCTAGCGGTTATGAACAGGAAGAGGACGCGGGTTTCAGTCCGTAGCTGGTTGGAGTCGTCAATGTAGCTCAGCGTTACCGAGAACTGAGCTGATGGAGCTGATGTCTCTGAAACGTAGAGGTTCAATGTTATGGTGGACTCCTCTCCAGGCCCCAGCCTCTTCAAGTTAAACTTCCCATCGGAGCCTAGCAATATGAGGGGCATGTTCATTGACGTCTGCACGGATATGTCCTTGACTCCAGCGTTGCCCAGGTTAGCTATCTTTAATGTAACGCTGTTTACATCGAGCATCGTTAAGGTGTTCGGCGTGACCTCGAGGGCGATGTCCGGGGTGGATGGGTAACCGACTTCAAATCCTATCTGGAAGCTTTCCTGTCGCCACTCCCCGTAAGGGTCATAGTACGAGACCGTTAATGTGAAGTATCCAGCAGCTCCTCCCATGTTGGGAGAGACATAAACTACAAAGGGTACGGTGATGGAAGAGCCTGCCTGGAGTTGGTCCAGCTGCGCTTTATTGGTCAACACGCTTATGCCTGCAGGGGCGGTCATTGCCACCTCAACCTTTGAGGCTGCACCTGTACCAGTGTTGGAGAGCTTGAGTTCAACGACGTTCCTTCTGCCCGCCATCAGCAGTTTCTCCTCAACGTCTGCCCCGATCTTCACCTCTCCCAGCAGTTTTATCTCGATATACGTTGTCTCGTAAAACGTTGTGCCGTCTGACTTCGTGCCCCTGAGCATGAGAGCAGCAGTGTACGTCCCGAGTGGGAGTTTCTCACCGACGTTGACCCTGTACGTCAGGGTCGTTTGTTGTCCCTGTTGAAGGGCCCCTATGTATTTCGTAACTGATCGTGAGCCGTCTAAACCTGTGAATCCGTCCGGTAGCTGTATTGTGGCAGCTCCGTAGTAAAGTGGTTTGTCGGATTTGTAGATCAACCTGATAGTCAACTTTGCATTAATTGTTCCAGGGCCTACCTGCTCAGTTTGCACGCCGTCGCCCCAAACCACATCTGCTACATAGAACTCAGTAGTCTCCTGTCCCCTTACGACTGCCGGTAAAACAACAAAGGCTAGCAACAGGGCGAGGAATAAGTGAACCCACCTCATCAAGCGACCACCTCCTCCTTTACAATGCTCCCGTCCCTCAGGTAGAGTATCCTCTTGGCGTAACGGGCTATCTCTATGTTGTGCGTCACCAGGACGATCGTTTTTCCCCGTTCACGGTTCACCTGCTGAAGCAATTCAGCGACATACTGAGCGTTCTTGGAGTCGAGGTTCCCCGTGGGCTCGTCAGCGAGTATCATCTTTGGGTCGTTGATTAAGGCCCTCGCGATCGCAACCCTCTGCTGCTCACCTCCACTCAGATATGCGGGATATCTGTCAAGCTTATCTCCCAACCCGAGACTCTTGAGCAACTCCACCGCCCTAGCCTTCCTATCTTCAGGCGGCACTCCTGCTGCTATTGCGGGTAGCTCCACGTTTTCCAAGACTGTCAGATGTGGGAGCAGGTTGTAGGTTTGGAAGACGAACCCCAGCCTCTTCCTCAAATCCGCAAGCCCAGATGCGCCGACCGACGAATAGGACATACCGTCCAGGACGATGTCGCCACGGGTGGGGGTATCCAGGGCGCCCAACAGGTTCAGGAGGGTGGTCTTGCCAGAGCCCGATGGGCCTACGACTGCAATAAAGTCGCCGTCCTTCGCCGTAAAACTGACGCCTCTGAGAGCGACGTAGTCTCCTGCCTTGGACCTGTAGACCTTCCAAAGGTCTGTAACTTCCAGCATTCCTGAAACGAGAAGATAAAGCGTGTTAAAGTCTTTGCGAACGAATCGTCTATCCCTGTAGGTTAGGGACGGTTGCGTCTAGGGGTAGGCGTGGCTTAAAACCATCCTATCTTGGTTAGACCTGTGGGTTCTCGAGGCTGTCGTTGTAGCTGTCCTCACGGCAGACTTCGCCAACAGGGTGGAGATTGGATCAGAGACGCATGCCTATATTCCATGCTTTACAGTTAAGCCCCATAACCTTGATGTTCTAGAATAGTGCTTGACGTAGTCACGCTTAATAAGCTAGCATCGACAGATAAGTTTTGGTAACGACATGTCAGCTGGCGGCAAGAGGTTTATCGGGCTTATCCGGGCAAAGAAGACCAAGATAGGTAGGATTAGACCACAAAAGGGTGCTGTGTATGGCAGTAAGGGTGAGGGTTAGGATCTCCGCAGGCGACAGGTCGTTAGAAACCATCGCCCTAGTCAACACTGGATACGAGGCTGAAACGCCTCAGATCCTAGTCCCTATACCCGCGGCCGAGGCTCTAGGAGCGTGGCCACCACAAGGAGCCTTCGAGTCCACCTATGAGACCGCAGGAGGCCCTCTGAGGACCTGGGTATATCCTAGGGGATGCCGCGTAAAGATTGTTGCTGAGGGGGCCGCAACCGTAGAGGCCGAGGCCGATCTGGTTGTCTCCCCAATCGCAGACGAGGTTCTAATCAACGACAAGCTTACAGGGAAATTACAGATAGTGCTGGAGGATGCGGGACAGGGCCTCTGGAGGCTTAAACAAGAACCACAAACTAGGCTGAGACAAAGCGAGCCGCCAAAATATTGGAAGTGACACCCTCTGCGGCTGCAGCCTTAAAGTTTCAATTTCCCGAGGTCGGTTGGACTCGAGAGCCCCTCGGTGAACAGAGAGTTATGCTTTTGTCTCCTATAGTCGGCGGAGACATGACCCATAGTTCTCCTCCTCGGATATGCCGTGTACGTCGCCATTGTCCAGCTAACTCCATTGCGAGGGCGCATCCATCCATTCCTTCGTCACCTCAGCCGCGGCAACCACACTATCACATGCACCAGCAAAAAACACAACACCAGCAACAACAAAACAACTTAGCAATACAGCAGACGAAGCCCTGTAAAATGCTGTTTGAAAACCTCCTCTGCAACACCCCTATCGTCATGGATTCTACGGAAAACCCCAAGCCGCTCCTCTTCACTCAATTCATTCCACGTGTCCTTTGAGTCATTCTGCACAGTAACACCAGCCAGCATCACTAGATGATCCTCAATCTTGTGGCTGTGACTACCCACATCTTCAATCCCATTAACAACCACAACAAACCTAAACCTGTGGTCCCCTAGAATACACTCATAACGTATTACACGGCCCTCAACCAATTTCTCTATCTCCTCGCATTTTACGCCAATTTCGTTCAGTTTCATCGTAATCATTTCGCTTAACTCAGAGAGTTCGTCTTTTTCTTGGTCGAGTATGAACGCAATGGTTTTATAGTTTTTAACAATTGTTTTCAATGTATGTATAGCTCCATCGCGTGTAAAGGTGGGCTTTACTATTGCGGCTGTTTTATTTCCGTTGAGATGGTGGCATATTAGCGGCACAACAACATAGTCCTCCCTCCCATCACCCAAAACGATTAACGAATCTATGGTTGAAGGTGTAACTGTGTCTGCGAGCACCTTCTGGGGAAGTTGCTTATCGATTTTGCGCAGTTTAGACCTGATATTGTCATAGAGTTTGCTGTCTAATGGACAGACTCTCATAGCAGGAAAACTTCGGCATATCGTGGGTCAATACCTGCTTTAGCCCACTCCTCCAACTCGTCCGGCTTTACCCTCCTAGCCCTCAGCTTCCCATCCCTGAGCGAGGTAAGCAAAACAGTCGCGTCATTGACGTATGAAATGATTTTTTCGACGACTTCAAGGCTGTGGGTGGACACGATAACCTGTTTCCCCTCTTCAACCAAGTCCGCGAACCACTCCACAACATGGGATAAAAGCCGTGGATTGAAATGTGTTTCCAGGTCGTCCCACAAAACCACATCAGGCTTGTAATGCTCATAAAGCAGCCTATTGATGATGTAGAGATGTACGCCGGCGCCGAGGTCGCCTAATCTTATTCTAGTCCCGTCAGCCAAGAGTACATATAAAGTCGTGGAACCGGCCATGAAGGGCTCAGCACTAAGATTCCAGTATTCCTCCGAAACGAATTTCGAGACGTCCTTAGCGATGAGAGCAGGGACCCCCGTGTTCAAAATCTCAATCCATTTATTTTGCAAGTAGTCGTGCGCGAACTTCACTAATTTTGTTGAGAAAATTAAAGTATTGTCTGTAATTAATACATCTTCTACATATGGCTGGAAATCAACTCTACCGTTGGGGTGTAAATATCCCATATACTTATAATCCTTCTCACCAAATCTACGTATGAATAAAGGAGAAATTTTAACATCAGGTAAATAATTCGTGTAGATACTGATACGCGCTTCAATATCTTTTGTGAACAGTAACTCTCGATCATCAACCTTTATTACCACGTTTTTTGCAATATATTTGTTGAGCAGGAAAGTATATCCTTTCTCGGATAATGTTTTATGATATTCTTGCAGCAATTCAATAGCAGTTGAGGGATTGTATGGGACCAATCTGAATGGGTTGGGCGCGAGGAATAGCGCCTCGAGTATCGTCGTTTTCCCCGAGTTGTTAGGACCAACGAGTATTGTGAATTTGTCCAGCTCGACTTCGCCCTCGACGACGCCTTTGAAGTTTTCGAGTCTGAGCCGTTTTATCACGTCGTGTTTTCATATGCTTCTCTGGGTTATTAGGGTTGTTATTTAAAGAGTGTGGAGTCGTCCTCCAGTTTCCGAACTCGCCGTACATCCCACACCACCACATTTAGGCTTCATAGGTCGTACGTCGCTAACCTGCCTCATCGCCCGACACATTCTCCGAGAGATCTTTCGCACCAAAAGGGCGTGCCCATAAGGTTCAGGTAAATACTTGTAAGCATTAAACTAACTCCATTATGCCGTGAATTAGTATCGCGGTCTTCTCGTTCAGCACAGGCTAGGGCGTCGCTGTTATCACCCTGACCTTGGGATTGTCCCAGACCATCGACCTCTCTGACGTCTCCCCTGCCACAGTTGCTACCTCTTCCCTCTCCAGCTTCAGGTGCCTCAGGATAGACTCCCTGTGCTGTAGAGCGAGGGGCTTCGTTGGCGTCATCATCAAAACCCTGCAACTAGGGTACCTGTGGAAAAGCTCGGCTGCCACAAGCTCGGCTATGACAGTCTTCCATAGTGCAGTCAGGAGGACCACGATTGTGCTGACCTTCTTCCCTTGTCCCCATCGATTATGAACTCAATGTTATATCAGCTTTCATCGGCTGTCGTTCCTCCCTTTCGCGAAGCTATCCATCAGATCGTCGAAGAGTCCGGCATTTGGGAATGTCGCGTTGATCTTGAGCCAGCCGAGGGATCTATGGTTCTCATTAATGACGAGGTCGCTGAACCCTGGTCCTTCTGCATTCTTTTCAAGCTTGTTGCTTTCTATGTTCTCGTCGATCAAGAAGGGCACAAGTACGCTGTGCCGGACTTCACTTGATCATCTAATAAAGGAGTTTAAAGGAAGACAGATCGACGGGGTATTGTTGCTTCGCTGACGATCCCTCGCTCACGGACCTTGAGAGGGGAATCTACGCAGAAGCGATCTGGAAATTAAAACATCATAAGAACCTCCGGAACCGCAAACGTGAAGAAGTTTACTCATTCTTTAAGGCGAACCTGAGGAAGGCGGCTCCAAAAAGGACTGAATTGACTGATGTGCAAGAGAACAGGACCTCTACTATCCTAAATCTTGCTCCTTAGGGTCATCGAGGAGAGCATTCCTCTCTTTAGGTCCGCGATAAGATTTGTAAGGAGATAGGAACGCTGAGTCGTGATTAAGACCTTTGCCTTCCTCTCCTCACCACCACCATATAAGTTGGCGTGATAAGAGAGGCGATGAAAGCGATCGTGTACGGAGAGACCGGAAGGACAACCGTATGTTCTCCTGGCGGAACCGCGACCTCTTGCTCGGAAGCTCCTATCAGACTTGCCGAGAGCCTTCCCTGTCCGTTCGGAACTATATCCAAC
>Ga0272445_1002769_pt1 | contig 11633 bp, 20 predicted proteins | sample YNPCB0031_FD_194404 | JGI IMG/M metagenome (GOLD analysis project Ga0272445, IMG submission 194404) | Hot spring sediment microbial communities from Yellowstone National Park, WY, United States - YNP-CB-003-1 | ecosystem: Environmental > Aquatic > Thermal springs > Hot (42-90C) > Sediment... | reverse complement strand
ATAAAACCCCGGCGTTTATTCAAAAAGCATCCGACACAGCAAAATTGACTAGCGCTAGACCCGAAATAATTGAGGCACGAACACAGCGATTGATCTCTTTTTCGGGCAGCCGCTGCTGGCAGAGCAAACCAGAACAGATTTTATTTGATTTCTGTTTTTCTATTGATCCCACATTTGAGCGCCAAAAAAGATTATATCGAACGACCTGGGGTAATTTTAGCCATACACACCAGATAGATATTTATTCCAGTTCTTCGATGATTGTTGTTGAATTTGACGGACCTCTGCACTTCAAACCAATCTATGGAGAGTCGGTGTATATAAAAGCACAAACAACTGATGCAGAAGTCAACACATTGGCGGCAGAAAACTTCACCGTAATAAGGGTTGGCAATGATCAGTACAACTATGCGTCAAATAAGCGGTACTTTCACTTGTCGGCATTGCAACTGGTGAGCGATTTAATTCGTCGTAAATCACCTGGCCTTTTTTTGATTGGAGAATCATATGGCACAAATAATATCCTGCCGTCCTATTGGGAACCATCAGACCTACGACCTAGAAGTGGAGCATTGTGATCATCAGTTCTACTTAGCAAATGGCGTCTTAACTTCTAACTCCCACGCATATGTCTATGCCTATAATTCCTATCAGTGCGCTTGGCTCTACACTTATTTTGAGAAAGAATGGATCAAAGCGTGTCTCGAAAAGGATCCTGACCTGGAGAAGACTATCGCTAGCGTTTCATCGCTAGGCTATGAGGTGTCTAAACCTGATATAAACGAAAGCTTAGCTGATGAATGGCAGATCATCGGAAGCCGCTGCGTCCCTCCTTTAGTGGCCATCAAGGGACTGGGCGATGCGGCAGCACAGGAACTAATAAGCAAGCGTGGTAATGGATTTAAAACCATCGAAGACTTCTTGTTCGAGAAAGATGAAAACAATCTAAACAAGTGGCGCTGGAGTAAATTCAACAAACGTGCCATCCAAAACATGATTCATCTTGAAGCTTTTGATTCGCTAATGTGTGTTGGCGAGGATTGTATATTTAAGAACTACGCACACATGGACAAAGTCATTATGAATAACTTTGACAAGCTCAAGAAAGCAATCACCAGGGAAGGAAGAGGAAAGAAGGCCATCAAGTCCAACATAAACTTATATGAACTTGACGGCATAGAGGAAATCGTTGCGCCTTGGGAGAATCATGAACGAATTGATAAGCAGCAAGAACTGCTCGGGACGTTTGATAAATCACTTCTATTTACGCCATCGCAAACAGCATTCATTAATAAATACGATCTCAAGCCATACGTCACCGTAACAGACGACGAGGTCCACGCTGCATGGTTCTTCGTAAACGACATAGAAGAAAAGACTACAACACGCGGCAACCCTTATTTAAAACTAGGCATCTCTGATGGTGTGGGAAATCACAGATATATGAATTATTTTGCTCCCGCCCCGCACAGCATAAAAACCAAGAGACTTCATATTGCTAAATTATACACGGAGAACTGGTTTCTTAATGTTGAAGGGAAAATACACTGCATTGAGTAGCATTTATGAAAGATGACAACAGGAACAATTTATCGCATAACGAACCAGCAAAATGGTTATTGCTATATTGGATCTACGCTACATGAAAAACAAAGACTAGCAAAGCATCTTCGCCACCTAAGAAAGGGCAAACATGTAAATAAAAGAATGCAGCGCGACTTTGATAAATACGGTGAAGCTCATTTTACGTTTGAGATACTACACAGAAACGTACCTGAAGAACACCTACATTTATATGAAATAAGCGAAATAGCTGCAGCGCGCTACAATGAAGACCCAATATACAACACAAGCACAACACCTCGCATCTCTGCAAAAAGCAGGCAGCAACTGGCAGTGCGTGCGAAACAAAAAATAGAACTCTTACACGAACGGATCCCTAATGATTTCCAGCGCTCTCCTGACAAGCAATAGTCAAGAATGGGAGACTCCCGATACTTTGTTTAACGCCCTTCATGGTGTTTATAATTTCACCATTGATGCCTGCGCCTCAAAAGAAAACACAAAATTACCTGATTACTGGGATGAGTCTGCAGATGGACTATCTCAGTCTTGGAAGGGTCACCGTATATGGATGAATCCTCCCTATCAAAACAAGAAGCCAGGGCAGATCGCTTGGGTCCGAAAAGCTTATCATGAAGTGAAAGACAACGGATGCGATCTAGCGGTATGCCTGCTACCTGCAAGGACCGACACGCGATTGTTTCATGATTACGTCATGAAAAGTTCCATGGTATACTTCATTCGTGGTAGACTGCGTTTTGTCGGCGCAAAAGCTGGCGCTGTCTTTCCGAGCCTTGTTGTCCTTTTTGAACGCTGCACGTACACGATGCATCCACTAGGTCACAAGCCTACCTTTGTGACCATCGATACAAGCGGCAGGACATTATAAAGGACAGAAAACTTGCCCTTAAAAGATCACTGAACTAGAACAAAGACACCGAGCGCATAATGAAAAACAAGAAAACGCCAGAACAGTTGGTTGAGGCTTGCGAAGAACTCCTTCGTCCGCACGGCGTAGGTGCCATTATTATCGTAACCGACGAAAACGGAGGCCAGTTCTCCCTTCATATACCCGAGCACGCCTTATTCAAGGCCAAAGGGAAGGACCAATTGGTGCTTAAGGCATTTGGTGCTACGGAAGACAAGATAGAAGCGGAATTTACTCGGCTACGGATGATGGCATCAATCGCTCACGATATGATAAAGACGCTAAAGACGATGGCTCAAGTCCTTCACAAGCACACAACGAAGGCGACTTCGGCAAGCTGGGATGGAAACTCAGTTCCGGCAACCACCGCAAGGAAAAACTATGACAACAACTAAAAAAACCCACATCATGGAATCTGTTGATTTTCTTGACAGAATTAGCATCCATCTTTTCCAGCCTGTTCCCGGTCATTTCAATGTCGATTTTTCAGTAAAGGAAAAAGGCAAGCGCTTGGTTCTTGATGAAGACGCGCTGAAAAAGATGCAAAACAAAATAACGGATCTGTGTTCCGACAAAAACGCCAACGATGAGAATACCAGAGGCTACATTGAAGAATATGTCGGTCGCCTACTTAAGGAATACTACAAAGTAGGGCTGGCTTTAATTGAAGATATGCCCGAAGCAAGAGACGATCACTACGACCACCTCCGTCGCCTAAACTAAAGGAATACAAGTGAAAACTATTGACGACTACAAACCACATCGCATTAAACGCTATGGCTATAGACCAGATCTTCCCGACCATCGTGACTATTACTACACTGTATCACAGCCTGTTGCAACGCCTCCCATTGTTGATCTAAGGCCGATCTGTCCCACAATCATTTACGATCAAGGGAAATTGGGCTCCTGTACGGCAAACGCATTAGCTGCACTTTATCAATGCCATGAAATTGCTCAGAAGAAAATCACACAGTTTATGCCAAGCCGTTTATTTATTTACTACAATGAGCGTGTTTTGGAAAATACGGTAGGATCTGATAGTGGCGCTTCTTTGCGTGATGGCATTCGAGCGCTCAGCAATTGGGGCGTGCCGGATGAGAATCTTTGGCCGTATCATATCGAAAACTTCCTCAACACACCTCCTGACCCGATTTTCGCGTCGGCAAAAAAGAATGTTGTAAGTCAATACAATCGCGTCAATCAGCGACTTACTGACATGCGAACGTTGCTCGCAAGCGGCAATCCCTTTGTTATTGGATTCATGGTTTATGAGGGCTTTGAATCAAAGGCCGTGGCTGAGACAGGGACTCTTAATATGCCATCGTATAACGAGCAAGCCCTTGGCGGACATGCTGTGCTGGTGGTCGGCTACAACGACAAGACAAGCCGCTTTCTTATTCGTAATTCATGGGGTCCGAAGTGGGGTGCTGGTGGGTATTTTACGATGCCATACGAATATGCCTTGAACAGTGATCTTGTGGGTGATATGTGGTCTATCCAAATGGTCCCGTAAATAAAGGCACGTCCATGCTGACGGCTGTAAAAATCGCAGCGGCCATTTGTGCGCTTATTTTGTGGTCAGGATTTATTCTCCCATACATAATCAACGCTATCCATGGATTTATGTTGACCGTAGGAATGACGCTGACGATTATAGGAAGCATTGCTTTACTGATCTATATCGTGCTTCAGTTACGTAAACCCAAAGCGAAAAGCGGACCAGATCATGACTGAATTCAATGTTGAGGTCGTAAAGCTAGAAAGTTCTGAACGACACCCAAACGCTGATCTTCTTTCAATTGCTCATATCTTTGGCGGCTACCCAGTTGTCTACAAAACAGAAAGCTTCAAGGTAGGTGATAAACTTGTCTATATTCCTATCGACAGCCTTGTTCCTCTTGATGATCCTCGCTTTTCTTTTCTCTCGGAAAGTGCTGACAAAAAGACGCAGCGTATTAAAGCGAAAAAGCTGCGAGGCGTCTTCAGCATGGGCATGCTGGTGCCGGCAGACCCCGAATGGGAAGTCGGCGAGAACGTCCAGGAAAAGCTAAGGATTCAAAAATGGGAACCGCCACCACCAAAGAATTGTCATATAAACGCCTACTCCGAACAGGCTAAAGATCCTGGAATTATTCCGATCTATACGGATCTCGATAGCCTTCGGAAATATAAAAACGTTCTACTAGAAGATGAAGAGGTGGTGATTACCGAGAAGCTGCACGGCGCAAATGCTCGCTACGTCTACGGTAATGATGAGATGTGGTGCGGCAGCCACCGGACGTTTAAAAAGCGTGACGAACGCAACATGTGGTGGCAGGTCGCCATTAAGTATGATTTAGAAAAGATACTCTCAGAGAATCCTGACACTGCATTGTATGGCGAAGTGTACGGACAGGTTCAAGACCTTCGGTACGAGACACAACAGGGCGAGCTTCGGTTTGCGGCTTTTGATCTTTACGATGCCAAGGCGGGTAAGTATTTTGATTATGATGAATTTGCTGCGTTCTGTGCGCGCTACAGCATTCCCTGTGTGCCTGTACTCTACCGTGGGCCGTGGAAGAAGGAGTTATGGGAGTTGGCCGAAGGACAATCCTCCATTGCGCCATCGCACTGCAGAGAAGGCATTGTAGTGCGTCCTGCAAAAGAACGCTGGAACGATCGTATGGGTCGTGTTATCCTGAAACTCGTCGGGCAAAGTTACCTCCTGAGAAAGGGTGCATAGCATGGCAGAAAACAAAGAAGATGAGATCAAATCAAAACTTGAAGACGTTGTAAAGGCATCGATCAAGGCATACATTATTTTCGGCAACGAAAAGGAAGCGTGTGCCTGGATGATGGCTCCAAATGATTATTTCTTTGGATCAACTCCAGTTGACCAATGCCTTATTTCATCTCACACAGTCATGCATGTTCTTGACCAGAAAAGCCCTAAAGGCCAGGGAGGTTTGCCATGAGCAGTGGATCGATTGACCTTGAATCGCTTGCGGCTCAGATTAGGGCACCGAAAGAAAAAGTCGCCCCGTACACAAACCATCCAAAAAGCTTATGCGTGTCAACTGCAACTGGGATCATTGATCAGTGCGAACAGATTCGCGATCTATTGCTTTCTAAAAACAAAAAGTACGGAGACAGCGCTGCCAATCCTGCCAACATCTTCGCAAAGGGTACTCCGCTGGAGCAAATCGCTGTGCGTTGCGACGACAAAATCAAACGCATATCAAACATGGGAGGACTTGAGAAAGTCCTGCATGATGCCAAGCATGCCGAAGAAGACACTGTCCTCGACCTAATCGGCTACCTCATCCTTGCGCGTGTTGTAAAAGTCCAAGGCAAGTAGCAAGGGGGCTCACGGTGAGAATGGAAGATAACATCTGCAGAAACTGCGGACATTCCGGCAATTTTCATTTTGAACGCGGCAACTATTACACCATCAATCAAAACTGCAAAGTCTGCAAATGCACATGGTGGAAACCAAAGCTTGACCATATCTCAGAGTCTGGCGAGCCTACCTACAATACTGATTATGAGTCAGAAATAATTTGTCCTTACTGCGGAGAGGTTCAAAGCGATCCTGGTGAATACAACCTCCAGGACGAATCAGTCACAGATATTGAATGCGGCCATTGTCAAAAAACATTCGAGGTAGAGTGTCGTGTCGATGTAACCTACAGCACATGGAAGCCAGGGCAATGAACGAAAGCGATGCCACACAGAAACAGTTGAGCGAAGACATACGCGAATTATCGCAAATTTTGCGCTCGGTACTGGAAGCGGTTCACCGCCTGAGCAATATCTTAGTGCGTAACATTCAATGAAAGAAGATCTGTTCACTGCAGAAGCCATTGCAAAATGGGCAAGACAGGCCAAAGACAGGCACCAAGAAACATTCCTGGACACAGCAGAATATCTTGCGGAATGCGTAAGAGTTCGTCAAACTTTTGACATGGAGGCACGCATTAGTCAGGGCTTATCTGTTGAGCATTTTATTGATCATGTGCGCCACGGTGCGCGTATCCCAAGAAACGAGGACTCTGAATGATCCCGCAAATCGCTCAACCCTTATTTGATGCATTCAAAGAATCTAACGAAGAACTTTATTTGGTTGGAGGATGCGTAAGAGATTTCTTTCTTCATTCCGTCGCATCAGATCCCAGAATATGCAGAGAACCGCTTCTTACGCCTTATGAACCAAAAGATCTTGATTTCGCTACTTCTGCACATCCAGAAAAAATCGAGACGATTCTCAAGAATATGGGATGGCCTACGTATCCCATCGGTATTGAATTCGGAACAATTGCCACCAAACTGGCACAGTATGATGTAGAGATTACCACCTATCGCAGCAAGGAATCATATATCAGAGGCAGCCGAAAGCCCTCTGTTGTCTTTGGTTCGTCTCTCGAAGACGACCTCAAGCGACGTGACTTTACAGTTAACGCAATGGCAATGGGAGCCGATGGGAAAATCATTGATCCCTTCTGCGGAATGATGAGCCTTATGGAAGGCATACTACTTACTCCCGCAGAAGATCCAAAGATTCCCTTCTCCGAAGATCCGCTGCGAATGATTCGTGGATTTCGTTTTGAAAGTCAGCTAAATGTGGGGATGCATAAGCTTGAATACGATGCCATCCGTGAGCTAAAAAAAGAGATTCATAACATTTCGGTTGAACGCATCTTCTCAGAAATGACGAAGCTTCTCATGACAAAAAAGCCAGGAGAAACTTTACAATCCATGGGAGAATGTGGTTTACTCGGGGAAATATTCCCAGAGCTACAGGTTGTAATAGATTTTAAACAAAACCAAGGGAAATGGCATAGCAAACGTGTCTGGCCGCACGTCATAGATGTTGTTGATAACTCACCACAGATTCCAAGTGTTCGATGGGCAGCACTCTTTCATGATGTTTGCAAGCCTGAGACGTACACTGAAACGGAAACTGGCGTACACTTTTATCAGCATGAGTCAAAGGGCGCTTATGTCTGGAATCACATTGCCGACAGGCTCAAGGTTAGCACTGAATTTAAACGTGAAGTAAATTATCTAATTTATCATCATCTTCGATTCTCTCAGCTATGCAGCGTGTATCCGTCAATGGTCAGCAAATCGGCGCTGCGGCGTTTTATCAGAGATTGCGGGCCATACATGGACAATCTCTACTACCTCTCGATGGCAGACATAACGAGTCATCGCCCTGACGTGGTTGCTCAAAAAAGAAAACAATGCTCTGAATTGAAAGAGCAGATCGATGCAATAAACAAAGAATGCGACATAACAAAGCTCAAGCTCCCCACAGGGCTCGGCAGGATCATTGCAAAAGAGCTGAATATTTCACATGGGCCAGAACTTGGGATTATTATGCGCCGCTTAAACGACAGACTCGTTGCAGGGTTTCTTGATGATGAACCCGACTTTATAGCAGCCGCAAAAGAAATCAAAAACATGCAGGACGGGTTGCGCAAACTGACCCAAATATCACAGGAGATAGAAGCCGATGGAAACCGCCGCAAAGAAGCAGAAGCCGAAAGTGAAGCTGGATAAATGGACCTTGGGACGACACCCAGACGATCCAGAAGGAACGTTGTGTCTGTTCGGTTACACCACAGGTCATCCAACTGTCAGAGAAGGACGACCTGCTGTTACCAGCCAAATAATCACAGTAGACTTGATCAACAAAGTTGCCGAAACCAAAAATACCGTCTATGAGTTGGGTGAGCAATCGGAAGAGGTCAAGGACTACTTTGACAACCGAATGGCCGACTACGACAAGATGCTTAAAGAGCTAGCAAATGCTTTAAACGCCGAGGGCGGCAGAGTTTTTGATGCAATTGGCGAAGAGATCCCACCCGATGAAGATAACAAACAATCTTAAAAATCCAACTGTTACATTTATAAAGCTTGCCGTTGGCGACGTTTTCATGACATTAGCTGGCGACGTTTATCTGAAACTTTCTGAGTTTAGACGAGATGCGCCTATAGTTAATTCATTTTGCCTGAATAGCCTCACTCTTCTTAGGGTTGCTGACGACACAGAAACCGTACCGCTAGAGGCAGAGCTTATCCTTAAACGAAACACATATGAGCAGTACAAGTGATTCGTGAAGATGACGTAACCATTGCAGCTAAGTTAGCCTACTATCCTGATCGTAATCTATGGCATCGTGCTCAGCTTGTGCTTGACTTTACAAACATGCCGGCTATCGCAGAGCTTATGTTCTCGACAATGGTGCTTCATGACGGCATGGGCTTAGCAGCCAATCAAATTAAGCTGCCCTGGCGTATTTTTGTAATGCGGACTCCAAATATTCGACGTGCATTTATTAATCCAGAATTAGCATTTCCAACCAACTCAAAAAGAATAGAGAGCCAGGAACGGTGCTTGTCTTTTCCTGGTGTTGAAGTAACGGTTATGCGTCATCCAAAATGCATAATAAAATATCAAGATATAAATGGTAGCGATCAGGTTATGCCGATCGACACTACACTTGAAAGCATATGTGTCCAACACGAAACTGACCACCTAGACGGACGTACTTTTGTGGATCACTTAGGCAAAATGAAGCGTCTAGTCGCAGAGCGTACCGTCAAGAAAGAGCTAAAGAAATGGCAGCAAGAAAGCAAGCAGCCAAAGCCACCAAAAAGAATCTAAGCGATCTCCCCTCAATAATTGCAGAATACAAATCTCAAGTCAGTAATGATGCAAGAGTTTTGGTAAAAGATGAACTCAATGAATTCTTTAATCAGTACCCAGAAATAGATGGCATACGCTGGTGTCAGTGCGTAACCGTCGCAAACGAAGTTGATATGCTTCCTGAAGACCTTCGCATTGAGCAAGTAGAGTACAAAGTGAAGGGGCATGTCTCTCAACCGCCCGTTCCGTATTCAAATGCTCCTGATTCCGGCTATGACAAGGAGCGCTCTGGGTGGGTATCTCCATGGAATGATCGAAGAATTACAGACCCCTCCCTACTTGATAGCCTGACGGTACTCGAAGAACGTTTATTTAATTACCAAATGCCTCTAGCCCTCGCTTTCGGTGGCGGTACCCGCATCACCGTAACTCGCAACAATGTCGCCGTGGAAGAAATTCCAGACACCAACAATTAAAGGTCATTTATGAAAGCTTCAGATATCAGAATTATTATAGCATACAAAAATTTTGCGGCGGTGCAGGGAATTTCTCACATAGGACTTGGTGTGTCGGCTGTTAATAATGTAAAATTTCTTCAGAAGAATGGTATTCGCGCTGAAGTTCTCCCGATGCGCTTCGATACTGATCTTAGAAAATTTCTTAACTTCCAAGAGGCTAGCGGGGACAAGCCGATCACTCATGTTGTTGTATCGGCACCGTGGGTCCGAACAGAGATTTTTCAATATCTTTGCTCTGTCTTTCCAACCATTCAATTTGCAATGAATTGTCACAGCAACGTGGGATTTCTGCAAGCTGATAGTAACGGGATTAGACTCATCAGAGAAAACTTAGCTCTTGAATCCGGGACACATAATTTTTCTGTGTGCGGCAATTCACAGAATTATTGTCGATTTATTTATCATGCATATGGTTCGCCCTGCAAATATCTCCCCAACATGTATTTTCTCGATGGCACAACCGAATCGTCTCGTCCAGGTTGGCCACATACCAAAGGCACACTGAGGATCGGTGCCTTTGGTGCAACTCGATCTCTTAAGAATTTTGTTACATCCTGTGCTGCCGCAATGGAAATCAGTCGAGATCTTAAAGCTCAGACGGAAATCTGGATCAACAATCAGCGAGATGACGGGCCTGAGACGGCACGTATTCTTCGATCTGTTCATATGATGGTTGATGGGTTGCCTAACATTTCTCTTAAATATGCTGGCTGGGCGTCATGGCCGAATTTCAAGAGGACTGTTGAGAATATGCATTTATTGCTTGTTAATAGTTTCACCGAGTCGTTCAACATGGTGGCAGCAGATGGGATCTCCGTTGGTGTTCCTTCTGTTGTTAGCGATGCTATAACCTGGGCACCTGCAAGCTGGTGCGCTAAAGCTGATGATGTTTTTGACATTGCGCGTGTCGGTATAGGACTCATTAATGATCCCCTTGCCGCCAAGAATGGCTACCGTGCCCTCAAGGCCCATAACCGGGAAGGGCTACATGCTTGGTTCCGCTTCCTCGGTATTGATCGTTACCGTTCTGGTCATTCAGCCGAAGCTCACCTTGACATTGACGCCGGGGACGTTGACTCTTTTTAGCGAATGTGCAAGACTCGAAATTGGCATGCCGTCAACGCGCATTTGAGGCATGCAGGTCCGATGACCAGTCAAAAGAGAGTTCAGCAACGTGAGCGGCAAGAGATTGAGGACCAAATGGAAGTCAACCAGCACGGACACGAGGGTGAGATGAAAGATGATGAAGAAGAGGTCATTTCTCAAATCCAAAGCATTCGATCAGCCATGCTTTTGTTGAGCGAAAGACTTGACGCTATTGAAGAAAAGCAAGAAGAGATCAAGGAAACAGTAAAAAACCTCGATATTCGTACTCGCGGATTGACTCGTTGCTAATAAATCATGGACGATCAATACATTCGTGACGAAACAATATTCCTTACTGTCGCTGGATCAAAAGCCTACGGCACCAATACGCCAGAGAGCGACACAGATCATCGAGGTGTCTGTTTATTAAAAGACAAACGTCTTTATTACGGATTAGGTTGTCACAATTTTGATCAAAAAGATAAGTGGGAATCTGGTGAAGATACCGTAGTTTATGATATACGCAAAGCTGTAAAGCTCATGTTGGACAACAGCCCTAACATGATCGATCTCCTTTACACTCCCTGCCAGTTCTGGAAGGTGGTTCGTTCGCCGTGGTTGCGCATCGCAGAAAAACGTCATTTATTTTTATCGAAGCGTTTACGTCATACTTACGGAGGATATGCATTTGCGCAGCTAAAACGCATTAGGAATCACAGAGCCTACCTTCTTAACCCGCCAAAAAAAGAACCAACACGCAATGATTTCGGGTTACCTGATCGCAAACCCATTTCTAATGATGAGTTAAATTATTTCATGTGGTTGGTGTCTGTACTGCTAAAAGATTCGTTTGCAGAGCTTTCTATTTCAGACACAACTGCTTCCGAACTAAGCTCCGTGAATT
>Ga0272445_1002766_pt1 | contig 11640 bp, 14 predicted proteins | sample YNPCB0031_FD_194404 | JGI IMG/M metagenome (GOLD analysis project Ga0272445, IMG submission 194404) | Hot spring sediment microbial communities from Yellowstone National Park, WY, United States - YNP-CB-003-1 | ecosystem: Environmental > Aquatic > Thermal springs > Hot (42-90C) > Sediment... | reverse complement strand
TTATCTTTGACAACAGCTGGAGTCCTAAGTACGTCGGCCAGATAGCCAGAAGCGGAAACGTAATAGAGTTCGCAATACCTCTAGACGATTTACCGAGCCTCAAAACAGCCACAGAGCTCTACATAACCGCCGTAGTCTTTGCAAACAACTACGGCGGCATATGGGACCCAGGTAAGTACGGCGCATACGACCCCACGACGGGCATATACATATCGGAGGATTACTACGCCTCTAACGTATACGACGTGTTTGGCCAAGCCCCCACCTGGAAAGAAGTATACGGAGGCTGGGCCAACGGCGATTATACCATCGACTTCTACGTCAGAGTACAGATACAAGACGGGAAGATAATCTAAACCAGGGCTTTTTTCACAGATGGGCCCGCCGGGATTTGAACCCGGGCCACGGGTTTTTTGAGCAGTGTAAGGCATGGGGGAATTGTTTTCTGCCGCCGGGGACGTCTAGAGGCTGCATGTAGTCCTCTGGCTTCGTCTTGTTGAGCCTCACCATCAACCTGGCACTCCTTTAAAGCCAATAATAGTGCCAAGCCGCCGCATAAAGCCACCCTACGTCACCTGAGATCTGTGTCAAAACTATAGAAAGAAGCAGGGATGGTGGGCCCGCCGGGATTTTTAGGCGGGTTTCCCCTGAACCCGGGACCACCCGCGCGTGAGGCGGGCATCATACCGCTAGACTACGGGCCCTGTCTTACTGTAAATGTCGGGTTTTTAAGTTTATGACCGCGCGGCCGCCCCTAAGACGGCGAAGTCGCTAGGGAACGATAGGAATGATTCCGCTGGTGGCGACCTGTATAGATCTGTTAACCTAGAAACGGCGGAGAGCTTGAAAAATTAGGCTTCACCTACGGGGCTCTCTTATAGACGGCTGTTTAGGAGGCTTAGAGCTCATATCCGTCCTATACAGTTATATATAGACCAATTTAGCTTACTTATGCCTAAGTGGCACTGGCCCATAGACCCAGACAAGGTGCCGAGAATCATAGTGGAGCCGCCGGGCCCCAAGGCCCTGGAGGTGGTCCGACGAGACGAGGAGCTGATAATGCAGTCTTTCGCCCGTTGGTATCCCCTCGTCATCGCAAGGGGCTACGGCCCTGTGGTTGAAGACGTCGACGGCAACCTCTACATCGACTACAACGCAGGCATAGCCGTGACGGCGACTGGGCACGCGCATCCCAAGGTGGTTGAGGCCGTCAAGCGGCAGTCGGAGCTCTTCCTCCACTACTCGCTCACTGACTTCTACTACGAGGTCGCCGTCAAGCTGGCCGAGAAGCTCGTCTCGATAGCTCCTATCTCCGGCCAGAAGAAGGTCTTCTTCACCAACAGCGGGACCGAATCCATAGAGGGCTTGGTCAAAGTGGCTAGGGGCTACTTCAAGGGCCAGAGACCCTATATAATAGCGTTCTACGGGGCCTTCCACGGCAGGACGTATGTCTCTATGTCCCTCTCGGCGTCCAAGCCTGTGCACAGGAAATATTTCTCGCCGGTTATGCCCAACGTGATACACGTCCCGTATCCCCACCCGGTGCATTGCCCCTTTAAGGCCAAGGACCCCGAGGAGTGTGGGCAGTACGCGCTGGAGTTCATCGACGAGTGGGTCTTCAAGAGGCTCGTCAGCCCCGACGAGGTCGCCGCTGTGTTGATAGAGCCGATACAAGGCGAGGGCGGCTACGTGGTGCCCCCGCGGGGCTTCATGCAGGGTCTCCGCAAGATCACCAAAGAACACGGGATACTTCTGGCGGTCGACGAGGTCCAGACGGGTTTCGGGAGGACCGGCCGCTGGTTCGCCATTGAGCACTTCGGCGTGGAGCCCGACTTGATGGCAACAGCCAAGGCCATAGCCTCAGGCCTGCCGCTGGGCGCAATAATAGGCAGGGCGGAGGTGATGTCGCTCCCCAAGGGAGCACACGCCAACACCTTCGGCGGCAACCCCGTGGCGGCCGCCGCATCTCTCGCCACTATCGAGGTGATAGAGGAGGAGGGGCTTTTGGAGCACGCGGCGAAGCTAGGAGACGAGATAAAGAGGGCGTTTGCCGACGAGGTGGGCGACCGCCACCACGTGAGGGGCTTGGGGCTTATGATAGGCGTTGAGCTACTAGACGAGAGGAAAAAACCTGCCAAGTATTTAGATGAGGTGCTCCTGAAGGCGTTTAAACGCGGCGTGGCCGTCATAGGCGCGGGTCTCTCCACGATTAGGGTGGCGCCGCCTCTTGTGATCCCCCGCGAGATGGCTCTAAAAGCCGCCTCTGTTATACTGGAAATCCTACGTGGCTACAGATAGGCCGGTTATGAACTTCTTTTTCACAGCCTCGTCGTAGTACCACTCCACGATCTCTTCCTCAGCCATATCCATGGCGAAGTCAAAAGCCTCCTCCCAGTCAAAGGACTCAAAAACGACGTCCCAGCCCTCCTCAACAAGCCTGAGGTCCCTCTCCTTCCCCGTCACCAGGATCCTTCCTTCTCTCTTGCTCACGAGTACTCTATACACGTACGTATACGTATACGTATTTAAAAGCCACCCGAGAATTTTAACATATTACCATAAAGACCACACAAATACCTCTAATAAAAAGGACAAGACACTGATTAAAAAACTAGTATTTGCGAAAAGTATTTATATGCAACAGTGTATATAATATACCTGAGATCGACTATCTACCCCTCGTCTTGTTACAAAGCCAATGGCTTAGATTAGCTTTGACGCATTTTTATTTGTTACAGCCATCAACTCCCTTGGGTTTATCTTTACAAACTGTAAACCGTACCTTTTCAAGTATTCAAGCGCCGACGAGGAGATATCGCCGGCCACGAGGATCCCCCTCACCCCGTGCCCCTTTTTTCTATAAGTCTCTACATACCTCGCCAGCTGGAAAACAGCCTCATGTGTAGCGACGTCGCGCTTAACCTCTATAACCACGTACCTACCCTCCCTATCCTTCGCAAGTATGTCCACATGGCCCACGTCCATAGGCACCTCGACGCCGACCACCTCAAGGCCCTCCTCTATAAGCCAGGGGGCCGCCACCAGGGCCTCCACCACGTCTTTCTCGGACCCAGCGAACTCCAGCTCGGTCGTCCCTACGTCGAAAACACCCACGAAATCCACAGAGAGAAAAACCACCCTGACGGTCTCAAACGGCCTAGACCTAACGCTCTTCACCACGAGCCTCCCCTCCTCCACATACGCCGCCGTGGAGGACCCCGGCGGTTGCCAAATCTTGGGCTGGGCCTTCTCGGCCTCGTGCACTAGCAGAGTCCCGTCTCTCTTTATCAACAACAGGCGGCGCCCCGGCTTGAGGGATGCCGCCGCCCTCCCGCTGTATGTCACCTCGCACACCCCGGCGACCGCCACTATGCCGTGCTTCCTCCCCGAGTTTATCAGAGGTGCCGCCTCCTCCGCCGAGGGTCTCTCAAGATACACCTCCAAAAACTCCGTAGGGGTTTAAAGACAATAAGTTAATATAGTGCCTTAATCCCCCACGCCATGGCCAAGATAGAGATTAAGGAAGTCCCCGAAGTAAGAGGGTTCAGCACGGTGAAGAAGGTGCCCAACAGAGCGGCGCTACAGAGAGACCTCAAGCCCAACGCGATCCTCATCTTCCACGGCAAGGAAGGTCACGAGATGGTGGTCGAGATCTTCACTCCGGACCCCAACGGCGATAAGACCCTGCCCCCCGCCACGATGGCCGTCACCAAATTCAGCGGAAGCGCCGAAAAAGTAGACAACGCCTACGCTACGCTCCTCTTCTGGGCCCTCAAGGAGGGGAAGAGCTTGGGAAGCCCCACGAGAGAGGTCTACCTAAAAATCGACACCACGCAGAGCCCGCCCGAGGTAGAGGTAGAGGTGCAGGCCCCAGTTCAATAGGAAGTACGACGTTGAGGTAGGGACGCTAGAGATCAAAGGCGGCATCTACTCCCTGCGGCTAAGCTGGCCACGCTGTACGCGCCGTACATCAACACCGACGAAAGTCTTAACAACTACAAGCTTCATGAGGACTATGGAGCTCGCCGCCCCTGCGGTGCGGCGGGGCGAGGTGGGTCTAACCGAGAAGGGAACGCCGACGGCCAACATCTACATCTCGGCGGAGGGCGTGGAGAAGGCGTATAGGCTCTATCTACGAGATAATATCGAGCTTTTGAGTCTCGCAACGAGGAGGAGGCTTTGTTAGGCGCCAGTCTCCTCCGGCTGGCGGGGGTGAAGGCGGAGGCCAGGAAAAACGCCGACGGCAAACGGCTCGTTTAAGCCAACCACCCACGTCACGATTAGAGCTAAGCGACTCGGCTCGTCGGTAAGCTATATATAACTGTATAGGACGGAACGTTTTTAACGCCGCCAGCAGTGGGCCGAGGTGATGAGGGCTGGGTTGCAGATCGGTGGTGATTTAGGAGCCAACTGATGTCGAGAATTACAGAGCGAGTTCCCTCTTTATCTCGGCGAAGTAGCTTTGGTAGCCCACTTCTTCAATACGCTTGATTACGTTTTCGTCTCCTTCCAGCACGACCCTCCCCTCCGCCATTACGTAGACTTTGGTGGGCTTTATGAACTTCAGCACCCTGGCGTAGTGGGTGGAGAGGAGGACTCCGCTGCCGGAGGTTGCTAGCTGAGTCACGGCCTTGCCCACGGCGGCTATCCCGTCTATGTCGAGGCCGCTGTCTGGCTCGTCAAGCACCACGAACTTAGGCCTTAGGAGGAGGGCCTGGAGGACCTCGGCCCTCTTGAATTCGCCGCCGCTGAAGCCCGCGCCGACGCCCCTGTTGAACACGTCGGGCTTAAGCCCCAGCTCTGCGGCTGTTTTCTGGGCCTGCGCCAGGACCTGCGGGTTGGGCTCCGTGAGTTTTTTACCGGCGCGTATGTTCATCATGGCTTGTAGCAAGAAGGCGAACCTAACCTCCGGCACCGCGACCGGTGACTGGAAGCCGATGAAGATGCCTCTGGCGAACCGCTCCTCTGGAGGCAGGTCCTTTATCGATTCGCCGTCTAGCAATATGTCCCCGCCTACAACCTCGTATTTCGGGTTGCCAGCTATCGCCTGAAACAGCGTAGACTTGCCGCTACCGTTGGGGCCCATTAAGACCGCCACCTCGCCGCTGGACACCGCGAGGGTTACGCCTTTTAGGATCTCCTTCCCGCCTACTACGACGCGAAGGTCTCTAGTTTCAAGCCTGTGCATGGCTCCTCCCCGATTTGTAGTTTTAAAACGTGCATAGAGAAGGCTTATATCTATCATTCGCGGGGGGATCCATGCAGGAGTTGGAGTCTCTCCGTGCAACTATCAGCCATGTAGAGAGCGTGGAGGAGGTGTTGGGTCTTGAGAAGCAGTTCAGCTACCAAGTGACGCTTAAGGGCCGCATCACCAGAGACATGATAGAGGAGATCAGCAAGCTCAAGGGGGAGCCGGACTGGATGCGGAGGCTGAGGCTTAGGATGCTTGAGCTCTTCGAGAAGCTTCCCACGCCCAAGTGGGTCAGGGCCGTGGAGGAGATAGACCTAGAGACGCTTGTCCACTACGCGAAGCCTCAGACCGAGGCCGTGTCCAGCTGGGACCAAGTGCCGAAGGAGATCCGCGAGTACTACGAGAAGCTGGGCCTGCCGGAGATAGAGGCGAAGGCGCTTCTGGGACTCGGCGCGCAGTTCGACAGCGAGATCATATACTTCAACCTCAAGAAGAAGCTCCAGGAGAAGGGCGTCATCATGTTGCCCATGGAGGAGGCGGTCAAGAAGTACCCCGACCTTGTGCAGAGGTACTTCATGAGGGTGTTCCCGCCTGAGCATAAATTCGCCGCGCTCCACGGCGCTTTGTGGTCCGGCGGCGTCTTCATATATGTGCCCCCAAGCGTCAAGATAGAGCAACCTCTCGAGACCTTCTTCTTCATCGGCCAGTCCATGGAGAGCCAGATGGAGCACTCCATAGTGGTGGCGGACAAAGGCGCCTACATCCACTGGATCGAGGGCTGCTCCGCGCCCCGCCTGCTTAAGTACTCCTTCCACAACGGAATGGTGGAGGGCTACGCCCACGAAGGCTCTACGCTTAAGATAACCACGGTGCAGAACTGGTCCCGCAACGTGATAAACTTCAACAACAAGAGGGCCATAGCCGAGGCTGGGGCCAAGGTCCACTGGGTCGAGGGGTCCATCGGCAGTAAGACCACTTACACATTCCCCTCCACCGTGCTGAAGGGTGAGGGCGCCTCCACAGAGATAGTGGGCATAACGGCGGCCAAGGGGGCCTACTGGAAGGAAAACGGCGCGAAGGTCTGGCACCTCGCCCCGAGGACGAGTAGCAGGGTGGTGAACAAGAGCATATCCGCCGAGGGCGGCGTGGCGGTATACAGAGGCCTGGTGCACGTCCAGAAGGGCGCGAAACACGCCAAGTCGCACGTACAGTGCGACTCCCTCGTGTTAGACAAGAAGTCGGCCACCTTGACGGTGCCCCACGACCAGGTATTCGAGGAGACTGCCGTGGTGACGCACGAGGCCACCGCCTCGACGATCTCCGAGGAGAAGATAGCGTATCTCCGCGCCAGGGGCTTCACAGAAGACGACGCAAAAGCCGCGATCGTGCTCGGCTTCGTGGGCGATATATTGAAAGACCTGCCGTTTGAATACGCGGTGGTGCTGAGCAGGGTGATAGAGCTGGAGTTCGGCCGCCTCTCGAAAGTTGGATAACTTTAATACTAGGTATTCCTAAAGATGCATGCCGACCTGTATCTCGGACAAGTTTTCAATCTGCAACCCAGAGGTAGACAGGCAAGAGGTTCTATCCCATGTACTTAAGCTGGAGGAAACGTTGGCGGCATCTCCATATGACCTAATCGGCGTGGCTGTGGCGTTCGGCGCAGACCCCGCCGAGGCTAAGAAGAAGCTCGGGATAGAGATCTCCGGCTACGTCAGAAGGCCCGTGGGGACCTTCCTAGCCAAATACGGCAAAATACACGGCTACGAGAAGGTGGAACGCGAGCTTCTCAAGCTCTACCAAGCGCTCCGCGGGTCCTGCATATGCCCCGCAGGTCCCATAGCGCCTCTGGAGGACGGCCGCTACGTAGTCCAGAGACCGGCCGGCATTTACATATGCGGCGGAGACGGGTGCAAAGAGGCGGCGCCCGAGCCGATAACGTTGTATGAACACCCCAGCGGTTGCATGTTGTACAACCCGTCACTCGTCTTGGCCGACCAGCCCATCCAGGCGGTGGTAAACGCCTTGAAGCAGCTGAAGGTGGCCGAGCCGGAGCTCGTGGCGCGTTACCTCCTGCCCGGCCTCTGCAGAGACCTCTGGGGCGTCTTGATTTAATGGAAATCGGCGTAGTTAGGCCGTACGAGGTTGAGTACAACCCAGGAGACGTCGCCGACCTGGAAAACGCGATCAGGAGGAGGGGCCACACGCCTGTTAAGATATACGTCGACATGTTGGAGGTGCGTATCGACCGGGGCAGATTGAGGATCCGCCAGTCGGTAGGCCGCGGGCCCCCGGCGGAGCTGTCGGTCCCCGGCGCCGTGTTGCGGCACCTGGGCATATTCCGCGACTTTGAACAGTTCCTATACAGGGTGTGGGCGGCCAAGGCCCTGGAGGAGACCGGGGTTTACGTGATGAACCCAGTGATGCCGTGGGTGGTTGCGGGCGACAAGATGGCCGCTTTGATGAAGCTAGCCAAGGCGGGCCTCCCGGTGCCCCCCACCGTGGTCAGCGAAAACATGTTCGTGGGGTACAGGGCCGTGGGGGAGTTCGGCAGAGCCGTCGTTAAGCAGATGCGGGGCGCCATGGGATACGGCGCGTTTCTGGTGGATAACCCAGACGTGGCGTTTCACATATTCTCAATGCTGGTCAACATAAACAAGCCGATATACGTGCAGAAGTTCTTGGAGAAGGGGCCTGGCGACTACAGAGTAGTGGTGGTGGGCGGTCGGGCAATAGGCGCCGAATATAGAAGGGCCGAGGGCTGGAAGACAAACGTGGCCCAGGGCGCGGCCCCCGAACCCACGAGGATAACCCCCGAGATGGAGGAGCTAGCGGTCAAGGCGGTGGAGGTGCTAGGGCTTGACTACGGAGGCGTCGACATAGCGGAGACCAGGGAGGGCTACTACATACTTGAGGTAAACCCCACCATGAGCTGGCAGGGCTTCAAAGCCGCCACGGGCATAAACCCCGCCGAGCACATAATCGACTACCTGCTGGAGAAGATAAAGAAATAATCAGTCCGTCGCGAGCCTATCATTACTCAGTACTTTGATACCCATCATCACACAGATGTACCCAGGCCCCCCAATTTATTTCTTATCGACGCCGCAACCGCCTTAGCCCTCTTCGCGGTCCCCGCGACCTTCACCGTGCGGCAGCCGTCTAGCAACGCCACCACGGCCCTTACGGCCCGCACCGCCTCCCGGGGCACCCCCACCACCAACACGTCGTCGTATATGGCCACTAAACGCGGGGCGTGGACTAGCGAGAGGAAGCCGGCCAGCATGTACCGCTCCAGAAGCTGGGCATGGCAAGCCGCTGGGTCCTCAGCCCTAACTAGGAGGTAGCGGTACTTAGTCATCTCCCCCCGCCACGAGCTCGGTCAACACGCCGAGGGAGTTCTTGATGGGGAGGACCCAGCCCTCGTCTCTGCTGACCTCGACTAACAGCGCGGCCACGTCTAGAGGCGACTTGACGTCGCGGAGGCTCTCCACCGGGGTCGAGAAGATCGTCACATCAGGCTCCAGAACCTCAAGCCACCTGGCCAGAAGGGGTAGATCCCTCAGCAGAGGCCTCAGTGGAAGCTCCACGTACTTGACGTACCTCCTGGCGGCCCTTACCTGGTCGCGCGTCAGAGGGGCGTGGGGGTTGACCCTAATTATCTGCACCTCATCCCTGTATACAAAGACGTTGAACTTGTCGCGGCCCCTGGCCTCGACCCAGTTTACGTCAACCCCACGGACGAACGGCGCCAATAGAGCCGTCTCGGCCTCGGCGCGGAGCAGGGCGGCCCGCACCCCGACCTCCCAGAGAGCCTTCTCAACCTCCGGCGTCACGACCGCCAGATCCCACTCGACGAAGCCTCGCCTAACTACAGAGGCCATCCCTCACCCGGATCTTCAGCCTAACCACGTCGTCTTGTTGCTCAGCCGCCTTAACGACGCCGCGGACCAGCGCCTGTTTATCCAGCCGAAGGTAGTAGAGGCCTTCAGACTCGCCCTTTGAGGCCGGGACTTCTCCGCCGAAGGCATCGCACAGCTTTATCAACACGCCGTCGCAGCTATCTAGAAAAGACGTGACTAGGTAGATGGGATTGCCGTGGTGCCCCTCGTATATCTCCACGACTAGTGGCATATCGCCGAAGAAGCGCCGTAGCGCGTTGAACACCTTCTCTAGGCTCTCAGTGGCGTGCACCACGACGCTGATCTCCACAAAACGACACCGCACGTAGCCGCTTGGAGACCTGTATTAAACGTTGACGCGTGAGAAAATTTAAAAAGGTGCCATAGAACTGGGCCGTGGCTCCCTCGGCGTATAGCTATATGGCCATGTGGTATAGGAAAGCCGGCAGAGAGATACACGAGAGGCTGATGCGAAAGCTGTTGATCGACTGGAGGAGGACGCCCTCCATCGTAAGGGTGGAGAGGCCCTTCAGGCTCGAGAGGGCGAGAAAAGTCGGCTACAAGGCAAAACAGGGAGTGGTGGTGGCGAGGGTACGCCTCGCGAGAGGGCCCTTCAACAGGAGGAGGCCCGACTCAGGCAGGAGGCCGAAGAGAATGGGCGTATACGGCATAACGACTTGGAAGTCCTGGCGCCAGGTGGCTGAGGAGAGGGCGGCGAGGAAGTTCCCAGGGCTTGAGGTGCTAAACAGCTACTGGGTCGCCGACGACGGCATCTACCGCTACTTCGAGGTGATATTGATAGACTGCAACCAGCCCACCATAAGGAACGACCCGCTGTACTCGGGCATATGCGGCAAGGAGGTGCCCAGAAGGAGGATCGCCAGGAGGCTGAGAGAGAGGCAGAAGAGACTGATCGAGCACCTAAAGAAGACGCTTCTGCCGAAGTTACAAGCCGAATAATTTTTAACCCTCTTCTTCTGTTTTATCCACCGCGACGGGTTGCCGAGAGCCGCCTCCGGCGGCGCCGTGACGCAACCTGACGTGTCTGGGGCACACTACTTCCTCATCTCTCTGAAGAGGTGCCCCACGTAGGCCAGGTTAAAGGCGCCCCTGCCCCCCAGGCTCAGGTCGTAAAGAAACGCCGCGTTGGTGGCCCTCGCCAGGTTATACATGGCGAACACCCACGGCGCATGTTCCGGCCTGCCCTGCACAAAGACGTAGCGGGGGGCGCCCCCCTCTCCGTACATCCACACCTGGAGCCCTCCCAGGTTTATCTTCGACACCTTGCCCTCCGGCCTGCAACCAAACGCGGCGTAGAGCCTGTCGCGCCCTACGGCGTATTCCAGCTTCAGCCTCCTGCCCGGCGCCTCGAGGCCCATGATGGACGCGTATACGTCGGCCGCGGCGAAGACCCTCTCTAGGGCCCGCATGGGCGTGTAGAGGCAACCGCCCCAAGCGTCCCGGAAGCTCCCACACAACGTATAATTCCCCCCAACGTAGGGCCTGTACTTTACCGACGCCTCCGCGAACTGGTCCGCGCGCTCCACGGGCAGGTCTATATCTACGTCGGGCACTGGGAGGGAGCGGTAGAGCGAGAGAGAGGCGGAGAGCCAGCTGTCGCCAACCACATAGACAGGCTTGTCGCCGGCAAGCACCCTCTTCGCCTCGTCGAAGTTAAACACGTCGCAGGAGTCCACGACTACGTCGTAGCCGCCGGAGGGTTGCTGGACTATCCTCACCGCTAGTACGTCCTTAATGAAATCAAGCGTGAATAGGGGCTCAAATGGGGGGACGTCTAGGACGGGATCCGCGGGGTTTGCGGTTTGTATATCCACCTCCACGCCGCTCTCCCGCAGAAGATAGGCAAGATATGCGGAACCCGCCTCAAGCCCTCTTATCAGAACCCGCCTAACGGCCATACGCAACAGCGGCGAGCCAGGGCTTGTCTGGGAGGGGGCCGTGTTTCTCCTCTGCGTCTTTTATGGCGTAGAGGCGGCAGTCCTCGCCCCGTGGGACTTTGGTGCAGAAGTCGCGGTGCAACGCCGGGAGGTCCGCCCACACCAGCTTGGCTAAGGCGGGCCAGAGGCGCCAGGCATGGGCGAACATCTGCCAGCAGACGTGTCTAATCTCCGCCTGTGCCGCGTAGGCGCAGCGAAGCGGGACGAAGTTAAGCAATAGCTCCCGGGCGTTCATCTGCACGGCGAACAAGAGGGCGGCGGCGTTTGGCAACACCATCCTGGCGTACTCAGGCCTAAAGCCCTCCCTAAGCTTTACGTAGTCCTCGTAGGCCCTTCTAAGGGGCTCCTCGGGGAAGCCCACCGGCACCACGAATCTGATCTTTCGCTTCGTGTAGTCCACATAGCGTTGAGACTCCGACCAGTAAGACGCAAGCCTGTGCCGGATGAACTGCGTATGGCACGCCCGGGAGCACTCCACGATGAACTGCGCCCCCATGAACTCGAAGACGGACCAGTGCCCCTGGCGGTAGAAGGCGCCTATCCGCCTCTCCACGAGCTCCTGCGTCTGCGCGCCCAAGGCCTCCTCCCA
>Ga0272445_1002764_pt1 | contig 11655 bp, 4 predicted proteins | sample YNPCB0031_FD_194404 | JGI IMG/M metagenome (GOLD analysis project Ga0272445, IMG submission 194404) | Hot spring sediment microbial communities from Yellowstone National Park, WY, United States - YNP-CB-003-1 | ecosystem: Environmental > Aquatic > Thermal springs > Hot (42-90C) > Sediment... | reverse complement strand
ATTAACAATAATAGTAGAGTTGAGGAGAGGGCTATGCGATGTAGATTCATAGACATCCTCCCGACCTAGATTAGATAGAAACTCTTTAAACCCTTATTAAAGTTTCGGTTAAACCTATTAACTCATTGGTTGAGAGAGAGGAGGCTAAACACGTTTAGATCGGAAGCTTATCTCTAAAGCAATACGTCCTACCATACGATAAGAAGAGGGTTATAGCTACTATAATTTGAAGACCATCCTCTTCAACTCATCTCCCTTGACTCTAATTACTCTGGTAAGATCAACTATAGCTAGAGTACTATAGGGAGAATTATCAAGACTGGTGGAGAGTCGATGAAGATGGAATTCTGTTTCCAATAGAGAATAGTTTTTAGTGGAAAGTAAAATTTATATCAAACTTTGAATAGAAACAAAAATTGTGAAGAAGGATAGAAAAGTTATCGTTTTAGGAGTAGACGGGGCAAGCCCAGTTTTCATAGAGAGGATGATTAAGGAAGGGAAGCTACCAGCTTTTGAGAAGCTATTAAAGGAAGGGGTATATGCGCCATATTGCTTTTCATCAATTCCTACTTCTACGCCTGAGAATTGGACCACGATAGCGACAGGAGCTTGGAACGGAACCCATCAAGTAATGTCGTTCCAAGTATTCAGGCTTCCAGAAACATACGGTAGATGGGTTGTAGGATATACTTCTAAGGAGTGTAAAGCTGAATTTATATGGGATGCTGTCGAGAGAGAAGGGGGAACCTGCATTTTACTTAAGTATCCTGCGTCATGGCCACCTACCATGAAAAGGGGTATTCAGGTATGCGGTTGTCATGTTAGACCGTGCGTCCACCAGATAGATGGGGCACACTATTTTTCTACTATCGAGCCTAGAGGTACAGAGTTGCAACTTGAAGTCTTAGATGAGAAAATAAATGGGAAGCCTGTATTAAGAGGGGTTCTTCATTTCGAGGCTAGGGGGATAGGGGGAGAGGTATTTACAGAACTTGATGAGAAAAGTAAGCTTTATGGAGTCCCAGATTCAGTTGAGGCTCCTAAAGGAGTTAGCCTAAGTACTCCAGTATGCAAGCTCCGTCCACCGGGTAAAGAATTCTATATCCGAGTATATTCTTCCAGTGGAGAGAAGTACGATAGAGTTCTTATTTCGAATGATCCTGAAGGGAAGAATGTGCTGGCAGATCTTTCTGTTGGAGAATGGTCTAAGTGGATATGCGAGGATTTTGAGACAATAGAAGGAATAAGGCAAGGTGCTCTTCGGTTTAAACTTGAAAAGCTCTCTTCTGATGCTAAGGTAGTCGGAATCTATGCTACTCAAATAATCGATATCGATAATTATGCAGTACCTAAATCGATAGGGCGTGAACTCTACGAGAATGTAGGTCCATTCATTACAGATATAGGCTGGGAGGGGCTTGGACATGATTGGAGAAAAGCCTGGTTTAGCATCGATGTAATGGAGGAACTCGCCGAATATCAGCATAGATGGCTTGTAAGAGCACTTAAATATCTTTCCTCAAAAGTTGAGTGGAATTTATGTATGATGCAAGTACACTGTATAGATTGTGCTAACCACCATGCTCTAGCCGTCGCAGACCCATCTTTCGGAGCTCCTCTTGAACTACGTAAGAAGTACTTGGATTTTATTGAAAGGCTCTATGAAAGTGTAGATAGGATGCTAAGTGAGTTGTTGGATTGGGCTAATGAGAATATTACGCTTATAGTAGTTTCAGATCATGGCGGACTCCCTGGATATCTCAGAGTAGATACCAACAATGTATTAGAAGAAGCTGGATTACTCACTCGTAACAAAGATGGAACAGTAGATTGGAGTAGAACCAAGGCTTACGTTCAGAATGCTATATTTATCAACGTAAATTTGAGGGGAAGAGAACCATATGGAATAGTACCCCCGGAGGAATACGAAAAAATACGAGATGAAATTATAGCGACTCTACATGGCTATATCGATAAGCGTACAGGATTACATCCATATAATTTAGTCTTACGTAAAGAAGATGCACGATATCTAGGTTTGTATGGAGACCCGACATATAGAAAGATAGGGGATATAGTATTCACATTTAAAGAACCATACGGAAGCGTTCACGGAGATACCCTTTCAACAGCACGTTGGGGTATAAGTTCTAATGGATGCTTTCTAGCTATGAAAGGCCCCGATCTACGTAAGGGACTCATACTTGAAAGGACGGTATGGCTTACAGATATAACACCGACTATATGTTATATTCTAGGCATCCCGCCACCACGCGATGCTGAGGGGGCGGTAATATATCAAGTATTCGAAAAATTTACGTGGTAATAGTAATTGTACTTTCAATCCCAATTCTGATATCTCTATGGTAAGATCTTCTAGATACAATAGAATACAATATTTTACGTATAAGAAAAGTTTAAAATATACAAGTGAAAGCGATAAGATGGGTTTGCTATGAGAGGAAGACTTTATATCGGTGATACTACTGCACTATTTCATGGGGATCAGCGTCAGCTTTGGCGAGAGCATGCTTTAGCCAACGATCTGAATGATCTACATTCGCTTATCGTTGCTGACTTTACAGGCGATGGCCTACCTGATATTTGCGTTATTGAGATGGATTTTACCGAAAATCCTCAAATAATCTTATTTGTCAATAGAAGCTATGGTAGATTTGAAACGCATGTTGTTGATGAAGGTATCGGAAGCTATGATGCTAGGCTCATATACATAGACGGTAAACCAGCAATCGTTGGTAAACCCTTTACCGGTAAACACTCAGGCGAGGTACACCTGTGGATGCCGAAATGGGAAATATAAGCTGGTTCTATTTTATTCATCATCTATAACACTGTTTTTTAAAAAAAATCCGAGGTTATGGGTGCTAGAGATAAAATGGAAATTTCACTTTATAATCTATTTTGTAGTTAAGATAAATTATAAAAAGATTTTAAGATTCTACATTTAAAAAATATATTATTTATCTTTAAATTTCAATTTGTTTATAATTGTTTTAAGTAGTATTCTAAAATTTATATCTAATTAAAAGTTTATTCTTGGAAATTAATTATTAAGTTTATAAAAATATTCATATAAAATCTCTAATTACTGAGATCAATATATTTAGTCTTTCAAAGAAATAAAAAATAAAACATGAATGTTATATTGATTTACAGTATAGCTAGTAATGTAGCATAGTTGTTTACTACTCCTACTATTATTGCTACTGGAAGCGATAACATAAGACCTATGGCAAACGGCATGAGTTTTTCTTCATATAATCTTACACCACCTATTCTGATTATTATTAGTTTAACTATGTATGCTATTAGGGCAGGCATAAGTATGTATGCGTATATCCATCCGAAACCGGTCATGAAGCCTCCTGGATTTATCGGGAACCATGGATATCTTACGTAGAGGATCCAAACTATTGAGGATAGTATTACACCGATGGAGAACAGTACCCATTGGTAGGCTGTTGGTGGAGGCCAGAATCCACCTCTCCAGTAATCTCCTATCTCTTCTATACATGAATAGGTCGGGTCTCTTTGAGCATAGTTATTGGGAGCTCCAGAATAGTTGAAGTCGGATAGGTTTAATGCTCCGAATGCACACCACATGGGAAGCAACGTAAATAGGGCTACTATGACGCCTATTATGGTAGCAATGATAGCACCTATTAAAATATAGCGTGGATGTACGCCTTCAAGTGCTCCAATTTTATATGCCTCTAGTAGGGTATGAGCAGGAGCTGCTCTAGCAAACTGGGAGGGATGACAGTATTCTGTTCTTAATACTATAAAGCGTTGAGTGAGATCTCTAATGAAGAACGGAGACTTCGGATCGGCGACAAACCATTTTATTGTAGAGTAGACCCAGGCGTTAGGCCATATATTATCGTTATAGGAATCCATAACTATTCCGAATTCAGCAGCGATTCTACAACGGACGACGTAGAATAGACCCATTCCTACAGTCCATATAGTAACTCCGAGGATAGGGGCGTAACCCATGGAGGCATACCAGAATAGCGCAAGGTATACTAGGAGAGACAGTATGAATCCTAGGAATAGGTATCGGTATCGGAGAGGCTCCCTTGCCTCTACTTCAGGAGGTGCTTTACCTAAGATAGCTTTGAACACATTTACAAACTCCTTCCTGTAAGTAACGAATATCGGATAAAATACTGTACCGAACCCTACACCGAAAGCAAGCCATACAGGGCATCCCCAGAAATAGGCCCAAGCTTTGAATTTAGGCCCAGTCCATCCACGCCAGATAAAATAGAAGGTATCAAGAGTGCCTGCACTTTGAGGCTCCCATATCCCTAAATAAGACATGATCGACCACCAGCCCCATTGCACGATTAGAGTGGTCACTATAAAGCTAAGCAATGTTTTTAATGGAACTAATAAAGCTGCACCTATATAGAAGGCCTCAAAATTAAAGATGACTGGAGCTAAAGGTATTATAACATAGGGTATTAAACTGACGCCTACACCCAAGATATATGCCGGCTTTGAAAGCCCTAATCCAGGTAAACACCAGCCCCAGTATGGGAATATAGCAAGGAAACCTATAAGGAGCCCTAGCCATAGCCATACGTTCTCAAAGAGTGTGCATCTTCCATCGATTTTCTCGTAAGCCATGTCGATTAGCTTAGCAGCGGCGGTAGCATGAGGAAACGGTAAAACCTCTATATCGATGAATTGTCTCCTAAACAGGGATGCGAGAAACACGTACATGAGATAGTATGGTATTATTCTCGCTATCTGGAAAAGCAGAGCGGGCATCCACTCAGCCCAGGGCACTGGCCCTCCATACAGCCAGGATTCCCATAATTCTGGTTTGTACGGATCTGGCCCCCACTGCCAATTGATTGGAGTAGCATACCCTAAATTCCATTTACGGAAAGCAGCATCCATCCTAGCAGTACCTAACAATGTTATAACTTGCATAACACCCATGATCGTGGGAAATATCCATGAGACCCCTACCATAGCCATAATTACGGTTAACTCTTGTTTACTTAAACTTCTGGTTTTAGCTAGTACACTACCTATAACTGAGAATATTAGAGGCCAGAACATCACGAAGGTGAAGTTGTCGTAATGTGAACACTGCCAGGCATCTACGATTAAGGGCATTAAGGCTCCGCCAGGGGTGAATAAGGCGAAGAAACCTGTGAGAGTTACTATTACGGCTACAGCTATAGCACCGATGATGTAAGTTCTAGGACGTATGGTTATCTCGACTGAGGATTTTTCCTTCATACCTGATAAGAGTTTTTTATCTTCCAGTATCTATATAAAGCTTTCTTTCTAAGAGCTAAGGTAAGAGTTCCATTGAATTTGCTAGGGGGTTAGAAGAAACCATAGATTTTTATATAATTTAAGTTCTTAAGTTCAAAACTAATCCTTTCATATCTCCTATTTATCACAACTATCTAGTAGCCTCAATAGATTCAAACATGCAACAAAGTTTGTAAAGACTGTAAGATAAGTAAAGTTTACAAAAATAAATTAATATTAAAAGATTAAACATTCTCTGAAAAGATTTTTCTTAACAATAACCATACGTTCAGTAATTAATGTTTCCTCATGCTACCCGATTTAAAGAAAACTACTCTCATACTATTATCTCTTATTCCATGAAGCTCTTATATATCTCCTTAGCTTTTCCTTAATAATCATAGCAATTTAAAAGCTACATAATTTACCTCTAGGATCGAAAAGGTACTTCAGCTAGTCTATGAGAGTTTCTTATATATGTCTACTATTTGTTTTTCTTTTTTATCAAATTTATTTGAAAATATTGGTAACTATATTTGCATAAATATATAAATATGTCTAACTTAAAAATACATTTTATGAAGCTATCTTCTTTACAAATTAATTTAAATTAAACATTTGAATAACATGAATTAATATAAAGAATAAGCAATATTTATATAAGCTATTTTAGACTATTATCAGCAGGATATTATAACAGTAAATAGCAGAGCGTATCACCTCACAGATTAATCTTCTAAAAATTTTATGGTATCTAAGGAAGCTTACCTAGTATGGTGCAGACCACATACTCCTTACTATTACAGCAAGTCCAGTACCTACTGATATAATTAGACCTTCACCTAGAAGTATACCTGCGAATATTAAACCACGGTACATCCTCCACCATTCGCTACCTACCGCCCTAGATATTACAGTACCTATTACCGCTCCGATGAAAGTAGAGATCGCTGTTGGAATAGCTGAGCTTAATCCTCCAGCCATACCGACTATTAGTGGAGCGAAACCTAATCGTTCACCGATAGTGTATAATATGCTACCAGCTATAAAGCCGTACAGAATACGGTCAACTCTGAAAAATTCAGCTGCTTGAGGCGAAATGAATAGCGATTGCATAGTTGCTTCTATAGGCCATGAATACAAGACGCCAGGATATTCCGAAGAGGGAATAGGAGCTAAGCTCCATAAGGATTGCAATGTGAGGAATCCGAAGAGGAGACCTATGGGTGATATTATGAAAAGTGACAATATGAAATCTTTATGTTTTGTTAGTGTCATGTCACATACCTTAAGATCAGTTGTCCAGGCAGCTGGCAAGTATATCGGTACGAACCATGCATCTATTCCCCTATAGCCTATAGCTTTAAATGTCATTTCCCTTACATAGGGTATACTGATCCCTACACCTAAGCCCTGACCTCTGACTGTAACTATCATTAGAAGGAAGGGCCATAGCACATTAAGCAGGATATAGAATGGTATAGGCATATCCGGTGCGAACCAATAATCCATAATAGCTATAGTTAGTGTGGGTATGAGGTATAGGATTAGGAGAAGCCATGGGGAGATTTCTATAGGAGTTTCTTTTAAAGCTTTCAAGGATTTTATAGCTTTAATTATAATGCTAGGATGTAGGAGTAAAGGTATCACACCCATTGCTAAACTAAAGCCTACAGTAGGCATAGCCCAAGCCCAAAGCATTGAACGTTGCCAAGCAGTAGCTATGGACATACCGAAGGTATATTCTTGAGAAAAGCCAGTTAAACCATAGTTTACAAGTAAATGATTACCGACAATGTAGAGTGCGATAGACCCTATTAATAGCCCTAAAGCAACTTGGAAGGGTATTATGAAGCCTAAAGCTATAACCGCTATATCAGTTGCTATACCTAGAGAAGCCCCGGGAAGAACACCATGTATAAGGGTATTCCAGTCGATCCATGGAATAGGAATTATAGACATAGATACATTCCGGAGTACTTTAAACAGAAGAGGAAGAATATATAGGAAGAGGCCGTAAACCATACCTACTGCAGTAGCTCCACCTAGGACAGTCATTTTACGCCAATCTCTCTCTACTATAGTTTTAACAGAGTCAACTATAGGATAAGCTAATGGGAAGGGAAGTTTTTCCATCACAACATAGATGTTATAGGTTAGAATGTTTAGAACAACGTTGCCACATATGCTTACAATGAAATATACTATTGTCCATACTACTACTGGTGTCCATTCTGGATGTAAAAATGTCCTCATTATCCATATATCTGAAGATATGGGAGCATAGAACCATGGTATCTTATCAGCAATACCTAGAGCCTTACTTATCGGGGAATATCTCAGATATAGCTGATAAATCCATCCAGGATGGCTAAGATTACCTGTAGGCGGAGCTAAAAACCATGAATAACGAATGGCTCTACCACTAGCTAGATATATCACGATAGCTTCGGCAAGCGATAACTGTGTACCTGCGAAGACAGCGGAAAGCTCCACAAATAGGAGTATAGCAGCCCACTGGATGGCGGATTCAGCAGGAGCGCTACCGGTCATTAGATGTAGATAGGCAAACGCGGATTGAAAAACAAACAACACGTAAAGTAACGCCAACATAGAACGCCATGTTAAACCTTTTTGGAAAATAGGTTGTGTAGTCATTATGCTTACCTGATCCTTCATCTTTTATCACCCTTCACTTTGTTCTAAACCCTTTACTATAAATTTAAATTTTTCTTGATACTTTACTCGCTCACTATATTTGAAGCTTCTCCAGAGGAGGACTTGTTTCCTCATTAAATCTAAGAACTTTCTACCAAATGTTATCCAGGGGGCAGAAGGCCCACTATGCCGTTCTATTACAACGATAAAATTATGCTTATTCGTTTCAATTTCCTTAACGTCTAACAATTGAACAGCTTGACTCATACCTACTTCATAAGGTGCTAAATCTGATTTAAATACTAACCCTCTTATCATCGTTTTCTCGGTTTTCTTCTTTAAGAACTTTATAGGCAGTCTTACTCTGAATATTTCTGAATCCTCTGCTAAATGCCCCATCAAGAGTTCGTACATGTATGCTAACATTCCGTCTGCTTCTTCATCTTCTACTGTTACGAATGGTAACGGTACTTCCCATAGATCCCCCTTAGGTGGTGGAGGCGTCCATTTACGCTCTAGTGAGGGGGTGATGATCTTTGAAGCTCTATATACCGGGTATATAGTCACGGCTAAGATAGCAGCCATCATTATGGTCACAGTCATGACAACAGTAGTGGAAGCGTAGTTAAACTGCCAACTAGAACCAAAGATTGAAGCTCCGAACAGAGAGAATACCATACTAGATAGATAACCTATTACTCCTCCTACTACCGAGTACGCTACACTCTCGGCTAAAAATAGGAAGGCAACATGGAAAGGCGATAAACCTACAGAGCTCAAGATGTAAAGTTCACGACGCCTCTCTTCCATAGAAGCAACCATTAAACCGAGTATTACTAGAGCGGCTATAATTACAGGTATAATTTGCTGTTGCCAACCAAACAATGTAACAACACTCCTAGGTGAGACAGTATAGACTGCGCCATTAAATCCTACGTAAAGAGGGATTCGAGTTTGTTCATAAAGATCTTTAGCTATTTTAAATACCGTTTCCTCATCTATATAATCAGGTTTGAACTTTACCGCGATGTTAACAATCCAGCCTTTAAACATTGTTAAAAGAGTTTTATAAGGTATAATTAATAGCTCTTTAGGAGTTACTCGAGCATCATACCCAGGTAATCGTGGATCCCATATTGTTAATTGTAATCCATCTAGGTCATATATTTGGTAAAATTGTCTATCATCTATTACGCCTACTACTTGGAATTTTATACCTCCGGTTCCCGATAAGCATATTATATCTCCTGGACCCACGCCTAACTCCTTAGCCATACTCTCACTTATTATGGCTACAGGCTTATCCTCCATCTCCTCTGTAAACCATACACCTTCGATTAGAGTTTTATCGACATTAGTAACTTCAGGCTCTAGGGGGGTCATGCCAAGAACGCCAAGGATAAGCGCACTATAAGGTTGACCTTTATCATTAAAGAGTGGAATACCCCGTTGTACGAAACCTATATAGCCCCACGCCCTGGGAGCGACTACAGTTTTATCTCTGTAAATAGTTTTAACTTCTATTAGAAGTCTTTCCCCGATCTGAGGTAGAGATTGACCACCTAAACCACCGAAATCTTCTAGACCACCGTAAGAATATTCCCACTGATGAAGAAGTATTCCGTCATAAAGGGCGGAGATAGTTGTAGGTTCCATAGTCATAATATTTATAGTCGATATTGATGTGAACGTCGATACTCCCATAGTTACGAGTATTACCGCTATTAGGGTTAGTCCTGTAAGAAGCTTACGTTTACGCATGTGCGATATACCAGTGGAGAATCCTAGTAATGCTACAGAGAACCTAGGCATCTCAACCCAGTGAATACCGAAAGCTTTAATATGCATACGTTTAATACCGGAGACTATAGCATTGAATGCTACTATCATCAGGGGGGAAACAAGAACTACTACTAAGAATCCTATAACTACCATAAAAGTATTGCTAGCTAAAACAAAGCCGGGATGAGCTATCCATAGAAATGCTAGAGGTGTAACGTAACATACTATATTTGCAAATACTCTTTTTACTCCTTCCGTTTGAATAAAAAGTCTTTCAGCTACTATACTAAATGGAACAAGCGTTAAACCGAAGAAAGTTACCGCATAGATGGTATCCTCAGTAGTAGCTCTTAGAACATGATAATTTTCTCTTTGTAAAACAACTAATCTGTTAGACAAAGCTTCAAATTTACTGTAATTTCTGTTTTCGATAGATAGCAAGGCTTCACTAAATAGCATATCAGTTTCCGTATAACCTACTGGAACTATCCCTCGTGCAGCCAGCATGTCAAACCTATTAATGTTAAGCCTATGCATGTCTTGTGCAGCTCGAAACATTGTATGAGTGAGTGTATACTGTTCGCCTGCACTAATCTTAAAACCATAACCTAGTGGATATTGTTCAGTAGAATTTGTTAGTATGAGCATAGGATATCTCCCTGTGTAAGATGTATGGACTAAAAACTCAACTGGGGTATCTGGAGGTATAAATGCTGCTACTACACTAATACCATATCCACCATAGAGGTATATATCCCAGCTCCACTGATCAGGAGGAGCATGGGAAGTAAAGTCATTGACTATAAGGACTACACGGTTATCAGGAGCCCCATTACGATAGTAGATATCGCCTATATCAAAAAGAACAACAGTCCCTGCCCTAAACAATGTGTATATACCAAAACTTTGCTCTTTAATACCAAGAAGAGTCGCACTATAGCCTGAACTACAGTAAGCATCTACATTTATAGCCCCCCCTGAATACCAGTAAGTTCCGAAGCCTGGTGCATATTCTACGTTACCAGTAGACTCGTTTACAACATAGGCCTCTAGCCCGTATCCTCCAAATCTCTCAGCTTGAAGCAAACCGGGGATAAAAACAACTCCATCTTCACCGGACATCGTGAAACAGGGTAGAAGTCTCTGAAAATTAACTAAACCTATTTTCCACCCTCCATAAGTTCCAGATGGGCCTCCTCGTCCATATACTACTATCGCGTTTTTGATCGGTATATCCCACCATCCCGTGTTAATGTTATACTCCATAATCCTACCTGTTACATCAACCCACTTAGGATAATACATACCTGGAGGACGAGGGGACCACCCCCCTATCAGATCAGAGAGATCTACATTAATGGTAGCGTAGATTATCGGGTACAGAACTTCGAGCTTAAACCTGATATTATCCCAGTTTATCGTGATGGGCAGATCAAGAGGAGTCCAGTAATAGTTACTGTAAGCGTAAAGATTAGCCCAAACAATACCTGGACCTCCCAGTACTAAAAGAGGCTCATTATTTGCGTATCGCAAGGGAGCTCCTATATAATCTTCATAGACAATACCGTGCCCAGGTCCACTTGGACCGATAAGATCTCTTGGAATCCAGCCTCTTCCAATGAGATAATCAAATTTCAGCTCTGGTTTACTTAACTTCTCAGCTAAATCAGGAATCAGGACTTCAAAAAGCCAACGATTATAGCCTTCAATCCATGGAGCTGTCCCTTCATTCCAGCCCCATGTCCATCCCTGAACATGTGCCGGCATAAGATACTTGTTTGCATCGTTTATTGCTATCTCCATTTGTAGTCTTACTTTTCTACCCCACTCCGTCCATCTACCTTCTATGTAGTCTTTTACGAACCATCTCGATCCTATCACTCCCTGGTTTGTTCCTGAGAATGCTATGAATACTAGCGT
>Ga0272445_1002762_pt1 | contig 11658 bp, 11 predicted proteins | sample YNPCB0031_FD_194404 | JGI IMG/M metagenome (GOLD analysis project Ga0272445, IMG submission 194404) | Hot spring sediment microbial communities from Yellowstone National Park, WY, United States - YNP-CB-003-1 | ecosystem: Environmental > Aquatic > Thermal springs > Hot (42-90C) > Sediment... | reverse complement strand
AAGAACCAGCGGGACCTGGTCGAGCTGCCCCGGCGGGAGATCCGGGGGATGACCCTGATCTTCGTGGAGACCATGGAGGAAGTCCTGCGCGCCGCCCTCGCCCGCCCCCTCCGAGGGCTCCGCGCTCGGAGGGAGGGCCGCCGTTAAGGCGGAGGTCCTGAAGGTGCAAGTGCAAGTAGGGATCTAGCGCTTTCATCGGAACCCGATCAACCTGGGCTTTGCAGCAGCGGTGAACCAGGGGATCTGGATGACCCGCGCGCTGTATGTAGCGGTGCTCAACGACGATGCCTTCCCGGAGCCGGGATGGTTGGAGGCCCTGCTGAAGGTCATGGAAGCGGATCCCGAGATCGGAGCCTGCGCCGGCCTGATGGTGTTCGACCATCGTCCGGAGATCGTTCAAAGCGCGGGGATTGCCATCGACCGGACGGCTATCGCCTGAGATCGCCTGCGGGGATATCCGATGGCGCATGCCCAGGCCCCGGCGGAGGTTTTCGGGGCCTCGGCGGGGGTGGCCCTTTACCGACGTGCCATGCTGGAGGCGCTGGGAGGATTCGACGAGCGGTTCTTCGCCTACCTGGAGGGTGTGGATCTGGCTTGGCGGGCGCAGATCGCCGGCTGGCGCTGCGTTTACGTCCCTTCGGCGTGGGTGCGTTACCTCACCAGCGCCAGCCTGGGGGAGGGCGCTCCATCGCTTCCTGCTGGGGCGCAACAAGGTCTGGCTGGTGGCCAAGAACGCGCCGGCGGCGGATTTGCCTCTCATCTGGCTTTACGATCTCTTGGGAGTGGCCTATGCCCTGCTGCGCCGGGGCGATCGCTGGGCCTTGAGGGGTCGGCTGGCTGGCCTTCGGGGGATTCGTCCGTTCCTGGCGGAGCGCCGCCCTGGATCCCCTCGCGTGGTTGCCCCGCTGGTTCCGCCCTGGCAGGTGCCCTGGCGCTGGGCGTATCCATAAAGCAAAAGCCGCTGAAGGCGGAGGACCCTGTAACAATTCATAACCGCCACGGCTTCGAGACCCGCGGAGGGAAAGCCAGGGAAAAGTCCTCTCGTTCCAGAGTCAGGTTTGGATTATAAGCTGGATCTTGAAGGAGCTGCTCCCCCCATTGTTCCTGCATAAACCGAATCTCATGTTGAAACTGTTCGCTCTCGATTGTATTCCTTCCACGGCTAATTTCCTCTCGATGATATAGCTCTGCGAAGGGTGTCCAGATAATCCGATATCCCCGTTCTCGGATGCGGAGGCAGAGATCTATATCATAGAAGACTGCCAGCCTCTCATCAAAGCCACCGACTTCCTCAAATACATCTCTTCTCACAAGCAAACAAGCACCTGTGACAGCAGAAAGGTTTTGAGCCAGCCAGGCCCGGCCTGCTTGGCCCGGGATCCCACGCGGCAAGCCGTGATAAGCATAGCCAAAGATTCCCTTGATGCCTAAAATGATCCCTGCGTGCTGAATGGTATCGTTGGGGTAATACAACATTGCTCCTACAGCACCAATCTCCGGCCGGATCGCATGGCGGACCATCTCTTCCAACCATATTGGAGAGATCACCTCCACATCATTATGAAGGAAACCAAGGATTATGCCGCGGGTGTGACGGGCTGCCCAATTATTAATCTGAGAGAGGTTGAACGGACCTTCGTAATCGATAATCCGTGCCTTACCGTCCTTGTTCAGATGTTCCAAATATGCGAGTGTTCGAGGATCATCGGATTTATAATTGACGATTAATATCTCGAAGTGTTTGTAAGTAGTCTTTTGAAGAATGCTCTGCACGCAGCGAGACAATAATTCATAGCCATTATGGGTGGGGATGATCAGGGATACAAGAGGCGGGTCGAAGGGGAGAGGATATTCCACTCGCCAAAATATTCCATAAACCGAGTGAAGCTGAACTGGAATACCATGCCGCTGAAAGTAAGAAGTTAAAGTCTTCCGCTGAGCTTCATGAGCATATGGCTTTTCTGCCATAGAAGTTGCCGCCGATCCGGGAAGGATCCGCCAGTGGTAGAGGATGCGGGGGATGTGGCGGATGTGGGAGGGAGGTATTCGTTCAACAATGCGCAAAGCTAGATCCCAATCCTGGGCTCCCTCATAGCCTGGCCGAAATCCTCCTACCTCGCGAACGAGCTGAGTGCGATAGACCCCGAGATGAGAAATTAAATTCTGCCCGTAGAACAAATCAGGATTCCAGTCCGGCTTGAAGTATGGATCAAATCGCTTCCCTTGCGTGTCGATTTTGTCTTCATCGCTATAGATGATATCGGCGTCAGGATGAGTGTTCAGCTCGACGGCAACCATGTAGAGGGCGTGTTCGGCCAGTTCATCGTCGTGGTCGAGGAGGGCAATGAACTCCCCTCGGGCCAGCTCCAGGGCTGTGTTACTGCACTCAGAGATATGACCCCGGCGATCCCGAAACGCAACCCGGATCCGGGAGTCTTTCTCTTGATACTCCTGGAGGATCCACCGCACGTGGGGAGCCTCCGAAGCGTCATCAGCAATGCACAGCTCCCAGTAAGGATAAAGTTGATTTCGGACGGACTCAATGGCCCGCCGAAGCCATGGTTCGGGAGTGTTGTAGGTGGGCATGATTACAGAAATCAGTGGTTTGTATGCGAGGTACTCAATGTGAGCTCGGATCGCACGACGATCCTCTTCAGTAAGGGTATCATACATTCGGATCCATTTCTGGTAATTTCTGGGGGAAATATAAGAAGAAAAAACGTAATAGAGAAGCCATCGAAGCTGAAGTTGCCAGCTAGGCCGGAGATTTTTCCAGATCAAATAGGCCTTTCTCAAAGGCTCTGTCCATCGCCAGGTCTTTGAGCGAAAGACCATATTCAACATCGTGGTAGTCTCCTGGAGCTTCTGCTTGGTCTGAGCCAGCTGGGTGCGTAGAGACTCGATCTCCCGGACAAGGGCTTCGCTCCGTTGTTGTTCGGACTTCGATCGGGCTTCTGCCTCAGTCGGCTGGATCCGCGAGGTGGACGTTTGCTCCTCCAACCGGGCCAGCTGATCTCGCCATTCCAGCAGGCGGCTCCGTAGCTGGACGTTCTCCGCCCAGAGCCGCCAGAATTTCCGCTCGTAGCGGGCGACGACCCGATGAAGAGGGTCCGTAGACCGTCGGAACCGAATGGCCCATGGCGTAATGAAGGAGGCATCGAAATCCACATCCCGGAAAAAGCCCCTTCGGGCGAATTGCTCCGCCCAATACTCCGGCGGTTGAGCGTTCAGGTGGGTGGGCTCCCCGAAGTCATGGGGCGTCGATGAGAACAGGATATCGTCAGCAGCTTGGCAGAGATGATTGATGGCTTTCTCCACTTCAGAGGAGGGGAGGTGTTCCAGCACCTCGATGCAGACGATCAGGTCGTAGCGACCAGGCAGTGGATCGAGAATCGAGGCCTTCCAGACATAGGGCCGGATGTCCTCGCGGACGTGCTGGAGGGCGTATTCGGAGATATCGATCCCGAAGGCCTCCACCCCTCGATCCCGCAGGGCCTCCACCAGGAAGCCCATGGCACATCCGACATCCATGACGGTTCGAGGCCCAATGTCGGTGACGATGCGATCGGCGATCCGCCCGAAGAACTCCAGCCATTCCGGGCTTCGCTCGTAGGGCCGGCCGCAACAGTGGCGGAAATACCAGGCATCATACCAGGCTTCCGGGGATGAAGGCATCTCCCCTCCTCAGTTTTGCAGATTTTCCTCAACTATAGAAAATGGGTCTGTAGGGATTGTCAAGTCCAGAGGGGCAGCTGCTGGCCTGTCGAAGGATTGCACATTTGCGGCAGAACCGCTGAGCGGCATGGGTGGCGGATCTCTTTCGGCTGCGAGAGGGTGAGCTCTTCTCCATCATCGAGGGGGTTGCTCACATCCTGGAGTGCCGTTCTGGACTCGCGGGATGGCTGATCTCTGGTGGGTGTCTTGGTGATCGGCCTTTCTACTGAGGGATGACGGGATCTGCAGGTTTGAGTAGAATCGACCCGGGAGGGGATTCTGCCCGGGGCCGTTGAAAGCGCGGACCGAACGCGCTTCACGTGTGATCCGGGTCGATGAAAGTTCGGAAATGACCGGTCATCTGCTTTGCCTTTCCGAGCGGGGAATGGGAAGGCGGTAATGGGGCTATTTGCAGAGCAGGGGAGATGGGAGATAGAAGGTCTTCCGCGGTCGTGTCGTCCGGAACTAAAGATCCACAAAGGCCTTCGCCTCCTGCCCCAACGCCTCCGTGTTGGGGGGCTGTCTTGGGAGCAGGTGGGTGAAGGCATCATGGGCCGGGGCATTCTCCCCTTCCGGTGCACATCGAGTGGCCTCTGTGCAGGTGAAAACCTTGTGGGCCGCGATCTGGAAGGGAATGGAGTCCAGGTCAGCCTAATGGAGTGGGCTCATCTTCATCTGTCTCCTCTGGCCAGAGTGGAGTTCGGCCGGCTATCACGATGGCGCGGAAAGGAAGCACGGCCAGCCGTGTAACTTAAAAATAATGTGGATCAGCCAGTCGGGCAATCACCCCCTGAGTAGTGCTCGATGGTATAAATTCAAGAGGTAAGGCGGAGGTGAACAAGATGACTCGAAAACCCGATTGACAGAATCCTCCCTGCTCTCGCTGTGGGGCCACCTGCGTGATTCCGAACGGTAGCAAGGACGGGCGGCCGCGTTGGGTCTGCCGAAACTGCGGGCGTTCCTTTGGCCCCACCCTGGGCACGGCGATGTATCGTTTGCGTGCGACTCCTGCGGAAGTAGTGTGCACCCTGCTGGTGGGGATGCACCGGGGGAGCCTGAGCGTCGCCGAGGAGATCACCGGCCACCAGGTGGAGACCATCCGGCGGTGGCTGCGGGCGGCCGCCCCACACGCCGAGGCCATCACCCAGGTCTTGGTCCACGATCTGCATCTGAGCGAGGTCAAGTTGGAGGATGAGGTCGCGCCGAAGGTGGTGGCGCAGACCCGCTAGTGTACATCTGGCGGGAGGGGGGTGGTTGAGACCCGCGATGGCCGGCCCGTCTATTGTCGGGCAGTTCGTCGGGTCTATCGGAACGCGCCGCCCACGGGAAAGCGGGGACGTCCGCCCCGGGCACCCACACCGGGGGTGGGGCTGACGCAGGCCGTTCAGCGCTGTCATCGGGGCCGGATTGTGCGCGTGGAGGTGCGTCAGGTTCTGGGGGAGGCGGTGGATGGTCTCTATCCGGTGCATGAGGAGCGATGGAACGGCGTCGTGCGAGACCGGTTGAATGTGCTGACACGCAAGACCCACGCCTTTGCCAAGAAGGTGGAGACCTGGGATGCGTGGGTGATCCTCTGTTTGTTTGAGCACAACGGGCTGCGGCCCCATTGGGCCTTGCGGGAAGCGGGGGAGGGTCTGCCGGAGGGGCGACGGGATCGGCCGCGGACCCCGGCGATGGCCATCGGGTGGACCGATCCCATGTGGGTCTGGGAGGAATTCTTGACCTTCAAGCATTATTCAATACCAAAAGGAGTGACTACCGCGAATCGACGTTTTGAAGATAAATGATTATTCCTGATTTCTGGCGCTTTTTCCGTCTTGGTTATTGCCCTGTCTCTTGAAGGATTTTGAGGTAGATTTGATATCCATCATGGTGTGATAAAAATGCAGAACTTGAGAGTGCTAGTTCTTACATATGAATATCCGCCTGTTGGTGGTGGAGGTGGGCGGGTTGCACGAGAGCTAGTCCAGCGTTTAAGTTCTCGAGGAATCGAATTTCATATTCTGACTGCTCATTGGGGAGCATTGCCAATTTCAGAGAATCATGGAAAAATCCATATTTATCGAGTTATTTCTGGAAGAAAACATCCAGATCGGTGCACGATCTTAGAGATGTTTTTCTATCTTATATCGGGCACCATATTTGCGTTTCGGAATCTTAAAAAAATTCGTCCACATATTGTCCATGTTCATTTTGCTGTCCCCTCTGGTCCGATTGCGTATTTAATTAAGAAATTCCATGGAGCGCCTTATATTATAACTTTACATGGTGGTGATGTGCCTGGTTTCCTACCCAAAGAGACCGATTGGATCTATCGAATCATTTATCCATTTACGATTCCAATCTGGCGAGAGGCCGAGCGAGTGATTGCAGTTAGCGAAAGCTTGAGAGATCTGGCGCAACAAGCGTATCCTGATGTTCCGGTTTACGTTATTCCAAATGGTGTGGAAATCCAACAAAATCTCGCTCGACGAATCACCTATGATGGAAAGGTGCGAATTGTGTTTGTGGGCCGATTCTCGCGTCAGAAAAATCCGTTGATGTTTTTAAAATCTATAAAAAATCTTATCGATTTTGACAATGAATTAATAAACAAAATTGAAGTTTTGATGATTGGAGATGGTGATATGCGTAAATCGATCGAGGAATATATAATCAAAAATAAGTTGGCTGGCGTAATTCGTTTGCTTGGATGGATAGATCAAGAAGAAGTTAATAAAATACTAATTAATTCCGATATTTATGTAAATACTTCAATAATAGAAGGATTTTCTTTAACTGTTCTTCAGGCAATGGCTGCTGGGATCGCTGTAATCGCTACTGCAGTTCCAGGAAATCGTGAACTTATTGATCATCAGGTAAATGGTTGGTTGGTTTCACCCGAGTCGGTCTACGAATTATCTTTAGCGCTCTATAACTTAATCAACAATCACTCATTTAGGGATATTTTGGGCAAAAATGCATTAATTAAGATAAAAAACTATCAATGGGAGAGTATTTGCGAGGAATATTTTAGAATTTACAATGAAATTTATGAGCATAAGTATTGTGGAAAAATACAGGCTGTCAGAAGGGATTAGCCCGAAAGAGGTATTGCCAGGCGAGCCAGGATCCTATTAAACTCTGGTCGAGATCCATAAACTGAGGAGGAGTTACCATGAACATGAGGATGATTCTAGTCGTCTTGCTGATTGGAGTAATTTCCATAGGACTAGCAGGAATGGCTCAAGCCCAATCGGCCACAAATCAAGTATGGACCTCCTCGATCACATATTACACTCCTAGTGACACGTCAGGCACTTTGATGATTTCGTTCTATCCGGAGGGAAGCGGCACACCGATCACTCTACCCCCTATTACCTTGGCGCCTCATAAAGCTGGCTCCTTATTTGTTGGTGGGGTCTCAGAATTGGGGTCATTTACGCGGGGAAGTGCGATCCTTAGTTCGGATGTCCCGGTCGTAGCGACTTATGTTCAGTTTGCTGCGCCTCCTGAGACAAACAACTATGGACGTCTGATTTATAGCGGATTCGACAACGGAGCCTCCACTTTCTATATTCCCACGTTCTTAAAGAGGCAATTTGGCAGCACATCTCTTATGGGAATCCAGAATTTAGAAAATTTTGATGCCGAAATTCGAGTTCGATTCTATGCTGTTGGAAGTTCGACGCCTACGGATGATCGAGTGTATATTGTCCCTGGTGGATCCTCGATTATCATTCCAGCAAATGATATAAGTAGGGTTAATCTGCCTGATGGCTTTAATGGTTCGGTAGTGATTCAAGCGAATCGCCAGGGGGACAGCAGCACTCCCGCTCGTGTCGTGGCCAGCGCTCAGGAAACTGATGACAATGGACGAGGAGCCTATGCTTTTGAAGGAGTGGCCTCAGGCGCTAATCAAATTTATATGGCCACGATGCTGTGTAATGCTTTCGGAACCGGTCAAACATCTTATTATGCTATTCAGAACATCTCTTTGAGCAGTTCGGCTAGTGTTCGTGTCTTCTTTTACGACACAAGCGGGAATCTAATCGGCCAAACTCCGGTGCAGCCGGTGGGTCCTGGGAACAAATGGAGTGTGAATCCTTGCAATTACATTAGCCCGGGTGTCTCTGGCTCTGCGGTGATCTCTGCTACTGGTGCTCCGGTGGTGGCCGTTGGCAAGGTCAAGGATAACATTGGTATGGCGACTGCTTTTGTTGGCCAAGTGGTTGGAGGCACAAAGGTAGTTGCCCCTTATATCCGCTGGGCGGCTACACCCACCAGTGAATGGCGCACTTATGTGGCGATCATGAACGTGGGAACGGGAAATGCCACAAATATTAGGGTGCTTTATTATGATGGCAATGGGACATTGCGAGCGCAGCATACAGTAGCCTCTGTGGACAATCCGCTTCCTCCTTTCATTAAGCGGAACACGAATCCTCAGGTTGCGGGGGCGTTAGATGGGAGTGGTACTTTTGGCTTCGCGCCGCCAGGTGGTGCGATCGAGGTGCTCAGTGACCAGCCGGTTGTGGTCATCGTACGGGCTCAACGGGATCTAAGTCCACCTCTGGGATCCGTGCAGCGATTCGCTGAGGACTACAATGGGACAATTATCAATCCCTAAATCTCTTTATGAACTAAACCATCTAAGCGATCGGTGGGAGGCCAAAAAGACCTCCCACCGATCGTTAAGAATGTTGCTGATCTTGGCTTTGATTGGTCTCGGTGGAAATGCTTGTCGTGGTCTCGGGTCGCGGGAACATTCTCCTCAAAGTCTCCCTCCTACTCCTACTCCCGGAACGTTCATTCAAACTCTTCCTTCTAAGCGGGGGGGTCTTCGCGGACAAATCTTGATTCCATCTGGTACGTCAATTCGCCTCTTTGTTTATCTCGCTCGGATCACGTGGGATTCCAAAGGTGGTCAGGGGGCTTATTTGCTTGATCCATCTATAAGCCCATGGACAGAGATTGGGCCAGATGGACGTTTTCATTTGCTGACGGTGGAGCCAGGTGATTATATTATCCTCGTGGGCTCCTCCCCGGAAGGAGCTATCCCCCTGCAAGTAGGGCCTGGCCGAGCATATATCGTTCGGGTTCGGGCAGGAGAAGTGTTAGATATCGGCGTTTGGCCATCACCAATTCGGTAATTGCTATGGATAAACTCATGATCCGAACACACAAGATGAATTCCACTCTTCTGCTGGCGATTTGCTCAAGCTTTATCTTTGCAATCTGGTCATGGTTGGTTCCTTTTGATGGAGGGCCAGATGAAATACATCATTATGAGATAGTTCGCTTCATTGCACACTACTTTCGCTGGCCTGTTTTCGGACCAGATCGTGATCTCTACATGCGGGTTGTCCCAGGCACGCGGGATGGGTGGGTATTTGGATTCTATGCTCTCTATCCAACATATCCATATCTGATTCCTGCTTTGTTGATGCGGCTATCTCCTCTCAAAAATTTGGAATTGCATTTTGCTCGTTTTGCCTCTGTTGGATATGGGGTGTTAACAGTTATAGCTCTTTATCGTGCAACTCTCTTGATTTTTCCCAAATCAGTGTCCGTTCAGCGTTTGGTTCCCGCTTTGTCGATTTTAATACCACAATCAGCGTATTTGTTCTCTTATATTAATCAAGATTCTTTTGGAATTATGGCTATTAGTATTCTATTTTGGGCATTATCTGTTATTAAAAACACAAATAAGCCTAGTTTGTGGAATTGGTTGGCAGTGGCAGTAGCATGGGGATTGACAACCATGACGCGTCAGCATATCTGGGTTTTTGGAACATTGATGGTGATCTCGTTTTGGCAATGGTTAAGTCCAAGTCGTTATCGGAATTTTACTAAATTAATTGGAATTGCTGTCGTTCCAACCTTTGTTCTATTATGTTGGTTTTTGAGAAATTATTTGGTCTATTCGGATCCAATTCTCTATAAAACTGCTCGTGCCGCATGGATAACTTGGTTGCGAGTCGTTGGGTTTCCAGTTTTTCCATCATTCTCAGAACAAGGATATTCTTGGGCTCAATTTCTTTTTTACACACCATGGGCATGGGAAACATTTAAGAGTTTTTGGGCTAAATTTGGTTATATGAATGTGGAGATTTCAGGAAAATTATACTTAATATATGGAATATTTTTGTTAGTCTCGCTAATTTGTTTCGTCTATTATATGATAAATCGTCGCGATATGTTTTTCGCGCAGTTTTTGTCATTGGTGATTGTTCTTGTCTTGCTCCATGCTTATAAAAATTATACAGGAGATTTTCAGCCACAAGGCCGCTATCTAATGATTGCACAACCCGTTATTTTCTCGATTATTTCGATCGGTTTATATCAATTAAAACAAAACTCGCGTTTTGCTTTTATCTTAATTATATTTTTAATTGTGTTAATTCATTTGTCGATATTGATTTCTTGTGTTCCCAAAATTCCGGGTCTAGATATTAAGTGAGGGGTGGAAAGCATGCGAATCGGGTTAATCGGTTGCTGGCATGATGATAATCGAGGAGATGGAGCTATCGTAGCTGGTCTTATAAGCGATCTCTTTAAAATCGAAAAAGATTTAGATATACATATCTTCAGCATGTTTTCTACGAATAATCGTTTCTTATTTCATTCGTTTAGGCATTTAAAAAATTTATTTCCAGGTATTAGCATCCATCCATCGCCAATCCCAAGTATTTATGATCCAAATCTTTCTCTTTTTGGACGTTTTTTGCGTTCTATAAATCTATTTTGCCTTAATTTTATAGACTTTTGCAATTTTCATGAGGCTATAATACCTCTTTTGCGTTCAGATTTGATTATTAGTGTAGGAGGCTATCGCCTCAAAAGTAAGCAGGGAGGGGTTGTAGATTTAGTGCGTATATTGTTTCACTCTTTCCCGCTTTTAATGGCACGACGTTATGGAAAAAATTATGTCATTGATGCACAATCCATCGGGCCAATTCGAGGAATCATTCACACAAAAATAGTTCGTCGAGTTTTAAGTCATGCTACTATTGTAGGAATTCGGGAACCTTTTTCGCTACAAATTGTGCGAAAACTTAAAATATCCGCCCCTGTGCGTTTGGTGCCTGACGCTGCTATTTCTGTTATCCCTCAGTATTCTAGTCGTGTCATGGATTTTTTGCGAAATTTTGGATTGAACAATGGTAATTTTATCGTTTTAGCCCCTAGACAATGGTTTTTTGGCAATTATACACTTTATGCAGATTATTTAAAACAATTGGCTGAATTTATCGAGAATTTAGAGTATAATTTGGTATTAGTTTCCCATTCAATAGGCCCAATTTCTATCGAAGATGATAGAATCGCTTGTTACGATCTATTGAAATATATAAACAAGGTTCGGCCAATATTGGTTCAAGAGGACTGGTCGCCTGCCGAATTGGCTGCTTTCTACGGTTATGCTTTAGCATTAATAGGGGTTAGATTTCACTCTGTACTTCTGTCTCTAATCGCAGGCACACCTGCTATCGCAATAGCCTATGAAGGAACAAAAGCCCAGGGGATAATGAGTTATTTCGAGTTAGATGATTTTGTTTTAGATATCAATAAATTAAAGGCGACAGATTTAATGAGTAAATTTAATAAACTGATCGATAATAGAGTCCGTGTTATTTCCAAAGCTCTTGATTCGCTAGAACAAATGCGAAAAGAGCGACTACAGTTTGTTCGAGAGATATTGGAATCTACGTATAAATAATTTGAAATATGAAAAATGGTTGCATTTTAAAATATATAGAACAAAAAATTGAGTTAACAATCCTGTTGATTGTTTTTATGTTTGGTCTTCATGTTCCTTCCCTCTGGTTCGACGAGGGATGGTCCTGGCATCTGGCCCGGATGCCGATCCCCGCGATGTTACAGGCCACGGCGGCCGACCGCAGCCCCTTTCTCTATTACTTGCTTCTCCACTTCTGGATCCGGGCGGCGGGGGAGAGCGAATTC
>Ga0272445_1002761_pt1 | contig 11658 bp, 12 predicted proteins | sample YNPCB0031_FD_194404 | JGI IMG/M metagenome (GOLD analysis project Ga0272445, IMG submission 194404) | Hot spring sediment microbial communities from Yellowstone National Park, WY, United States - YNP-CB-003-1 | ecosystem: Environmental > Aquatic > Thermal springs > Hot (42-90C) > Sediment... | reverse complement strand
AGAGGAGAAAGGTTTCACAAGGGGAATTCCTAAACAGGGAATTCTTCATAAGATTCATACTGGATTGGGATGAAGTTGAAGAAAAGTATGGTGATAAATTATATAGAACTATTGGTTATGCAAGGGTGAAAGCATTAATTGAAGACGATAAATACGCAATATTCACACCATGCAAGTACAGTATATCCAATGTAGAGTTAATTGAGGGGGAATGCAACCCGAAAAAGTTGGTGGAAATAACGTCATTTAGAGGTAGATTCTGCGAACAAGCCAGAAGGGGGGAGTGGGTTATAGCTCAAGGGAAAATTGAAATGGTAACCACAAGTAGCGGGGAAGAATACCATAGAATGGTTTTAGGAGGGAAACCATCAGACTTCATGATACTAAAGGAATAAAAAAATGGGAATTGATGGAGTTATAATTGCAGGGTAAGTCTACAACCTCCTCTTCTTCACAGCCCTATCATAGACGATCCAATTCTCATACAGTTTAACATCCTTCTCTCTTAAAAGTTCAAGAACCTTCGACCTAATCTCCTCACTCTTAACTTCCTCCCTACCAGCAAAATGCTCCTCAACCCTATCAGCCAATTCACGGGCAGTACGAAGATCAGAACCAGCCTTCAAAAGTGAGGTAACAAGCTTCTCACGGGCAAACTCCTCAACAGATCCATCCCTCTTAACAACTTTAACAACCACTTTAAATCACCAAATAACCAGATAGGTGACGCATACATATAAAGGTATTCATACATAAAAATACTATAATAATTATGTAAAATCATGCTTAGACATTATTCAGTTATGATAACATTTATTACACAAAAGTGATAGAATTAGAAGGTGAAAGCTGAAATGAGAGTTCAAGATATAGTATGGGGGTATATGAGAAGCATATATAATCCATGGCTATCAACAAATTGGAATAAATTTGATAAGAAGCTTAGGGAAGACCTACTATTCTTCAGAGATAAATTGTATGGATGTAGTAGTATTGATGAAATAAGGGAAGCCATGAAAATGCTGGTGAGATTATACATATCAGCCCCAAACGATGTTAAAGATTGCTTCATGGAAATGCTGAAGAAAACTGATGAATACTACAAGAAGAATTCCATAGAACTAGATTTTGGTAGAATGCTAAAACAGTATAAGGTTACAATATTGGTAAAGGATAATGAAAATAGAGCTGTGAAGTCAGCCCAGATCACAGTCATGTATAATGGTAGGGAGATATGGAAGGGGGTTACACCTGAAAATGGGAAGATAACACTAAATTTGAATGAAGGGAAATACACAATATTCGCATCATTAAGTGAAGAAGAGTGGTATGGATTAAACATAGTTGAATTAAATGTCCCACAAGAAGGGGAAGAGAAGCTAATAATCATAAGGAGACATCCAAGATATGAAACTGCAAAACCAATATTGAGGGAAGGGAAACCTTGAAATTTAAAGAACTCACTAACAATGAATGATTGTAATGAAATTGGATGATGAGTTAACCATAAGCCAATTGGAGGAGAAGGTTTGGAGATTCATAGAAGAGAGGAATTGGGGGAAATATCATAAACCAAAGGATATAGCTGAATCCATATGCATAGAAGCTGCAGAACTACTTGAACTATTCCAATGGAGAAGCCACGAAGAAGTGGAGAAACTAATGAATAGAGAAGACTATAAGGATAGGGTTAGAGAGGAGTTGGCGGATATAATCATATACATATTAAGCTTCGCAAAGGTTGCTGATATAGATCTATCGAAATCCATAATTGAAAAGATTGAGAAAAATGCAAAGAAGTATCCTACAGAGAAATATTATGGTAAAGCACATCTTGAAGAGTAATTTGGAATTCAGCTAGACCCACCAACCCTCTTAACATAATCCTCAACTTTAGCTGCTAAATTCATGAAAGCCCTAACTGTTGGAGTACCCTCACCACTAAGAACAAGCAGTTCACCCCTATCAGAAGCTTCACAAAGCCTCCTATCCAATGGTATTCTACCAAGGAAATCCAACCCCATCTCCAAGGCAATCCTCTCACCACCACCCCTCATGAATATATCCACCTCAGCACCACAATTTGGACATACAAACCCACTCATATTCTCCACAACACCAATTATTGGAATATTCAGAACCCTACAGAAACTCACAGCCCTCCTAACAACAATCTGCGAAACCTCAGAAGGTATTGTGACTATTATGGCTCCAGTAATGTTTGGTATGGATTGAGCTATAGTTAAAGGTTCATCACCAGTACCTGGAGGCAAATCGATCAGTAGGAAATCAAGTTTACCCCAATTAATATCGCCGAGAAACTGTTTTATGGCAGTACTCTTCAAAGGCCCCCTCCAAATAACTGGAGTATAATCGTTGGGTAGTAGGTAATCCATTGAAACAACCTTAACATCCAATGGACCTATAATGGGCTCAATACCATTAGGCCCAGCCAAAAGATCCCTACCCCTAAGATTTAGAAGTTTAGGTATTGTTGGCCCAGTAATATCGGCATCAAGAATACCAACAAGCCCCCTCCTCCCCCTAGAAGCAAGAGCCAATGCAAGATTAGCCGTAACAACACTCTTACCAACACCACCCTTACCACTCAAAACAGCAATCTTATACCTAACATCACCCATCCTACGCTTCACAGCCTCATCAAGCTCCAAAACCCTCTTATAAGCCTCCCTCATCCCACTCATATCCAATCATCAATACGCAAACCAAATAATAACAAAGCAGTATTTATACTTTATAGGGTTAGAAGAAGCTCCAGCAATAATGAAGCCATGAAAGCGGAAAGAATCGCCATAATTAAAAGCTTAGAAAACATATGGATGGAGCGAAGTGATTCACCTTTAAATACTCGATAATATATTACAGAACCAATACACATACCAATAGATAGAAAGATGAAGCGTAGAAAGAATAATGATAAATCCAATTTAAGCAATCCCCCACCTCTTAAGAACATCCCTAGAATTAACGATCTCAGCGCCATAGAGTTCACGCATAAATCTCAAACCGATATTGTGATCTTCGACATTAAATGCCGTTACACAATCTGAGGGAACTATCAATTTATATCCATGATAAAATGCATCAGCCGCAGTATGCATAACACAAATATGCGTATGAATACCTGTAAGTATCAATGTATCCACATTCAACTCCCTCAAGAGGACATTTAGATCTGTTCCATAAAAACCACTATACCTCCTCTTCTCAACAATGAAATCAGAGCCGCTTGGCTTCAATTCATCAATAACCATAGCTCCATGTGAACCCCTAATGGCATGAGGACTCCACTTCTTAAACTCACCATCAACATTGGGTAGATGCGAATCATTAACGTAAATTACGGGGACGCCGATCTTCCTTGCAGCATCAACAAGCAATTTAATGTTTGGAATTATCTTCAAAGCGGCATCACATTTCAAAGCACCATAAACAAAATCATTCAACATATCAATAACGAGCAGGGAATCAACCAATAAAATCACCAAGCAATAATGTGTAAATTAGAAGATATAAGTCTGTCTAGGTCTAATTTCTTAATAAAAAAGTTTAAAAATAAATAGAGGAGAGCTGAATGATATCTTATATGGAAATTGTTCCAATATTTAAGCCGGAAGTATTAAGGGATTTACTTGAAATTTTGGGTGAGCCATCAAACATTAAATTCATCGTTAGCGGAAAGGAAATTTCTGAAGAGGCAATTAAAGTTGGAGAGCTAGAAGGCATAAAGCTTGAAGATAGATACATTGGTGGTGCCCCAGTTCATTTGGAGGGTAAGGCTTCAATTGAAAAGATATTGGAGATTTATGAGAAACAACATGAATACTTTAGACTAACAGTTCTTGAGGGGAGAAGATTTGAGGAAGCAAAGCCGCCTAGAATACAGATTGAAGAAATCCATTGGCGGAAATGGAAAAATGAAGTTAGTGGGGGTTATAGCATAAAGTTTGATGAATATGATTTGGAAATTGAAATAGACCCGAAGGAGGAAGAAATAATTAGTCAGCTCGTAAAATGCGCTAAGAAACACGGTATGAGAATAAAAATGAACTTGAGACAAGGATAAGTTGTGAAGAGGGGGTTAATTCATGGAAATCAGTATAGTTCTACTTTACGTTGGAGTGACTACTTCATTTGCGATACTTGTATACATCACATGAAGCGATAGAAAATATTTCAGGAAAAGATGGGGAAAGTGAAATCCATATGCAGCTGAAATCTACATAGTGTCTTGCTAAAATGCACCAAATCCTCTTAACTTTTCGCTATGACGAGCAATTCATTTTGCAGTGGTTTTACAGCCTCTAATACCTTCCCTAATTTGGGTAAGGGTGGGTTTGTAGTAATAACGGAGGAAAAAGGATTCGTCCACTCTTCCTTGCAATAAATTGATCAATTCTATTGACAAATGTTCCCTAAAGGTTGTGGCATATAATTTCCTCAAAATGTTTAAGTGAAGGCTGTAACCTTTTTAAGCGCCTTGACTAATGCGTTATATGTGATTTCAAGTCTTATTTCAGTAAGAAGTGAGCAGTTCACTGTTTATGAATGAGATGTAGGCATTTTATTATTTCTTAAAAAGAGCTCTTTATACTTGATGCAGTTAAATTTTTATGGAGTTTAAGGTCTTAAAATGCATGGAGTGATAATGAGATTCAAGATTATCATAATGATAGCTCTTGTGTTCATTGCAACACTTCTCAATCAAGGTTTAGAGTTACAAAGGTCTAATGCGCTTCCATTAAATGCATCTAATCAAGAACTCATATCCCCAATATGTCATTTATGGCCTTATGGCGTTCCAAAAATGGTAAAATGGTCTGAGTATGGGTTAGCGGTAGGGACAAGTGCTGGTTATGTGTTTGTTTTAAATGAGGATGGCGAGTTGAAGTGGAGCAGAAAGGTTAACTATACCTCCGTTTGGAGTGTTGCATGGAGTAAAAGTGGTGAACTTGCAGTAGTGACACTAGGTCCTCCAGGTGCATTGTACATCTTCAACGCTCAAGGTGATTTGCTATGGAGTAGGGAATGGGAAGATAGTCAAGCTTACTCTGTAGAGTGGAGTGACGAGTTACTAGCCGTTGGGACAGGAGCTGGTCTACTAGTCTTTAATAAGGAGGGAAATATTATGTGGAATTCTACGGGTAGCACATTAACAGCCTCTTGGTATGATGATCGAATTGCCGCAGGAAAAACGGTCGTTATCAAAAGTGATGGACGCATATCGAGCATGTACTGGGCTTTACAAGTGTTCGATAAAAGTGGTAAGCAACTTTGGAACTATAGCGGCGTCTACCACTATCTAGCATGGAGCGACAAAGGCTATCTCGCGGCAGCCGATAAGTACGGAGGGAGGATCTGCATATTCGACATAACTGGTGTTTTAGTCTGGGAAAAGACCGTTGAAATGAGAGAGATAGGAGCACTCACATGGTTTGGAGAGTTGCTTGTCGTGGGTGGTGATGGAGGAATTTTAACCTTCGATAAAAGTGGACGCATAATTTGGAGTTACAAAGGTGGTTTTGTCGAAGCACTATCTGCTAGGGGGGAAAGCTTAGCTATTGGGGATCATATTGGAAACCTAACTTTAACTGATGTTAGCGGGAGATCGCTATGGAGCTACTGGACATGTGGTTACGTGTGGTCTATTGACAGATATGGTAACAAAATAGCTGCAACCAGTAGTGATGGCTATGTGCAAGTATTAGATGAAGAGGGCAAATTATTGTGGAAGTGTAGGCTGGGCTTTGACGTAGAGGCAGTAGCCATTAACGGTAACCTTGTAGCTGTTGGTGGATGGGATCTAAACGTTACAGTCCTCGACTTGAATGGTAATTTGAAGTGGAGTAGAGAGACGGGGTGGGTTAGGCACTTAGCTTGGCATGGGGACTACTTAGCAGTTGGAGGGTATGAGAAGACATTTGTGTTTCGCAAGGACGGTAGCCTAGTATGGGAGTTTGATACAGGTAAAGTATATTCACTTTCTTGGAGTGATGATGGCCTTCTTGCAGTGGGTTGCACGGATAAATTTGGTTTTAATAGGCTTGCAGTATTTGGGTTGGATGGTAAGTTGCTATGGAATGTGATAGTTCCTGACTGGGTATTATCTATTTCATGGTCTAAAGAACTTCTAGCCGCAGCCGTTGCCCAGCATGGGATATACGTTTTTGATAGGAATGGGATGTTGAAATTCGTGTTTATTAGCGCCTTCAAGGATGCAAAAATACCATGGAGAGTTTCTGCTTCATGGTGGGGGGACAACTTAATAGTAGTTACAGATTACGTGTATGCTCTAAATCGTGAGGGTAAGCTCCTCTGGATTAACAAGTTTGTCTCCGCAGATATTGTAGTTCCGGGAGGCGATTTTATAGCTTTAGGCTCTGGTAGGGGTGTAAGTGTACTTGATGGTGATGGAGAGCTTGAGTGGAGTTACCTAGCTCCCGATTATATATTCCCTAAGGAACTTTATACTAAACCTTACCTCCAAAACGTATACTCCCTAGCTTGGGTTGGTGGCTATCTTGTGGTTGGAGATCGTTTAGGGCGGGTATTCGTATTCAATGAAACTGGCGATGTAATTAGAGTCTTCGACATGGGTGATGCTGTTTGGTCAATATCAGGAGATAGGGAAGTTTTTGCAGTTGGGGGAGGTGGTGGTTTACTTGTTGCTCGCATCTCTCCTATTGAACGCCCACTGGGAAAAGTTCTTACACAATTACCCTCACCTTACAATAAGTTTGAGCTTGCCATTGCTAATAGGACATTACTTTATCTTAATGGATCCCTCTTATTGAAGCCTCTCCAACGCATTTCCCTACAATTTGAGGTTAGCGAAAATGCACCATACGCCTTCTTCGAAGCAAACTTACGTTCAACGCGTCCCATAAAATTCATGTTATTAATGCAGGATAAGTATGGGGAGCTTAACGATACATCCACCACTTTATCGTGGAATGGAACAAATATGCAAATTAAAGTTCCCCTTAAACCTGGCAAATACTCTCCCACAATAATTTCGGAGGAGGAAACTCTGTTATATTACACATTACATGCATATGAGGGATTCTTGCCATTCTTTGAGGAGAGGAGAGCATATCTCCCAATAGGCATAGCAGACTATGGATATGCTGAGTTGCCTGAAGGTAGAATTGGCTATAAGTATACATTCACGGAAGTTTGGGCTCACGCCTTAATAACAAATATTTCTGCCATGAGACCTTTCGATGGGGATGAGGAGAAATATTGGGTTGCACTTCAACTCAACGCATTCCTACATGTCACCGGAGAAGGGGCTAGACAAGTATACTGGATTCAAAACGTTGTAGTCTTTGACACCTTGAGGAAGCAAGCTAGATTTGCAAGCAACATTTGGAATATTACCACATATCCCACCTCAATACTTGCAAAATGGGCAATTGAAGGTAAAGGGTCGCTGGGTAGGGAGCGTCGAATGGGAGATTATTACTTTTACAATGAATCTTGGATAAACTACAATTACCCATTGGAACTTGCACTCTACCTTTCAATGCAAATAGAAAATGGCACAATTAAACTTGATTTTGGGGGCGCATTGAACAAGGAGGAGTTTAAAGTCTACGATACTGTGACTTTAAAAGTTAAGGCGAACTCCGCCTATTTTAAAGTAGATCCCACGGAACATCCTCTACCAAGCAACTTAGAATTCGTCTTCACAGGACCTCACGGTGGCAAACCCAAAACAATCATGATAAGAATTGAAGCAAACTTAAAGCTATTGGTGAACGTTGGCGGAGACCTCATCCCAATACCCACAGCTTACAGTTGCGGCTATGCCACCTACGAGAGAATAGCAAATGCCAATGTAAAGTATGGGGGAAACTACACCGTAACTGTTACTTCGGGGAAGACTAAGATGCTCCAAGTATACTACTCCACAAGCACTTTCACCCTCATTCAAGTAGTCGTGGTGCGTGATCCACTCAAAATATACAGCAAGCTACTATTCTTGAAAATGGGGGAAAGCCTCCCACTACCCACAAGCCATATGATTGATTTGGGAAACAAGACCAGATACCTCTTGAAGGGGTACACTACTATGGGAAGAGAGGTAACGCTGGAATGGGTGAAGCAATTCTACCTGGAAGTGGTAAGTGAATATGGGAGTGTTGAGGGTGGTGGTTGGTATAACGGGGGCAGCTATGCAAGAGTAAAGCTGAAAGATGTGGAGGTAGGCTTCCTCATACGCCAAGTATTTGAACGTTGGGAAGGATTAGGGTTGCAGGATAAAGTCTTAGAAACAGGAATTGTCGATATATACATGAACAGTCCAAGGAAACTGGTAGCCGTATGGAAAACCGATTATACACAACTCATAATACTTACCATCATAATAGGCGCCACTTTAACCGCAATAGCTTACTATAAACTCATTAAACATAAGAGCATACATAGCTATACAGAAGTATATAGAGGCTCGAACGAGTAAGCTTACCTTAATGTGCATTTAACTTTCAGCATCTAAACAGACTTATCTATATAATCATAATTAAAATTCATTAAGAGTGGACACACATGTTTAGGAAGAACCCCAAATGTTAATTGTTCTCTTAAAGGCATAAATATGTGGTTAAAGCCATATTTCTGGCCTCTCACTCTTCCTCTCAACAATTTCATCCCTAAATCTCCATATACCTTCACTCGGCTTTTCGATTGCTATCATGAGCTCTTCTGTGAGTTTATCGCTTATTAGAACTTCAACTTCCACATGGGATATCACGACATCTGAAACTACGCCCCTCCTCTCCCTCCCAATAACTTCAACAGTAACTGCATTTCTCACCCTATATACTCTCGTAGGCCCTCCAGCAGTATCATAAATTTAAATGGATGCATCCCTCGGTAGGTTAGGCCAAATACCGAGCTTCTCAGCAGCCTTAACTGGTAGTAGGATTTGCGGGTTTGGTGTTTCAAAACCAGTATTTACGAGGGCTACAGTTTCCAGCAAACTCCCCCCCATACTTGATTCTCACACGAACCCTAACACCCACAATCCTCCACCTTCAAATATCCAGCTAGATCCCTAGGCTTTATATGACCAATCCTAGGTCTTAACATAGGCTTTATACATCCTATTCTAGGTCTCCTCTCAGCCACGGCAAACATCATCTAAACCTTTCCCATGAGAATGTATAAACTCTCTGCCAAGATGTTATTGAGCGACTCACAAAGAAGATGCGTTAGACTGACTTTTGCCATTCCAAACAAGGAAAAAGCAATGTTTAAACGATACTCAACAAAAAAGGGGATGTTATGATTTATGATGGTGGTATCCAAGACATATGAACTATGTAGGAATGCTTGCTGTTATCCTCAAACCAATAGTAGTAGCAATTATTTTGATTACCCCAACTATGAACTATAACACGGAGATAGGGGGGATTTATTGACTTTCTAACTGCAGATATACCTGCACCAAAACTAATAGTCTTACCGCTGGAGAAACTGAAGGTAAAGGATACGGAAGTCCACTCCCAATAACTCTCATCACCAACTTCAAATTCGATTTTAACATCAGGAGTGGATTCAGCGATAACATGATAATCTGATGGAGGCGTACTTCCACATTCACTACAGCTTACTTGATCACCAGCTTTTAGATCATCTAAATCAACAGGAGTCATTATATAATATTCATAATCGACATGCTCTCCATCTAAGCCAACGAAGTTTGAGTCATACCATCTCTCACACTTGTATCCCACATCTGCTAAAACTTTGACTGCTCCGAAATTATTTTGGATGACGTAATCTTCTTTACTTGATTCGACTGGAGCCTTCCCAGAATCGTACCATCCAGTATCGGTTTTCTCCAGTAGTGCATAGCACGGTGCGTACATATCCCACCATTTATATGTTAAATCTCTACTGTGATGGGAGAAGTACATGTGGGTTTCCGTAGTGATTGTCCATCTTGCTTCTATGCCATTTATGGAGTGACATTCACCACATTTGACGTAAGCATATTGTAATTGTTGACTAACTTCGTATGCGTCTGGTGGGCAGCCGCTCTGCAGATTTGCCGTTGAGCCTCTACTGCATGAAGTGCATGTAATGGATGCAGGTTCTCTCTTATGTAGTGGGATTGTGATTTCAACGCTCCTTATTGGTTGGTCTGGCTCAATCACGACGTATATGCCTCCAGCATAGTTTTCTGTTGCCACGTGAACGTATAGTTCGACGGGTTTGTATATTGTTTTGCCTGTGGGAGTTGATGCTACGGGTATTCTGTTTACTTTGATGTTATATGTTCCTGGCTTAACGAATTTATCGTACACTATTCTATCTGATAAGCCACCATACTTGTGTTCGCTTCCAGTGAAGTTGTGTATGGCTATGAACCAAACAGTATCTTGAACTGGAACTCCATTTATTACTGGTTTTATTGTTAGTTTTATGAATCCTGTGAGTTTACCTTGAATCAAATCCAATAGTAATTGCTCGGCAAGCAGCGTATCTTCAATTGGGGTTTTCAAAATGATTGCAGGTGTTATGGGTATTGCGATCAAAACTATTAATATTATACTTGCAAATATGATTCGATTCCTATACATAACCATGCTACCAAATAAACTTCTGAAAAAACGCGTATATATATATCGCTAAAGGTGAAATGTGAAAACATTTTCACTAGAAAGAAAAATCTTTCATTCGCTCTCTAATTTTGTAAATGTCTTTTGCGAAACTTTAAAACAAGTTTTGATACTATTCTTAGCCCTCAGTAAGCTTTTTGACAATAAGCATGATATGACGACCATTTGTTTCTATGTATAATTGGTTTTAGGTGAAGTGGTATTGATTAAGGGAGTTGTGAAACTATTTTAGTTTAAATTTTCCACGGAATATGCTGTTGCGATAGCAGGCTTTGATGCATTTCCCACATACTTCAGCTTTTAAGCCAAGTTCGAGGATATATTTTCGGCAATGCTCCCTATAATCTTCGAGTTTATCCTTATTTTTAAGGAATAGGCAAGCCTCCAAACATGCATTGCATTCTCCACATGAAGCTTCAACCCTCCTCCCATGGATAAGTGGCAGATCAGTTATTATTGAGGCGAATCTTATGGCGCAACTGAATTTCTCGTTGACGATGAGCTCATTCTTCCCCCTCCAACCTAAACCAGCATTCTCTGCTACAACCCTATGGGAAATTGTCATACCATAATACTCCTTAACATTCTTGACTTTCACCCCCTCAATAGTTGCTTGTATAGGTATGCCGCCAAAGATGTCTGCAATTTCCTCGGCTATGGCATTTAGAAATCCATTTATCTTATTATATTCATCTGCATATATGTTCCATCTATCTTTATCAATTGTTCCGTCACTTAACCTGGCATCAATGCAATCAATTGCATATTCAGGGAAAGCAATTCCAATACATATGAAGGAACCATTCATAATAAAATTATGAAATCGTTCACCACAAATATCTTCCAATTTAGCTTTCTGCACTGGCATAAGGGCATCATAAACCCCTTTAAACTCAGCCGCTCCAATAATTCCATAATACCCTATCTCAGCAAGTTTCCGATCAAAGAAGTTCTTAACCTTTTGAAAATTCTCCCTCCTCTCCACAATTCACACTTTATAAAGGCACAT
>Ga0272445_1002758_pt1 | contig 11671 bp, 7 predicted proteins | sample YNPCB0031_FD_194404 | JGI IMG/M metagenome (GOLD analysis project Ga0272445, IMG submission 194404) | Hot spring sediment microbial communities from Yellowstone National Park, WY, United States - YNP-CB-003-1 | ecosystem: Environmental > Aquatic > Thermal springs > Hot (42-90C) > Sediment... | reverse complement strand
TTTTTCGAGCTGGGAATAAGTTATGACTTCGGCAAAATTAAGGGCAATGATAAATTTACTATCGATGACCTTGTGGAGTGGGAAGTCGGCAGACCTAGGAAAGCCCGTGTTCATGTGAGTATTGACGAAAAAACTAAGTCAACAAATGATCCTATAACTATACAGAATGCCAGGGATGTTCTCAGTAACATACTGACAGGCAACATGCTGATAAGCCGCCCAGATATTGTGATAATAGGAACAAAAAACGCAACACAAACCGACATGTTCAAGGCAACAGACACGGTCACCCTTTCAGTTTACGAGTGGCAATATGCTCCAAAAATAGAGAAACTAGAAAATGGAGAAACAGTTAAACTGAGAGACGAACTCCCAGTAGACCTAAAGTTAATATATGAGTTTACAGACGTTAATGCTGCAACTCTTATGCACGAGCATAAGGGACAATTCACAGTTATATCTGTAGTGCACAGATACAAGGAAGAGGCTGCTGAGGCCGCAGAAAAGTATGGCGCAGAGCGTTATGCGAAGGTGTACTACACTGTAGATACGAATAAACCAAACGTATGGGAGGCTGTCAGGAGGATCAATATTAATGATGTGCAAGATATTGATATAGATATAGTAAAAAAGCCGGAAAACTTGCTAATGTCTTCGTCAAGGCGCTGGGCAAGCATGTTATACACAGAGGAGGAAAAATATAACGCTCCGCCGAGCATGTTCAGGAATAACGAAAATACCTGGCTTGCTGCGCCGATTCCGATTATGGCTGGACTTGCGAGCGCAAGATATGCCAGCACTAAAGGCTGGAAGCTAAGTCAAAATGACGAATATGAAGTGGCGACACTACATGCCAACCAGACAGGTTGGTTTGTAGGTAGGCTAGCAAGTTGCAAAAAAATGATGATGAAGACAACGTTGACAGGGGTTTCAGTGCAACAATAATATTATACAACGTTAAAGGAGGAAGAAATTCTTACCTCGACTTGTGGGAATAGACTTGGGTGCAGCTGGGCGGTTGAAGGAGCTGTAGTCTGAGGTCCAGTCCTGTGTAGCAAGACCTGTGGTAGTGTACCAACTACTTCCAAGGGACTATTCTTGCCCCGCCTCGTACTTGGGTAGGTCGGGTTACCTCTAAAAAGCCACGCCTTGCAGCTCCTCATTCTAAGCCTTCGGGACACGATCGCCCTGGGTACTTACCCGACTTACCCAATAGAAAGAAATAACCAAACGAATATGGGCTACTTTTTTCCACGTTGACAGAAGTCATAGCTGGAACGAGGCCTGCAAAATCTGCCAAGCACCGGGTAAGTTTGGGCAACCACGGCCGATTACCCAGCCTCATCATACTCCGCGCTCACTGGGTTCTCGACGCAGACGAGGTTCTCGATGACGTAGCGCTTGCTCCTGTTGGCGACGCTGTAGTTGGGGCAGCATCCGGCTGTGGCATGGGAGCCGCAGCCCTTGCAAACGTGCTGGTGTACCACCTTGTATCCGAGGCGGTTGAAGGAGCTGTAGTCGGAGGTCCAGCGGTACTTGACGCCCGGGTGCCTGAAACGCATGTAGTTGAGGAACTTGTTCTTGAAGTCCTGGAGCAGCATCGCGGCGCCCGGCAGCTTCATAAAGTACACGTCTTTGTCGCCGTAGACGTTGTCGCCGGGGGGCAGCGTGAGGAACATGTAGAGATGGTCGGTGTGCTCGCTCATCTCGCGGGTGTTTTCGTGGAAGTATTCGGGGCACACATCCCAGAACGACTGGTTGCCGATGTGCTGCACGAGGAGCTGGTACGCGAGAAGGCACTTGGCGACGATTTTGGGGAGCTCGGTTTCGATGATGCGTGTCTCGAGGGAGATGTCCTTGCGCGGCACGTATTTGTTAAACTTGAAGATGGCGAGCCGCCGGCTGATGGAGCCCTGGCTGTCGCGGTAGGACAGGTGGATGTTGGAGCACAGAAACATCGGGACGCCCCATGTGACATCAATGGCGCCCCTGTTCTTCCTGGGGATGCTGATGTCCTCGCCGCAGACCATCTGCTTGAAGAGGTCCGATGACAGCCGGTCCGTGAGGCGGTCACCAATCTCGTGCGCGATCAAGAGCTCCTTGTCGTGCTTGGCTTCGAGCCCGAAGGTCACTTCGTTGTTGGAGTTCAGTACCCCCACGGCGGCGGGAGCGAACAGGCGCTTGACGACGGTGAGCACTGTGCTCTTGCCGGTACCGGTGTCCCCTTTTATCATCGGCACGAGGCTGTAATTGTCGAACCGCTTGACCCTGTAGAAGAGCCTGCCGATAAGCGCCAGGAGTGGTAACCGACATCAAGTTCCTGCAGGACCTGTTCAAGCGGTTTGTGCCGGCGGTGATGTCGAGCAGAGGGGCGGGCCAGAAGCTATCAAAGCGCCCTGTGTTCAAGGGGTGGCTAGATGTGACCGAGGAGCAGTCAGGCAATGGTTGGCTGCTGCTTTATGTACCCCGTTGCGCCGTGTCAACCAATTACCTTAATGCACACGGTATGCACCCTGTTGCGCCGTGTTAATCAACTACCTTAACGCACACGGTATGCACATGCCCAATTTGTGTAATTACCCTTTTGCATCTGGGGTGCAGACTACACAATTATTGTGTACGGCATGCACATGCAGAAGCGTCTTTGCACTACGCTTACCGCGCGCTTTGACATGTTTTGCTTGGCGTTCCATGCATAGTCGTACCTTGCCAAAAAGTGCGCCTCCCATGCTACCGCTCTCTTTTTTGTCTTGACGTATTTGCAGCGCCTCCATACAGTGCACCTGTTTGCAACTGCAATGCTAAACAGCTGTGCTAGGTGGCTGTCAGGACGCGTGTATGCCTGGTGCCGTTTGCTAATAGACCCTGACTCTCCAATGTACACCTTGAACCGCCTGGTAGATGACATTCTAGAGACAGCAAATTCGTACACCCCTGGCCTGGGTTCTAGGAAGCTCTTGATCAATCTTTTATCATGCAGTATAAACTTCTCCCATTTGCTGCCCCTCCAGAACAGTTTGTACACCCCAAACACGCCTGGATGCGATAGCTCCCTTCTTTTTTTTGCAGGTTTTGTGCATGCAGAGCCCATTATTGCAAACACGCAGCAGGTGTTTTCTTATCTTATTTGCAGTCAATTGCGTGCCCAAGGGCTGCAGCGGCCGTTGCATGAACGCTTTAGTGCCAACAATAGGTCATCTAACACCATAAAGTGACGCATCATTTAGTTGATGTGCTACAACAAGACGCCAGCAAAATGCTCTGCCAGAATGGGTACTTGCTAGACAGGCGCACTATTGAGGGTTGCGACATAAGCGAGCTGACCATTACTCCTAAAGCGTTCTACCCGGAGGATTCTGTAACTCTATTCAGGATCTTTGCGGAGCTTAGAAATGGCACAGTTGCAGTGCATTTGCATGCTACAGACCTTATGCAAACACAGGTTGCTATTGCAGTGAGCTAATGTCAGCTGTTAGGAGACCATACATGTGATACCGTAATGTACTCACCACCGCGATCAGGCACCAGCTCTAGGTTTGCTTTGAAGTCCATTAAAGATAGCGGCCATTTGCAACTCTTCTCTACAAATGACTCTTGCCCCTTAGTCGCCTTGCACAAGTAGAAAGGACTCTCTCTTTTGGTAGACATACTTGCCGCAGTTGTAAGCGTTGGTACCCTTTGTTGCTTATTAGGTGCTAGACATCATGCATCAATTTTGCAGCCAATAACATGCGCTGTGCACGGTCATACGCATGAGCAAAATGCAGGGTTTTCAAAGCGTGTGGTCACATCATGCCCGAGACACTTAAAGACCTTTACAGGCCTTTGAGGCTGTATTCCGTGGCAACTACTTGATCAGTAGGCAGAACCTCAGTCCACTCGCTGAAGACCTTAAACGCTCCGTTGTTAAACGCAATTCCCCCTTCCAATGGATCATAGCCTTTTGCAAACACCGTCTCTGTAGGGAGCGCCAGCTTCGAATTGATGTTCTGGGGATCTGTTCTTACCGGAACCAGCGAACGCTTGTACTCCCCGGCAATCCTGTCTGCAACCTTCAGGAGCACCTCCTTAACGGTGAGGCCTCTGTAGTCGGGAGGGTCGCTGGCCGCATCGAAAGGATAGGGTTCTTCGAGTCCGTCCGTGTCGGCTGCTTCAGGCCGTTGCAGAAAGGCTATGGCCTCGCGCTCTTTACCGGGCCGTATAGGCACAACTGCCTTTACCCAGGGCGAGTTCAGGAAGGCATTGCGGTGCGTATCACCGTCTATTTGGAGCAGCCAACCAAGCGATGCGCCTTGTGCGGCACGAGCTGTCTCCTCGGTTACCATGTAGTATGGACGGTGGCCATGAGCGAACTGGGGTCTTTTGCCTACTTGCTTGATACGAGCTGTAACGGCAGGCTCAGCGATGATCGTTGATTGAACCTTGCTATTGATGTTGAAAGGAGACAGCTGCTGCGTGCGCGGCCGCCACCAGTCCTGTGCTACGAAGTACAGCATCGCATCAATGTCAAAAAAGTACCGTATCATTTCAGACGCCACGTGGTAATCCTGGTCGGCCCATCCGTCCTCGTTCCCGTACAAGCGCGAGACGATACTGCGGTATATGACATTGCGCTCTTCTTCGCGGAGGTCGCTTTGCAACCGCGACTGGACTTGGCCGACGAGTTTCATGCGCTTGCGCAACGTGTCGTACAGCAGCTTCTCTTTTGCTGCTGCAAGTTGATCGTCGTACTGGGTTTTGGACTCGTTGTTTTTCTTGTCGATTATTGCCTTGGCGTCTGCTGTTGGCTCGTACACTAACGTGGCGTCGAAGGGCATCTGCATATTGCCGCCGAAATTTGCGTAGGTCAACAGAATCGTAAACTTTTCGTTGGTCACGTCTAGCGCAAGGTCAGGATTCCACTTGGCTCTGGCGCCGTGGAAATTAATGTTCGTAACCTGAACTAGGATGAACCCTGCAGGTGTTGGTGGGCACTTGATCTCGTGTTTGAACTGGATTATATCGTTCTTTCCTATGTCAGGTGAGAATATCCCGTGCTCTCCGTCCTCAGGCGAAGTCGTGTACGTGTCTTCTGCACCATGATCTGCCCCCTGAAACAGGATAAATGGTATAGCCGACGGGAAATTGATTTGCTGGTTAGGCGGGTAAGGTATCGTATCGGGAATCTTCAAACTCGGGTCGAGCGCGTCTGCCGTGGCATGCACAAATTCGCCTATGCCAAGCGGGTCGCCTGGGTTATCGACATACAGCTGCCAGCAAAGGCGCTGACCTAGGTCCTGAACTTGCACAGAGACCTTTCGCATTTTCCGACTTAGCTCGTAGCTCACGAGCGCGCCAGTATTGTTTGCTAGCACGTATCGCCTGCTCGAAGTGTCATTTGTCTCCGTCACGGTGCGGAACGTCGTCTTAAAATTTTGGCGAACTTCGCTCGAGAGTTTAGCGCTCTGCTCCCGCATTTTCTTGTGCGTTTGCTCCTGCGCCTGTTTGCGAGAATCGTCGAGATTGAAACTTGCGGTACCGCTAGCGTGAAACACGCTTCCAACGCCCCCGCTAGCCGTTGCGCTGGCCCCAAGCTTTGTGTCGTTTGCGTTTTCGCTTTTCACAGCATCAGAAAGCTCGTCCTTGTCTGTCGTGTTGAACTCTGTCTTCGAAGTTGTCTGGATGGAATCCTCAACTGTTAGGTCTCTGACAGTGCGTCTTGTATTGGATTCGACGAGCTCGAGGGTGCCTCCGGGGCTGATCCACACGTGCCCCACGGGAGGCCCTAAGAAGGATCCCATTTCAAAAAAGTATTCGCGAAAAAGGTGCAGAATGCCGATAGGGGACAGAAATACTGACTGTGCAGGTTGCTTGTCGCTGAACAACGCTGCACTCGCAACGGTCCTGTCGAGGCTTGTTACCCTGGGCCGGAACATCGCCTGTGCTGCTAGAGGGGCTCTTTTTTCAAGGTACTGTAAAACTGTTGCCACGGCAGCCTCGTTATCGGGAGCCTGATTGCCAAGCACGCGATTGAGCAGCGGCTCTTCGTGACCGCCTATAAATTTCGCGACATTGATGGCGCCACCTGTGTTGACGTGCGCTGCAACAGCCTGTCCAACCTTCGTACCGGTAGGGTCGTTTGACCTCCGCAGTACCGTAACTGCGGTAGGTTTGTCCACTACACGGCTTACAAAATTGCTCGCTTCGAGCACCCTGCTTGCAATAGCGCTCGAAAGACGCTCGTGCTGTAATTGCGATCGCCACCCGATCAAGGGCTGATACACGCCAAACGGCTCGCTAGCGTAGGGCAAGGGCTTTGGCTTGTCGCTAGTAACCGTGTTCGCCAACTGTTCGCTAGTGTGAGGCAAGGGCTTTGGCTTGTCGCTAGTAGCCATGTCCGCAAATAATCATCTCATAAATTAAAGAATGTTTTGTGAAAAATTTCAATATCCGATCTCGTTATGGGCATCTATTTGCCAAGCAGTATGTGCCCTCCCGCGTTCAGGCGATTATTGGAGTACGGCAACCGCACGTAAACGGTGTAAACAGACCCGCTGCTGTACTGGGGTACGCCTGTTTTTTCTGAAGTTGACAAAGAGCCTCCTATCAGAGACGCGGCTGCTCCCAGTAGCGACAGCCGTACGTTGCAAAAATCAGCCGTACAAGAACGCTGGCTGTAGAGTACCCTACAAGTAGTTGGACTGCTTGGCGGGGAACGCGCTCGTCTTACATAGCGCTCTGCTAGCCCTGCTACACCCACGCCAATCTGCATACAGCTAATTGTACACAGCTGACTATTGGTATATTGTGTACTAATTGAAATGTGATTTTTACTGCCTTACCGTAAGGGTATGCGCAGCTATAGCCTACAATGGGAGAAAACGCGCATTATCAATGGGCAACTGGGAGTATAGAACCACCTGTTTCCCCAGTTAAGCCTTCGATCTATGGGGCATCAGCGCTAACAAACGATTACTTGAGGTATCTCCTTGCACCGACAGATAGCAAAATTGCCCCATATGCAAGCAGGTACGACGCGCTACAAAGCTCGCTAGCGATACTTATGCACAACCTGAGGGACAAGTGGAACGAGGCATCCTTAGCCAGGCGCACATTGGACATAATGGAGAGCGACATACAGCATTACCAAGACAGAGCAGTGACAGAACATGACGTATTTCCGCTACCTGATGTAGACACCTGGACAAGAGACTGCTTTACAAAGGCCAAGTACATGCTGTTTCCTGAGAGGTACAACCCATCTGTGCACAGCAAAAAGATGGACGAATACAGACAGTTGGCAGCATCCATTATGTACGACAAGCGGACAAGGAGCAGATTGTTAATAAACATCGAAGATGGTACAGGGTATTTTTTGGAATCTGATATATTCAGATTTGAGCTACCAGCAACCATTATAGTGCCCCCCCAGATCCCGACAAAGAAAGACGATTCATACAACTTTATTGTTGAGGCAATGGTAAGAAACATATCCAACGAGTTAGTAAGCTGGGCAGAGGCTCAAGAAGGACAGCCTATGTTCTATGATACGAGCGCCAGTTACGGACTGAGTGCAATGCTCTTTCAGAGGCACGATCTAGTATCACAGTTGAGGATTATCCATAATATCAAGGGAGACGGGGAGGGCACAAACGTGCAATTGCTGCAAGACATTGTAGAAATGGCGATAGGTTTTACGCCTTTCGTAAACGACTTATACGGGATATACGAAATCCTTGGCGGTAAGGATATGTTCAATAGACCTATTAGTGCAGATGAGCGCTTGCTAATAGGCCTGTCCCTGCTCTTGCCCCTTATGTATGGCGTTGTAAAGTCTAGTAGCACCATAAGGCGTGCTGCTAAATCTGCTGGAAGAATTGCACAAGACCTGTACAGAGACGAGAGAGGGGCAATCAATGTAAGCCTGCTGTTAGGCAATGACAATAAACTGGTTGCCAGTGCATTAAACGGGGTAGAGAAACCTGAGGTTGTTTTGGAGCTGCTAGTGAAGCGTCTGAAAGAGCAGACACTGGACGAGGCACTAGCAACCGCCGACAAGGCAAACAAAGCGTCCCGTGTAATAAAAGAAATTGACAGTGTATTGCTGGCAAATATAATACAGGACCTGAGAAGCCTTCAAGGCTCTAACCTGAACCACATACAGGGGCTCTTGTTTGAGGCCTATATGAGGGAATACATGTCCCTAGCAACGAGAATAGAGCCATGCGCACTAGGCCTGACCAGCTACAAATTGCTCGACACGTCTGCGTTAGTAGAGCTTAGGGCGCTGTACAAGAGTGTGAAACCGAGGTTCATACCGGGGGGCAAGCTACTTACAATAGGGGGCCAACAGGTAACAGATGGCCTGTTCGTGGTAAACAAAGTAGTGAACGGCAAGAGCATTCTGGAGATAGTTGGCTTTGCAGAGGGTAAGGCGGCACTTGGCTCTGTCTCTGACTGTGCAAAGCAGTCAGAGAAGTCTATGAGCAGGCTGCTAGAGGGCAAGTCTTTGAGCATAAAGATAGAAGGTGATGGGGTAACGGAGTTTGAGTACCAACTAGCAAAAGATGTAAACGTACTGCTCTTTGTAACGGAGGGAGAGAATCTAACAGCCCGTATTGCCAATGCGTCTAAGAGGCTAGTTAGAAACAGGGGTACAAGGACTACCAGGTTCAATACAGATGTTGTTGCTATTCCCTTTACAAGAGACGAGTTTAGGAAGGCAGCAGCAGTACTAGTGGGTCTTAGATAGGTTACCAATTGGCGTGCCTACAGGTAAGCAATGTTGCTCATACGTTGGCTACAGCAACGTATGAGCATGGTTGGAGTGCGCCCGTTCCAGAGTGCTCAGGTAAAAAAATTGAGAAATGCTAATTTCTGTGGCGAGTGCAACATTATGTCGTAAATAGCTTGACAGACAGGAGCAGATGCCAACGGCCCATTATGTTGTGAAGGAAGAGCACGACAGACAGGAGCAGATACCAACGAGGTCATAAAGTGACATACACGATTTAGCAGCATATCAGTAGCTGAAAGCTGATGCAAGATGCTCTGCCGGAATGGGTACTTGCTAGACAGGCGCACTATTGAGGGTTGCGACATAAGCGAGCTGACCATTACTCCTAAAGCGTTCTACCCGGAGGATTCTGTAACTCCATTCAGGATCTTTGCGGAGCTTAGAAATGGCACAGTTGCAGTGCCCAGGTATTGGGCAGAGCAAAGGTTTGGCCCAGCAAAATCCTTCCATGGAAGAGTCAGCAGGGCATCCAGGCTGACCTTTAGTGGAAGCCTTAGACCAGGGCTCCAAGCAGATGCATCAAGAGTGTCAGTAAACACGCTGCAGAAGAATGGCGGCGGCGTGCTGTGTCTTCCTACAGGCGAGGGCAAGACAGTTGTGGCTCTGCACGTTGCGTGCACCCTGAAAGTAAAGACCCTGGTCATAGTACACAAGCAATTTCTTGTCGACCAATGGGCGGAGAGGATATCACAGTTTGTGCCATCAGCGCGCGTGGGCATAATAAGGCAAAAGATTGCACATGTTGACGGATGCGACATCGTTATAGGGATGCTGCAGTCCATTGCAATGCGCAGCTACATCCCCGAAACCTTCGAAGGCTTCGGGCTTGTGGTATTGGACGAGGTCCACGTGGTTCCTGCGCCCGTTTTTTCACAGGCACTGTTAAAGGTGTGCGCTCCGTGTATGCTTGGAATGTCCGCCACACCTGATCGAAGGGATGGCCTGTCGTACATCATAGGCTGGTTTATTGGGCCTACGTTCATAGATTACCAGCTTGCCAACAGAGCTGACGTAAAGGTTATCACAATATTTGTTTCGTGCAAAATCAGGCCGGCCAGTGGCAGGACAGCAACAATACTGGCGCTTACAAGGCTGTGCAATGACGTAAAACGCAACGACATTATCGTGAAAACAGTGTGCGACCTTGTGGCCGCTGCGCGCAAGGTGATCGTTCTCAGCGATAGACGGAACCACTGCATAGAGCTATATGGCCGCTTGAGCAAACTAAACGTGTCTTGCATGCCCTACTTGGGGGGAATGAAAGGACACCTGCTAAAGGAGTCGGAAACAAGGAACGTCATGCTGGCAACTTTTGCAATGGCAAAGGAGGGGCTTGATGTCCCTGGATTGAACGCCTTGGTGCTGGCCAGTCCCAGGTCCGATGTTGTACAGGCTTGCGGAAGGGTGCTGCATGGAAGCGGAGACCCCATAATAGTCGACATCGTTGACCAATGGTGCATAGGTGTGGCGCAGTTTAACAAAAGGAAGAGGTACTATGTAAATTCAGGGTTTACTGTAGCATAAATTGAATTTGCATTAGTTTATTGGGTCTGAAACTGTCAGATTCCGTATAATGGAGAGAAAAATAAGGATCACAGAAGCATCCCTACTGTTCAATGTGGGCGCAAGCCCTAGGATGCCGGTAAACAGCTCGGTGCCGTTTGTTGTCGACACAAGAGGGGAGGACATTGAAAGGGCGGTATCGGCCAGCGTAGGCGCAAAAAACCTGCCAGATTGGTTGGTCAGATGCAAGAAAACTAGGGGCAACCTGGCATTCACGTACGCGTCAGAGCTGCAGAATGTGGACTGCATATTCAGGGAACAGCGGTTTACCCTTAGCATCCGCGGTATAAGGTACAACAACCTTGAGAAATTTGTGCACAACCACATGGACAAAATATTTGACATTCTGGACACAGGGCCATTGGAGAGCCCATTGATAACATACAAGGCGTACATGGCCCTTTACGTGGGGGAACCCTGGAACAGGGATGTTGTTGCAGACACAATAACTAACGATCCGGATATATCGCAGGTTGCTGCAGTGTCAGAGGCAGCATATACCTTGAACAACAGGTCCCTGTTTTCTGTGTCGGTTCTGGTTCCTGCAAGCGGAGCATACGCCAGGGCTACGTTGAGGCACGATGACCTTGACGGAAGCATGGCATTGGTAACCATGTCAAAGCTCCCGGATGTTTTGGCATCTGAGCATGTTGCTGATGTAATATGCAGAGCACTTACGGCGCGTTATGTGCTGCATGGTAGGGATGTAGCAACGCCCCATAGGGACCCCAACTACATAACACACCTGAGAAACGAGCTGCCAGAGCTGTTTATCCACAACTACACAAGAGAGTGCCGCGTGCTGCCAATAATGGTGTCCGAAGAGCTTGCAGAGACGCTGATAGACACCAGGCGCGTAATATTTTACCCCTTAGACAGCGCCATGGGCAGGTACTACACGGCCCCAGACGGCTATTTTGTAGGGCTGAAAAAAAACCGCCTTTACAACAGGGACACGTTTCCGTGCTTGGTGACATGCTACCTGCAGGACCACATGCTCAGAAAGGGGTCGGAGACCTACATGTACTACGCAGGAGAGGAGAAGCCAAAAAAAAGAGCCAGGCCATCCAGGCCCGTGCCAAGGGCAATAAAGCAAGACACGCTTGTTGAAGGCTACATCAGGAGGGGAGCCGCGTCATTCTTGGGCGCTGTCGAGGCAGCAACCAAGGAAACCGTTGACGCAGGATTTCCATGGTGTCCCCAGGTTGTGAGGCAGGAAATGTGCGATGCAAGTGATGATGAGATAATGGGGGAAATCATGAACCCGACATGCGGGCCGCAGGTATACAGGTACTTCGAGGAGCTGTTGTGCGTGTCGATACACGTAGTGGT
>Ga0272445_1002757_pt1 | contig 11672 bp, 9 predicted proteins | sample YNPCB0031_FD_194404 | JGI IMG/M metagenome (GOLD analysis project Ga0272445, IMG submission 194404) | Hot spring sediment microbial communities from Yellowstone National Park, WY, United States - YNP-CB-003-1 | ecosystem: Environmental > Aquatic > Thermal springs > Hot (42-90C) > Sediment... | reverse complement strand
AGTTTTCGTTTCTTTACCTATAAACCTTTCAGAAACGATGATAGATGCAAGTTTGGGTATACCAGTTGTTTCATTAAAACCTTTATCTTTAACTGGATTAAATTTTTTTATTAAACGAACTATAGACATTATTGTTTCAATTTTAGTATTAAGTATAAGTTTTATCCCGTTACTTTTTGTAGCATATTTAATTTTTCTTTTTGATGGATTGCCTATATTTTTTGTTCACAAACGTGTGGGATATAACGGAAAAGTATTCAATTGTGTTAAATTCAGGACAATGGTTAAAGATGCACACAAGATGTGGTGGGATTTGTTAAAATATAGTGAACGTGGTGATAAAGTATTTAAGCTAAAAAATGATCCTCGTATAACACCGTTAGGACGATGGTTAAGAAAGTTTAGTATAGATGAATTTCCACAATTTTTTAATATTTTAAAAGGAGAGATGAGTATTGTTGGACCGAGACCACAGATTGTTGAAGAAGTAAGTTTCTATGATTCTTATTCTAAACGTAGATTAATGGTATTACCTGGTCTTACAGGTTTGTGGCAGATTTCAGGTCGTGCTGATATAGGTTTTGAAGAAATGTTAGATCTTGATTTATACTATCTTGAGAACTGGTCCTTAGGGTTGGATTTAGAGATAATAGTTAAAACAATTTTTGCAGTATTTTCAAAAAAAGGTGCTTATTAAAAACTATGAAAGTTTTTATAATGGCAGCTGGGTTAGGGACACGGCTACGTCCTTTAACTTATTCTATACCAAAACCGCTTGTTCCTATAGTCAACACACCTGTGATTGGTCATTTAATGAACAATTTGAAAAAATACAATATAAGAGATGTTGTTGTTAATTTGCACTATCAACCAGAATTGATAAAGGAGTATTTAGAAAATAATAACAAAAAGTGGAAAATGAATATAATTTATTCTTTTGAAAAAAAATTGTATGGTACAGCAGGTGGTGTTAAACTTAAAGAAGATTTGTTTGATAAAACTTTTGTTGTAACCTCTGGCGATGGTTTAAGTAGTATAAATTTTGAAAAATTAGTTGAGTATCATAAGAAAAAAAAGGCAATTGCAACGATTGCGTTAAAACCTGTTGATCTTAAACTTGAGTATGGTGTCGTATGTGTAGATAACAGAAACAGAATCACAGACTTTCTTGAAAAACCTTCTTTAAATAAAATTTTTAGTAACCTCGTTAACACAGGTATTTATGTTTTTGAACCTGTGATTTTCAAGTATATTCCTAAAAATAGATTTTATGATTTTGGAAGTCAGTTGTTGCCAAAACTTGTAAAACTTTCTTTGCCTGTATATGGATATATAATGGATGAATATTGGTGTGATGTCGGTAATCTTAGTGAATATAAAAAAGCACATTATGATTGTTTAGATAGAAAAATTAAAGTTGAAATACAAGCAAGACAGATTAAAAAGGGTATTTGGGTAGGTAAAAACACTCTAATACATAACCAAATAAAATGTGAGCCACCTTGTATCATTGGAGATAATGTTAAAATTGGTAAAAATTGTATTATTGGTAAATATTCAGTGATAGGGAATAATTGTATGATAGGGAACAATGTAAAAATTTATGATTCTATTATTTGGGACAATGTTGTGGTAAAATCTAATGTAAAACTAAATTCATGTATAATAGGAAATAATGCTGTTGTAACGGAGAATATAACAATGTTTGAAGGAACGATTTTGAATATTGAATAATTTTAATTTTAAAAATATAAGGAGAGAAAAAAACATGCATCCAAAAAATATGTTTTTTACATCAGAGTCAGTAGCAGAAGGCCATCCTGACAAAATTTGTGATCAAATATCTGATGCTGTATTAGATGAATGTTTGCGACAAGATAAAAATGCCCGTGTTGCTTGTGAAACATTTGTTACTATGGGACTTATTATTATTGGAGGAGAAATAACAACAAAAGGATATGTTGATATACACAATCTTACTCGCGAATTATTAAAAGATATTGGTTATACTTCACCACAATACGGGTTAGATTGTCAAACAGTTGCTATACTTAACGCTATACATTCACAATCGCCAGACATAGCCCAAGGTGTAAACCGTGGTAAAGAAATAGGTGCTGGTGACCAAGGTGTTATGTTTGGCTATGCTTGTAAACAGACAAAAGAATTAATGCCTTTACCAATTATGTTAGCACACAAGTTAGTAAAACGTTTGGCAGAAGTAAGAAAAAAGAAAATTATCCCATACTTGGGACCAGATGGTAAATCACAGGTTACTGTAGAATATCGTGATGGGAAACCTATAAGAGTAGATTATGTTGTCATGGCAGCACAACATACCGAAGAGGTTGTCACAAAAGATGGGAAGTATATGAGAGAAGATGCAAAAGAAGAAATAATTGAGAAAGTAATAAAACCTGTCCTTGGAGATTTAATGGATAAAAATACAAGAATCACAATCAATGGTACAGGCAAGTTTGTCATTGGTGGACCACAGTCTGACACTGGTATGACAGGAAGAAAAATTATTGTTGACACATATGGTGGTTGGGGATTCCATGGTGGTGGTGCTTTCTCTGGTAAAGATCCGACAAAAGTTGACCGGTCAGCGTCGTATATGGCAAGATATATTGCAAAAAACATTGTTGCTGCTGGTCTTGCTGAAGAATGTACTGTACAACTAGCTTATTGTATAGGACTTACAGAACCTGTTTCTGTAATGGTGCATACTTATGGTACAGGAAAAATTTCTGATGAAAAACTTGTTAAATTAATAAAAAAAGTTTTTCCTTTATCTCCAAAAGGTATAATTGATCATCTTAAACTATTACGGCCAATTTATAGAAAAACAGCTGTATATGGACATTTTGGTAGGGAAGAAGGTGATTTTACTTGGGAAAAATTAGATGCAGTAGAGGAATTATTGTCTACTGTAAAAAAAATATAATTCCTTTAATTCTTTCAGTCCTAAAGGGGAATTAAAAATGGATTATCATATAAAAAATGTAAATTTAGCAAAAGATGGGTTGTTAAAAATAGAATGGGCTAATCGTGAAATGCCAGTTTTGAATATTATAAAACAACGTTTTCAAAAACAAAAGCCGTTAAAAGGAATAAAAATTGGGTGTTGTTTACATGTAACATCAGAGACAGCTAATTTAATGATTACATTAAAATCTGCTGGTGCAACAGTAGCATTGTGTGCTTCTAACCCACTTTCTACACAAGACGATGTTGCTGCAGCTTTAGTAAAATATTATAACATACCAGTTTTTGCTATAAAAGGGGAAGATAAACAAACTTATTATTCTCATATTCATAAAGTATTATCTATTTCTCCACAGATAACAATGGACGATGGTGCTGACCTTGTTTCAACTTTGCATAAAGAAAAAAGATATAAAGATGTTATCAAAAATGTTATTGGTGGTACCGAAGAAACAACCACTGGTGTTATTCGACTGAAATCTATGGCTGAGCATGGTGTGTTAAAATATCCTATTATAGCAGTAAATGATGCTAAAACAAAACATATGTTTGATAACAGATACGGTACTGGTCAGTCAACTATTGATGGTATTTTACGTGCGACAAATGTGTTGTTAGCAGGTAAAAAATTTGTGGTGTGTGGTTATGGCTATTGCGGTAAAGGTGTAGCATTACGTGCAAGAGGCATGGGTGCGGAAGTAATTGTATGTGAAGTTGACCCAGTTAAAGCATTAGAAGCAGTAATGGATGGATACAGAGTTATGAGTTTAAACGAAGCAGCTAAAATTGGCGATATTTTTGTTACTGTAACTGGTGATGTGAATGTAATAGATGTTAAACATTTCCTTAAAATGAAAAACGGATCTATTGTAGCAAATTCAGGACATTTTAATGTTGAGATAAATCTTTTAGGATTAAAAAAGATTTCTAAAAAAATACGTCTTATACGACCTTTTGTTGAAGAATATACATTAAAAAATGATAAAAAAATTTATGTTTTAGCTGAAGGACGGTTAGTAAATCTTGCTTCAGCAGAAGGGCATCCATCTATGGTTATGGACATGTCGTTTTCTAACCAAGCGTTGTGTGTAGAATATCTTGTTAAAATAAATAAACAAAACAAAAAACTTGAAAACAAAGTGTATCCTGTGCCAGAAGAAATTGATAACAAAGTAGCTTTACTTAAACTTTCATCCATGGGAATAAAAATTGATAAGTTAACAAAAGAACAAAAAAAATATTTATCTTCTTGGGAAATGGGAACATAGTAAGTTAGATGTGAAAAAGTTCAGAGTTATGAGTTATGAGTTATTAGTTTATATGAAAATTTTTTAAAATTAAAAAATAAAAAGGAGTTGATAAATGGAAGAAACACCACTACAACAATTAATAAATTTAAGAAAAGAAAAAATTAACAAAATCTTACAAAAAGGTATCAATCCTTATCCAAATTTTTACAGATATACTTACGACATTGACAAAGTTATAAAAGATTTTTCGTATTTACAAGTAGAAGAAGTTGCTTTAGGTAATTTTGTTTCAATAAAAGGAAGAATAATGTCTCGTAGAGAAATGGGAAAAACAGTGTTTTGTCATGTTCAAGATTTTACTGGAAAAATTCAGATTTATTTAAAAAAAGATATATTAGGCGAAGAAAAGTTTAAGTTTTTCCATGAACTTATAGACATCGGTGATATTATTGGTGTAGAGGGAGAGGTTTTCAGAACAAAAACAGGTGAGTTAACAGTTAATGTACGGGATTTTGTCTTGCTATGCAAATCATTACGACCATTGCCAGAAAAATGGCATGGACTTAAAGATGTAGAGATTCGTTATAGACAACGTTATCTTGATTTAATTTCTAACCCTGAAGTAAAAGAAACTTTTATAAAACGTAGCAAAATTATCTCTACAATACGAAAATTTTTAGATGAAAAAGGTTTTATTGAAGTTGAAACTCCTATTATACAACCGTTACCAGGTGGTGCTGTAGCACGACCGTTTAAAACATTTCATAATGCGTTATCAGAAGAATTTTATTTAAGAATAGCACCTGAACTTTATTTAAAAATGTTAATAGTAGGTGGATTTGAAAAAATTTATGAACTTGGCAAATCGTTCCGTAACGAAGGTATTGATAGATATCATAATCCCGAATTTACAATGGTAGAAATTTATCAAGCTTATGCTGATTATAACGATATGATGAATCTTATGAAAGAGATATTTATCGTATGTTGTGACACTCTGGGCTATAAAGACAAATTTACTTATACTGATAACAACCAAACATACGAAATATATGTAAACGACATTAAAAAAGTTTGTTTTGAAGAACTTTTTGATAAATATGTTAATATACCATTAGAAAAATTTTTAAAAGATGAAATAGATGATGAAACATATAAAAAACTTGGTATTGAAATTTACGAACCTGACGAAAACGGTGTTTTACAACGTAAGTCAATAAAAAAATTGATTGACAATGTTTTTGAAAAACATATACAACCAAATTTAATCCAACCAACTTTTGTTGTTGATTATCCTGAAGAACTTTCACCTTTAGCAAAATATAAGTTTGAAAACAAAAAAATTACTGAACGTTTTGAATTTTATGTTGCTACAAAAGAAGTTGCGAACGCGTATAGTGAGTTAAACGATCCTGTTGAACAATACAATAGGTTTGTTAAACATACTGATAAAGAAGAAAAAATGGCAATGAATTTAGAATTTATCACAGCTCTTGAACATGGTATGCCACCAACCGGGGGGTTGGGTATCGGGATAGACAGATTGTGTATGTTACTTACAAACAATAATTCTATACGTGAGGTTATTTTCTTTCCTTTGCTAAAACCTATAAAATAGTTTTTATAAATTATGAATTACACACTATATTTATCTTTCAAATATCTAAAACCGCAAAAAGACAAATTTTTTTCTTATTTATCTTTAGCAATATCTATCTGTGGTATAGCGATAGGTGTTGCAACACTTATTGTAACACTTGGTGTAATGTCTGGTTTCCATAGAGAGATAAAAAATAGGTTGTCAATGTTGTATCCAGATATAATAGTTACTTCTCATTACGATATTTCAGAAGAAGTGTTGAAAAATAATAAACAAATATATTCTTATTCACCTTTTTTATATAGTCAAGTGATATTAAAATTTGGTGATAAAGTTTATACTTCAGTAGTTAAAGGGATAAACTATGATACAGAAAAAAAAGTTGTAAAAATTGACAAACTTATAAAATGGTTTGATGATCCCAAACTTGATAAAAAATCTATTGTTTTAGGTAAAGAACTTGCAAAAAGTTTAGGTGTTTCTTTTAACGACGAAGTTGTTATGATATTACCAACACAAGTTCAAACACCATTCGGTAGTTTACCTTTAACAGAAAAATTTTTGGTTAAAGGAATTCTTTCTTCAGGTATTTATGAATATGATAACAATTTATGTTTTATTGATTATAATGTTGCAACAAAAATTTTTTATGACAATACAACAAACCAACTTAACGCAGTGAAATGCTTGGGAATAAAAGTTAATAATGAAAAATCTTTATACGATGTAGTTTCATATTTAAAAACAAATTTACCACCGTTAACGAAAATTCTTACTTGGATTGAACTTAACTACAATTTTTTTACTGCATTAAAATTAGAAAAAATTATGATGATTATTATCGTAAGTTTGATAATAATTGTAGCATGTTTTATGATAGTTTCCAATCTTTTACTTAAAGGATTACAAAAAAGTAAAGATATTGGTATTCTTTTAGCAATTGGTGTTAGTAAAAAAGATGTACGAAGAATTTTTTTTCTACAAGGAATAATCATCACATTAACAGGAATTTTGTTAGGTTCTATTTTAGGTTTTACTCTTGGTTGGTTAATAAAACAATATCAATTTGTCAAATTACCAAAAGGTGTTTATTTCATTGATAAAATACCAGTATATTTTTCTTTACCAGACATTGTAATCACTCTTTCTATTACAATTATCGTTGGATTTTTAGCATCGTTGTACCCATCATATAAAATATCACAGTTTGACCCTGTTGAAATAATTAGGTATGGATGATTAATTATGCAAGAAATTATTTTGTTAAAAAACATTTATAAAAAATATAAAGAAACGCCAAATTGGGTGTTAAACAACATAAACTTTGGTGTTGAAGAAAAAAGTTTTGTTTTTATATGTGGCCCTTCTGGAGTGGGGAAATCAACTTTGTTACATATATTAGGTCTAATGGATAAACCTACACAAGGTGAGATATGGTTTTTTGGTAAAAAATTAGATTTTAACAATGACGATATATCAAGTTTAAGATTAAATCATATAGGTTTTGTGTTTCAATTTCATTATTTACTTGAACATCTTACAGTGAAAGAAAATATTCTTCTACCACGATGGGTAAAAAACAGAAAAATGTCATATAATATTCCTGATTATGTTAAAGAATATATTGAATTTTTAAGAATTGAAAATTTGCTTAATAGATACCCATATGAACTTTCTGGTGGAGAACAACAACGTGTTGCTTTAGCTCGTGCGTTGGTTAATAAACCAAAGATAGTTATTGCAGACGAACCTACTGGCAATCTTGACCAACAAAATGCGTTAAATATCGTTTCTCTAATGCGTAGTTTAATAGATCAGTATGGTATAACATTTGTTGTTGCAACACATAATTTACAACTTACAGAATTTGCTGATAAAGTTGTTCATTTGAAAAATGGCGAAATTGTGTGATAGTGTAGATTATAAATGAAAAAAATTGATAAAGATAAATTTTTTATGCAAGAAGCATTAAAGGAAGCAAAAAAGGCATATAAAAAAAATGAAGTACCAGTTGGTGCTGTTGTTGTATATAACAATAAAATTGTTGCAAAAGCTCATAATCTTAACATAACCACAAACGATCCTACTGCACATGCTGAAATCTTAGCTTTAAGGAAAGCATCTAAAATATTAAGGAACTATAGATTACTTGATTGCGAAATGTACACAACATTAGAACCATGTCCAATGTGTGCTGGTGCAATGGTCTATGCAAGAATAAAACGTCTTGTTTATGCAACTGAAGATCCTAAATCTGGCTGTTGCAAAAGTGTTTTAAATATTGTAAATAATAAAAAACTAAACCATAGAATTGAAGTTGTCTCAGGTGTTTGTAAAAAAGAATCAGAAAAATTGTTAAAAACATTTTTTAAAAAATTACGTAGTAAGTAATATTTTATTAACTAATAACTCTAAACTCTGAACTAATAACTAATTAAACTCTGAACTAATAACTAATTGTGGGGGTGATACGGGCTCGACAGAAAGGTAAAACAACTTCTGTGCAGGCAGTGGTTGGCCGAAGGGCCACTATAAAAATCGGCCAAAGCATAAGTGCAAACACTTATGCATATGCTGCATAATTAAAGCAGCTATATCCTGATGAGAAGCCTGTATCATCAGGATGAAGGAGACAGGCTCTTCCTGTAAAGTTGCCCTTGGCTTTACAGGAGAAAACTTACAAGGGATAGGTGTTAGAGGCTGAGGTAGGGCCTAACTAACACCGAAATTCATACCTACCTCCGCGTGTCTCACCGCGTTATGTGAGGCTAAGCCTGTAGAACAGAAGTTGTTTACTTTCTGGACGCGGGTTCGATTCCCGCCACCTCCATTATTTTTATATCTATGAACTTGTTAATAAAAATACTGATTATAACAAACGGTCTTATCATATTTTATTTTTTACAACTTGTTCTTTATGGTTTGTTATCTTATAGTTATTATTTTCGTAAGAAAAAAAAGTTAAACTTTTCAATAGAATCGTTAACAAAATTAGCCCGTTTGAAAAACAGAGAATTACCTTTTATTACAATTGTTATACCAGCTAAAGACGAAGCTGAAATAATAGAAGCAACTATTGATAGATTTTTATCCCTTATTTATTCTAAAGACAAACTTTGTATTTTAATTGTTTGTGATGAAAAGGAAATTTTAACAAAACCGTATGAAGAAACTACTCAATATAAAGTTGAAAAAAAACAACAGTATTATAACAAAATTTATAACACAGAACTAATAAAATTAACTTCTGTACCAGCAAAATTTGATGGTAACTATAACGGCCTTATACTTAACACACCAGTAAAATCTACTAAACCACGTGCGTTGAACTGGGCTTTAAATTTTGTCCCACAACAGACAGAAATACTTGGTTTTTATGACGCTGATTCTCATCCTGATCCTGAAACTCTACTGTATGTAGCTTATAAATTTCTTACAAAACAACCAAATGAATATTTGCTACTTCAAGGACCTGTAGTACAGGTAAGGAATTATTTTTATCTACAACCATTTAACAAAATTTATGCTATAGCACAAGCTATAACTCATGAATGGTACTTACCAACACTTTTAGCACATTTACCATTTATTGGTGGAACAAATTTTTTTATAGAACCACATTTAATATATAAAGTTGGTGGATTCAACAAAAATATTCTTTCAGAAGATTTAGAATTAGGTTGTAGGTTATTTATTAAGACTAATGCATGGCCTGAGTTTATGCCTTATATTGCAACAGAACAAACTCCACCTAATTATAAATCCTATTTTTTCCAACGTGTACGTTGGGCAGCTGGGTATGTCCAAACATTGAAAAGTTTGTTAACAGAAGAAGGTTTTTTAAAAAAACGGTTTATTTTATCATGTTTATTATTATTTTATGGTATTTTACCATGGTTTGTGGGACAAATATGTATTGCAAGTGGAATAAGTCTTTTATTTATTTATTTGTTTGGTATTTCAAAATTTATTCTACCAACAAATGTAAATATAATTTTAATATCTATGAACATAGCATATATTTTATTCCTTGTTAGTTATTACACTTACGCAATGAAAAAAATTTATTTAGTATCAAAAAATAATGAGAATAAAAAAGGTGTCTTAAATAATATTAAAGAATATCTTACATTTTTGTTAACACCTGTTGCAGCAACTTTTGGTGTCTTACCATACACTTATGGATTTTTAACATCTATGTTTAACAATAATATGGATTGGAAAAAAACTACGCGAACTATTGAAACTAAAAATTAAATGTTGTAATTCAAAACTTGTTGTTTACTATCGACTAATACGGGCGCGTAGCTCAGCTGGCAGAGCGGCGGACTCATAATCCGTTGGTCGGGGGTTCGAATCCCTCCGCGCCCAATCTGTCTTACCTCTTGTGATTCTCACACAAGGGAACATTTTCCTTTCCTGTTATGTCTTATTTTATAGAGATTTAAAAATCAATGAATGTGATTTATATCACATTAGGTTGACAAAGAATATTGATTTTTCTATATTTAACAAACAAAACTTGAATGTATTTTTAAAAATTAAAAAATAAAAAATAAGGAGGGAATAAACATAAATGAAACTATTAAAAAAAGTAGTAGCACTTTTGTTTGTTTTAATAACATCGTCATATATATTCAGTTTTGAGATATACGTTCGTGATATGGTTGGTAAAACAACAAGTTATGCACATACTACTGTTCCTCTCCCATCAGTTGTTAAAGCAAATAGTGATTGGATACCTTTGTGTAAGATTGATATAACTACTAATACAGGAAGTGGGAGTTATTTATTAACTGCGGCAACAATTACTATAAGAAATATATCAAACTTTGATTTTTTTGAAGATATATCAAGTATAAGATTGTTCTATGATGACCAAAGTGGGAATTATACTACTGCGTCTACTACAACTTAGGATGGTAGTTCTGTAGAAAGTTTAGTTGATGTAGCACCAGTACTTATTTCTTCAGGAGTACAGGCCGGTACTCCATACTGGAAAATATATTTTGAGTTTACCGGAGAAAACAGAAAAAATGTTGGTTCTTCTCCTAATGTGTGGTATACATTATATTTTTGTATAAAAACATCGGAACAGATTACTAATAACGACCAATTTTCTTTGCGAAACATAGCAGGAGATTTAGTTTTAGATGTTAATGGTAAAATTGAAACACCGTCATTGCCTACATTTACTAAACTTACTGCTGATACTTTACCACCACAATTTGTTGCTGCATATTCGCTAAATCCTGAAAACGGTACTACACTTACTGTCTATAATTATGATACTTACAATATTTATACCACTACAACCGATGCTAATAATCCGTATGCTAACAATGATATAAATGTAAAAATTAGACTTACTGAAAGTATTACTACATTGACAGACAATGGTATTGTACCACTTAATGATTTAATTATTTTAGACACTACAGGTATTGATGGAGGTAACCCGTCTAATATAAAATCTGTTTCATATTTAGGTTCAAACGAATTTCGTATTGATTATACTATAATACAAACAACTGTTAACTCGCCTACAACTGCTATACCATTAAAAATAAAGGTTCGTGATGCTGCTGGGAATGAAACAGAATTTGACGATTCGTTCCGTTGTTTCATTGACAGGACAAAACCTTCTACACCTGTGATTTTATCACCATCTGCTGGAAGTTGGATCGGTCCTGATTATCCACAACTTTCATGGACTGAAGTAAATGAACCAAATATATCAGGATATTATCTTATTTTTTCTACTTGTAATATAGTTGAAGATTTTCTTACAAATTCTGACCGAGGATATCAATGGGTTTCTAATACTATTCTTA
>Ga0272445_1002755_pt1 | contig 11680 bp, 9 predicted proteins | sample YNPCB0031_FD_194404 | JGI IMG/M metagenome (GOLD analysis project Ga0272445, IMG submission 194404) | Hot spring sediment microbial communities from Yellowstone National Park, WY, United States - YNP-CB-003-1 | ecosystem: Environmental > Aquatic > Thermal springs > Hot (42-90C) > Sediment... | reverse complement strand
GCATCACCCCCACATAAACTCCTCCTTGCGCAACCCTTTTTACCCACTTGAGTTCACACCTTACTTGGGCGCTGTGAATTCATGTACGCGTTCACGCGTGAGACTGGCGACTCTTGTTGGTTTGAGAAGATCGACGTGAAAGGATTAAGCGATGACATGCGAAGAGCAATTCTCGAGAAGGTCAAAGGGAAGCTGGGCTATAGCGAAGCCCTGAAAGCTTTGGAGATCTCCAGAGGGGCTCTCCACAACTACCTGCACGGCCTTAGAAAAGTTCCGGACGAAGTCGTCTCGAAGGCCTTGCGCTGTCTGGAGGAGAGGGAGTTCTACGAGATAGTCAGGGGTGTCGATAGGTTGAGGGCGGTTGGGGTTGTGAGGGAGGACGGCTCGATAGACTACCCGCTAATCCTCCAAGCGATAGCGCTCGCTACTAGGGACGAGTACTTGAAGCAGGCGATACTGAGGTTCTGCGTCGAGAACTTCAGGGAAGACCTGAAGAAGATGCTAGGCGTCCTGCCCTCGACCGTGAAGTTGACTTGGGAGAGGGGCTTCGAAGAGTTCCTAGCCTCTAGGAAGAAGAGGAGGAAGGTTGTGAACTCTAGGACCTTGAGGTACTACAAGGGCCTCTTCGAGAGGTACCTCGAAGGCAAAGTGATCACCTACGAGCTTGTGGACTACGTGATCAACCACGAGAACAAGTGGCTTCGCAACGTCTTCCGGCACTACGTCCAGTACCTCTATTACAGGAGGGCGATTTCTCCAGAGACCTACGGCTGGTTGATGGAGGTCGTGCCAAGTAGGAGTTATAGAATGGACGTGAGGCCTTATCCCATTAACATCGATGACCTTACTAAGACTCTCCTCCATCTAAAAGACAACCACGAGCTCTACTACTTGGTCTACAGACTAATGTTGGAGGGAGGGCTGAGGCTTTCACACGCCTTCATGCTGATAGAGACCTTTAAGCCAAACGAAGTCGTCGAGATAAACGGTTTGGGCATCGACACGCCTAGATTGGTCCGCTTTGACGATAAGGGCTTTTGCAGGTACTATATGGGCCTTAAAGAGGTTGTGAAGCCCTGCGAGTGGGCCTACTTCTCGCTCGAAACTTTGAAACTTCTTGAGAAGTACGCCAAGACAAGGGTGAGTGAGAGAGTTCTTAGGAAATACATTGAAAGACACGGCCTCCTACTTCCTAAGTACGTGAGGAAGGTCGCTTGGAGGCTAATGATAAGGGCCATGCCCAGAGAGGTAACGAGATTCGTGCAGTCCAGGTTCGGAGAGCTGAAAGTCTCTGAAGCGAGGTATGAGGACCTCTTGGCTGAGGCAGACGAGTACTATCCCAAGTACCTCGAGCAATTAAATGAGCTGATCAAAGCTAAGCATGCGAACTGAAAGTTTCTACAAAGTCTTTTAAAAAGAAAGGCCAAACAAAAAGTAAGAGACTAGAGCTCAAGGGGATTATCACGTGGAGGGAAAAGCAAAGTCGAAGTATTGGTGGGTTGAGGATCTCGTTGGTTCCGAAGTGAATGCGATGGGGATTTACCTAGCTCTATGCTACTTGTTATTCGAGAAATCTTATGTAGACTTCGAGGTTAAGCCTTCAGGGTCCTCGATAATAAGCGAGAATCGCGCTAAGGAACTCTTCGCTACATACTTTGCTGGTAGAGGGGTGGATGCTAAGCAAGCCCTAGAAGCGGGCAAGACATTTATTGACAGGCTCTTCATTCACGAGAGAGCTCTCAAGAGGGACGAGAGGGATCCGATCCTCTGTGAGATAGAAGCTGAGTTCTACGAAAGCTTCGTGAGGGCCTTCAAGAAATATCTCAGGCTCGATCAAATTCCCAAGGAGCTAAAGGAGAGGATTAAGGAGATTCTCTTAGATATTCGCGCTCGACTCTATGGAGAGACCGTTACGCCATGCGGAACCTCCCGAGTCCTGTGGTTGGTAGATGAAATTAAAAAATGGCGCGGACTAAGAGACGAAGAGGCCGGGAGGATCGTCTCTTACCTTCAAGAGTAGTGGACTAGTAATGGAAGTGTTAGGCGGTTACGTCTTCCCCTCCCCTTGCCTATCTGATGAAATTATAGAATCGCTTGTGAAACCTCTTGAGAGACCGAGACCGTTAGAGCACATCGAAGTAAAGCCTCTCATCCCTCTGCCTCCCAAGCCTGAACGCTTCGACGTCAAGCCCTCAAGGGAGATACTGGAAGGAATAGTGGCCTCAGTCCTCGAGGACCTAGGCTTCGACGTCTTCACGAACGTGAAGAAGATGTCCAGGGGAGGGGGCTTTATAGAGGTCGACGTTTGGGCTCAGAAGATGGTCGCTGGTACGAGGTTCTCGATCTACGTCTCTTGTAAGAACTGGAACAAAGCTCTTGATAGACCCTCCATAGACGAGGAGACCGGCAGGATCCTTAACTTGGTGGAGTGGCCTCAGCTGAAGGTCATAGTGGCGAAGGAATTGACAGAACCCGCTAGGGAGACAGCAAAGGCGGATGGCTTCATAACGATAGAATTAGGGAAGAGGGCAGAGGCAGAGAACGCAAGAGAGATATACGAACTCATCTATAGGGCCCTTAATGAACTCTTCACGTCCATAGCACCGCCAAGGCTAAGGGAGATAGCATCAAGGATAGCAGAGGTAAGGGAGAGCTTGAAGAAAGTGGAGGAAGAGCTGACATCCCTACTGACTAAATAGGGCTGCAAATGCCTCTTGCATAACTTTTCACGCCGAAGTGAGGCCTATGCCCGAGTGGGTCGTGCACTTCTATACTGGGGAAGAGTTCTGCAGAATACCGAGGAGCACGTATGAAGAGCTTAACGCGTTTGCAGACCTTAAAGAGCATGACGCTAACAGAGTCATAATTGATGGGCATTGGCTTCCAGAATCACTCTTCTACTTAGCGCTTGTTGTTTATGAGAAGTGGGGCTACGAAGGGTTGAGGGCCTTAATCCACCATCACCTCCTCGACTACTCAGACACGCTAGCGAGTAGTGGTAAGTACGGTTGGCTAGTCAAGCACTACGGACCTGACTACGCTCGTGAATACATCAAGGGTTTTTGCGGGAAGGTGTTAGATAACATAGTTAACGATTTTATGATATTGTTCAACGCGTTGAAGAGAGAAGTCGATGTAAGCAAGGTCGTTCATGAAGTAAAAAGATCGCGGGGAGAAGGGACCATTCAATACTTAGCTGAATTTACTAGAGTCCTAGAAGGTGATCGTGCTAGGCTCTTGAAGTTCTTAGAGGATCTCCTCAGGACTGCCAATGAACTGAGGAGTTGTCTAAGTGAATGCATCGAAGAAGTCCTTTGGCTTCGACATTGGGGAAGGTTCGGAGATTATTGTCCTATCTGCGTGAGCTTCATAGGGCCTTCGGAAGCTTATGTCTTAGTCCCCGAGGTCTATGCCCAAAAAGACCTTGCTTACAAGGTCCACAATAAGTGCTTCGAGAGCTTGAAGAGCAGGGCCAAAGAGCTTCTTCGACAAGGATTCGCGAAGGAGGAGATCCTCAAGAAGCTGGTTGAGAAGTCCTTACCCCCAAGCATAAAGTATGAGGCCTTAAAGGCTGTTGCTCGACACTCACCTCCATCTTAAGGTCAAGGACTTTCATGTCTAAAAACAAGGTTATAGGATTTCCTTTTTAAGGCGCTTACCTTGTACTCTTTATCCTCATAACCGACTTATGAAGACCTGTCTGGCTTGTTCATCGAGGAAAGTGTATCAGTTTTCTAGAGCACTGCTTGCTTACCTCTTACCTGCAAGAAAAGGTTTTTCAGGGTCTTATAATCTCGTGGAGTTCTCTCACGAACGTATTTCTCGTAACCGTTGAGCCATTCATCTCCTTTAGAGGCTACTATTAAGTGGTAAAGGACCTTCTCCCCATAGGTTACTTCGAAGACCTTCACCTTATAGTTACATTGCTCTAAGACAGTCTTATACGCCTTAACGACGTCATTGACTCCTACCCTTCGTGACCCTTGCTCATTGAAGGTGCACAAGCTCAAGCGACGTCCTTCATCACTCTCGCGGATTTCTCCCCATAATCCCTTGACCCACTTCCTCAACTCCTCGCCATTCTTCGAACTCAAAGCCCTTGCAATGGAGCTTGACATTACTGTAAAGATGACATCGGTTCTAAATGTCTTTATGAACTCTCTAAACACGTCATATCTTAATTGGCTCTCGAGCTCTCCAAAGGGGTCTATAAACATCAGGACAAGGATCTTCTTCTTGTCAAATCCCTTTTCAATATCCCCCTTCACTGTACTTAACAGTACGTCATTTGCATCACCCACGTGGAACTTAATTCTAGAAGTCCAAGACTTGGCATCATCTGTAACATAATTGATGGCCTCCCTTAAGACATCTATTGCTTTAGAATCGATATCAATGAAGTAGAGCGCGTCAAAGCCTTTCTTGATTTTTTCGAAGTGAATGTTTCGTGATGCTACGATTTCTGGCCAAACAATTGCCAGTAGAGGAGAACCAAGGACTAGTTCATCTTCACCCTCACCGACTTTCGCTAAGCCAGGACCTGCATGAGTGTCCACGTAAATGACCTTAAAATACGTTGTGCCTATTTGAAGGAACATAGGGATGTACATTGCCAAACAGTACAGCTTTCTTAAAGTCCAGTAATGCTCTCTGGCTTCCTTGAAATTCTCTTTAAAATAACTACGAAGGTATTCCTTCCCTACGGAGCTCAGTCTACGATATACTTTCAAAGCCCTTTCATGCATCTCAAAAAGATATTCTTTAAACTTTTCATAGTCGCTATGGCTAGATCTCTTCGCAACTTTACTCATACCATGCTCGCCTAATGGTCTTTTCCTTCACGTTAATGCCACGACTTCTCAATTCATCTATTAAGGCACGAGTTTCACTTAACCGCGGTTCTTGCAGTTTGTTGTCGTAGTTGTCGTAGCCCACGTACACTAGCAGGGGTTTCGTCTCGACTATTTCGTCTACAAACCTCGGCGTGAAGTCGAGTATGGGCTCAATTGATATGAACTTCTTGTCCCACTCCAGCTCCTTCATGGCCTTCAGCCTCTCGCTTGGGGGAGGAGCCTTGGAGATCCCACGAACGCTATAGAGCTCGTCGTTGTCGGTCTCAATGGTGGCGCCTAAAACCGCGTTGTCGGGGACTTCCTTGAGGAAATCGCGATAGCGCGCAGGGTTCTTCGTGAGGAAGAGGAATGTGGTATCAGGAAACCTCCTTATGTGCCTTAAGACCCTTAGCACCCATTCGTCTCTGACGCCTGGGCTGAATATGTCGCCCATATCGCAGACGAAGACGAAACCACTATTGAACTTTTTCTTGAACTCCTCTCTATTAAGCCTTGGGACGAAGCCCTGCCTATACCTCTTGTAATTCCTAAGCCTAGTCGTTGCCAGCCTTCGAGCCCAGCAATAGATGCAATTATGATAACAACCAGTTATAGGGTTCCACGTCTCAGTGATGACATCGAACATCCTGCTTTGAGAAATCACGCTCTTTTGCAATACCACTTTCATCACTTCAAAGCACCAATACGTGAACTTACAACGCTACAAAAACCTTACAAGCACCTCCTTATTTCTCTTTATAGAACTCAATAGACCCTTTCATGAAACTTGATGAGCAGAAATTGATGAGCCCATACATAATAGGCAAGCCATGAATTTGAAGAAAGTCCTCAACATTTAAGGATCATTAGGCCGCCTCTTAACTTTAGAGCTTGCCTCCCAATTGTCTATGCACCTCTTACAGACGTGGTGCTCTCCATCCCCTCTCACAAAGGCTTTCCACAGACCTCACAAGGCCTAGGCTCCTCGATGACTCTTGTCACTAGTGTCGCTGTTGTCACTGCTTCTGAGGGAGAGACTCCTCCTGCTCTTCCCCGTTCAAATCAAAGAGCTCCTTTGAAGAGCAACTCGGGTTAGGATTCACTAGCGCACGTGTCTCCTTCACTCCCCACGGAGAAGCGTCTCCCTCCAGAGTAGTGACACTGGTGACATTAGCGACGCGACTTTCGGCGACGAGCCATCTCTTTACGAACCTTACGCCCTTTGGAGTGAAGGAGTAGCCCCTCTTGTCGCTACGAAGCAGTCCTAGGCCCTTGAGCAGTTTGGCCTTTCTCATGACAGTTCTCTCGTCCACTTCTAGGTAAGCGGCAAGCTCACTCGCTTGGACTGGGCTGGGGTGCTTCACTAAGTATTCTATGAAGCGATAGAGGTGACTGTCCTCGCGCGTTCCACCGTGCTCCCTATCAATCTCCTCCTCAATCACATCGCGTATCCTCTCGTACTCCTCGTCGCTCAAGCCCTGCAATAACCTCTGGACCTCAGCATACTTGTCTAACTCTATGTCCCTCGCGCAGAAGTCCAGCCACTCGTAAGCCAATTGGTAATGCCTCTCGGTCGGCCTCACCTCGCCTTCTCTCACCTCACCCTCTAACAAAGCGAAGGAGTAGGCCAATACGGCTAGCTTATAAGGTATGTTCCTGAGCAAGAGGGGTATGTCCTCGCAACCGTACTTCAGCTCGAGCCTCTTGCTGAGCTCCATGACCTTAGGCCACAGCTCTCTCGGTACTACGTAGACAGTCTCTCTGCTCAGGTTCCAGCGGAGGACTATTCTGGCGGCTCTGAGAACCTCCTCTTCTTTCTCTGAGAGCGCAAAGATCTGAGAGTCGTAGCGTTCTTCCACGCTCACGCCATACGTATAAATGGCGAAGGTGAAGCGAGCGATTAGCTTAGAGTCGAACATCTTCAGGGCTACGCACTTGTAGACGTAGTTGTCGAAGGGTTGTGGTGGATTGTTTAAGAGCTTCAGCCTCGTCCTCGCCCAAAGCTCCATGGACTTTATCCCGTGCACGCTGACTATCCCGTCCCTCCTCGACTCTATCTGCTCGTCCAGCGCGTGAGGGTCGGCGTTGTCCACTATTATGAAGCTCAGGTCGGCGGAGGGCAGGGCGCCCTTCTTTGCCACCCAGCCCAGGCCCTCGACCCTCTCTAGGCCTGCCGTCAGGCCAGCCTTGGTTTGGCGGCCTCTCAAGTACTTGCCAGCGCCTATCCACTTGACCAAAAAGCGAGCCCTCTGGCTCTTGTAATTCGTCGAGGGCCCCAGCTCACATATCGTCGCCCCGAGCTCCTTGTCAGCGCTTTCAGGAGTCTTCACCCATACCGGGCTCGTGACGAGAAGGAGGTCGGCGACGAAGCCCTTCCTTACCTCGTCGCCCTTGGCGTTCACCTTGCGCCTCAAGAGCTCAGCTATCTTGAAAACAGCCGAGCCCTCTAGGCCTTTGTCAGGCTCGACCAACGACTTCAGGATTGCTCTGGCCTTCTCGACCTCCTCCTTCGGAGGAGCCATGACGTGCCGTGATATAACAGCTGAAACTAACATTGCGGTCTGTACTGCCTCCTTCATGATTATGGAGAACTTAGGGGCCATCAATTGATCACTCCACTTTGAGAGAGCCCCTTAACATCTCATGGAAAGTTTTGAGAAATACGCGCAGAAGGGAACGACTTGGGTCGCGAGCTTACACCCTCTACCTTAGGCATATGGGCATGAGAGCCTCTTTAATGACCCACAATCATTGGCCGATATGCTCGATCTTCCTAAATGGACAGCGGACTTGGCGCCACCTTTTAAGCAGACTCTCTCCGAGGGCCTCGCCCTTGGCCCACCATAACGCGTCTAGGTGGTGATGCCTTTGGGGAGGTCTCATGCAGAAGGGCTGGGTGGTAGAGAGACTTCTCTTGAGGAGGGTGGGGGAATTGGAGGAATTGAAGCAGCAAAGGTCTATGTGAAGGAGTTGGTCGAAAAATCTGAGGTCGTAGGAAGAGTCCTTCCTTTCTCCTCGCATAGGGTCGATGAGATCTCCATAGTCTTGAAAGAGAAGAAGTTGTCGTTTAGCTCTTACGTCTTCGTTTTAGACGATGATGGCCTCCCAATAATTTACCAAGTCGTGGGGTTTAGAGATGGCCTCTCCGACTACAATTTAGAGAAGAGGCTAATAGCCCTTGGCATGCCTTTGAAGGGCGACCGTACTCTCATTTGTAGTGGTGTCTTGGTCGGGAAGCTCTACGAAGATGGGAGGATAGGCCTTCCAAAATGCCCCGTCACTCCTCTAGCCGAAGTTCGGCTGTGCACACCTGAGCTTGTAAGGCTCATCATCGAGCCTGAAGAAGAGCCTAAGGTGAGGATAGGTGTTAACCCCCTAACCTCTCAGCCGGTCTACATCAAGTTAAGGCCTCTAATCAAGCAGGGCTTGCTCATAAATGGAGCTTCAGGGACTGGAAAGACGACAGCCCTCCTCACGCTGATCACTAGGTCTCTCGAGGCTTGTGGAGACCTCCACTTCATCATCTTGGACTGGACGAGCGAATTCAGGTCTCTCGCTCAATCTGACTACGCCAAGAAGTTCAGGGTCAACGTATTGGCTTGGGACAAGCTCATAAGTGGGCTGAAGATGGAGGACCCCATGTTCCTCCTTTCACTACTCGAAAAAGAGGACCCGAGAGTTAAAGGCGCTTTGAAGAGGCTAATCTACGTCTCACTAGTACTATGTAAGGAGGATAAGCTCTATCCAACTAAGCGTAATACGAAGGCGAAGCTTTTGGGGAAAGTAGCTAGACGAGCAATATTAGACGAAGTTCGAGACATTATTGATAAATCTGCTTACATCCCTGATGACGTGCCAGAAGATGTCTGGGATAAGGAGAGGTTGATAGAGGAAGTAGAGAAGGACAACGTCTTGATCATCGACTTCACGCGCTCTGAGGACCCCAGCACGCCAGACGAGGTAAAAGTGAAGAGGAGAGTGGCGGCTTTCCTAGCCAAGTGCCTGTGGGACGAGCTTTCACAAGGTAGAAAGCTCACTTGCGTAATAGTCTCAGACGAGGCTCGTAGAATAGCACCTGCTAAATTTTACGAGAGGATTTACGGAAGGACTGACACTATCTGGATCACGTTGGCGAGAGAAGGCGGGAAGAAGGGGTGCTCATTGTGGCTCGCGACTAGAAGGCTAGACCTCCTCAATAGAGCTGTTAGAGCTGAGCTACAACAAAACTTCATTTGCTTTAACATAGAAGACGTGGACAAAGGGAGGGCGAAGAGGAGGATTGGAGAGGCCTTTGCCAGCCTACTTACTACTCTACCGCCGGGAGAGGCGATAGTGAAATCAGCCACGGGCTTCAAAACTCCTAGACAAGTGGTGCACGTTAAGTTCGATCTCATGTTGCAACCTCTTACAGAGTACAAGCTTGAGGAGCGGTTTAAGCCGAGAATTTAAGCCATCAAAATTTGTTCTCATATTAAAAAGTTGTTGGTACCCTTGAACATCCTCAACAAGCCCAAAGCCTTTAATTCTCCTAAGAAATCGACGAAATAGAACGAGAGGCAACGCTGAATACGATGCATAATGATGTAACTAGGGAGCGATCACATCACGAATCGTGCTCGACTCTGGACGAGTGACATGAAGGCTTGGATAGGCATGCACATTACATTCCATGACTCTCTGTGAGTCTAAAGGCTTCAAAAGTCTATGAGGGCTCTGTAGCATTAAGGACTCAGCCCATTTTATGAGAGACTTAGTTTCGAAGGCCTTTGAGATCAAGGAGCTTGAGGGTCAATAAATGTCACCCGCTCGGACATCAAATTAAATTCATAGACTTTCTTACGTGTGTTGAAAAGGAGGGACTCCTTTAAATAGTTGAAGCCTCAATGATGTCTTCTCCTTCCTCTTTCCAAGTGGGGATGAAAGCTCTCCACCATCTTCAACAACGCCTTTATCTTCTCACAGAAGTGCTGAAGCCAGATGACTAAGTCTTCGCCGAACTTGTTCTATATTCGTGTGCGCATGCTCAAGCGCATCTAGATAACTGCCGACTTCTGCACAGAAGTAACCAAACCTTAAAGGCGAAAGCTTGCTATCTGCCCGTTAGTAAGGAGTTAGGAGGGGCATGGAAAAGACGAAGAGGAGACTAAATGACACCTGGAACCTCGATCCCTAGCTTGAAGACTACAACTAGCGAGTGACGATCTCGACCACGACGAGGACCACACGATGATAGCCCACTTAAGACGACTTCGACCACAACTCCTTTAAAGCCCTCCCATTAATCAATTATTGATTCTCATGGAGTTCGTGATTGGGAAGAGGAGGGTGGAGCTAACCAAGGAGAAGGTAGTGGAGGTCCTCAAAGGCTTGGAGCCAGAGCCTCTCAGAGGCAGGGCTAGGTACTACGTGGAGCTCGATGGTAAGAAGTACCCCGTTAAGCATGTGATGGTAGCGGTCACGGGCCTCTCGAAGGAGTCGTTCTCAACAGAGCAGGCAGTGAAGGTCTTGAAGGCATTGGGCTTTGAGGTTAAGGACTTGAAGAAGGAGCGCAGGCTCGAGGTCTTGAGCGATGAGCTGGAGCCTTCAAGGCCCCCTATGTGGTACCTTCCCCCTTAACTCCTCGGGCAACTTGAGCTCCTTGACGATGTATATCGCGTCTCTTATGGTTTGGACCCTCGTAATCACATTAGCCTCGCTGAGCTCCACATAGCTACCACACTTCACGCACTTGAAGCCCCTCTCACCCTCCCTCACATACCTAGGAGTCCCACAATACTTGCATACGACGATTAGGTAGGCCAAGGCCCTCTTAAAATTACGCCCCCAGCCTTTATCACTCTTACCACAAAAGCCTTTTTAGTGTTAAAGACTTCATTTGAGAGCGACGAGCAGGGGGAAAGGCTTTTACTGTTGTTCACGCCCTATTTATATGAAGGAGGGTGAGGAGCTCCAAGGCCGGTGATGCTCAGGGCTTTAGCCCTGAGCGATGAACCACTACTTCTCTGGCGACCACCTCCTGGTCAGGACTATCAAGGCGCCCACCAAGAAACCGAAGAAGGCTGGCCCGAAAACATCAGGTAAAAGGCCGACGCCAGCCATCCCTCGCTCGCTTACCGCGGCATCCACCTCTTGCAACACCTAGCTTATTCCCAAGACGATGTTCGAGAGAAGCAAAACAAGCGCACGGCTATGAAGGCTAGCCCTTTAAAGAGAGCAGAGGCCTAGGGACTTCGAGCCATCCATTAGCAATAGCTCTTCGCTTCGAGCTTGGAGTTTCTTATCCTCAAGCCCTATTCTCTTTAACGCTCCTCGACTGCTGATTCAATAATGCCCTAGCCGTCAATCTGACGGCCTCTCTACTACTGTAATGGGGCTTGAAGCCCAATGCCTTCAGTTTATCTATACTCAGAGCCACCCTCTTCACGTCGCCAGGCCAGCCGACTCCATGAAGCACAGGCCTGTAGACCTTCCTCACGTCGCTTAAGCCCATGGCCTTTATTACCTCGTCTGCCACGTCATCCACGGTTATCCAGTCCTCTGAAGCAACGTTGTAGACCTCGAAAGCGTTAGTGCTCTTCCTCCACGCAATCATCGTAGCCTCCACCGCGTCGTCCACATATATGTAGCTCCTCACCTGCTTTCCATCTCCTAGTACCTCTAGCTCACTCGGATTCCTTCTTAGCTTGTTCACAAAGTCCCATACGACCCCGTGCCTGAGCCTAGGGCCGACGACGTTCGCGTACCTTAACACCACCGCCCTTATGCCGTAGAGCTTAGAGTATGCATGGATTAAACTCTCGCAAGCGGCCTTGCTAGCCCCATAAACTGAGACAGGCCTCACAGGGGTG
>Ga0272445_1002748_pt1 | contig 11694 bp, 9 predicted proteins | sample YNPCB0031_FD_194404 | JGI IMG/M metagenome (GOLD analysis project Ga0272445, IMG submission 194404) | Hot spring sediment microbial communities from Yellowstone National Park, WY, United States - YNP-CB-003-1 | ecosystem: Environmental > Aquatic > Thermal springs > Hot (42-90C) > Sediment... | reverse complement strand
AACCGAAAGTTATACAGCACCCAATCCCAATGCGCCACCATCAGCACTTTCACTTTGGATCACCTCACTGCTTTTGCGCAACAATACCCTTCTTTTCTAAGAGTTCGTAATACAATATTTCCCAAAGATCTACTACTCGATCAAGGTTGAATTTAACCTCAATATGCTTTCTTGCTCTTTTCCCCATCTCCTTCCGCTCTTCATCAGAGAGATCCATTATCCTAAGCATCGCTCGAGCTAAAGCCTCAGGATTTCGAGGTGGGACAAGGAACCCTGTTACGCCATCCAAAACAATCTCTCTATTCCCACCCACATCGGTTGCCACAATGGGAAGCCCCGTAGCTGAGGCTTCAAGAAGCACATTTGGCATCCCTTCCCAAGAAGAAGACATAACATAGGCATCGGCTGCGTTCATAAGTTGAGGAATATCCCGGCGAATGCCCAAGAATTTGGTGCGTTTTTCTATGCCCAGTTCCCGAGCCAAGTTTTCCATGGTTTTCCGCAGAGGTCCATCTCCCGCAATCAAGAGGATGGTATTCGAGTGCTTGTGAACTACACGGGCAAAAGCCTGAAGCATGCTGGGGTAGTCTTTTGGAGGATCAAAGCGTCCCACAGCAAGCCAAACAAAACCATCCACTCCCAATTCTTTTCGAAACTTAAGACGATCCTCAAGGTTAGGCTTGAAGCGTTCGGTATCTACACCGTTTGGGATATAGCGGATTTTGTGGCGAGGCACTGCTCCCACACGCACATAGCGTTCTAAACCTGCATGGCTCACTTGAGTGGTAAGGTCACAAAGTGAATCGGTTAGCCGGTAGAGAATCTCGCGAAAGCGACCACCTTCATCAATACTGCGAGCACTACATATCAGAACTGGAATAGGTGCAAGAAAACGCACGATTCGCGCTAAGAGGTTAGCGTGCACCATGTGGCTATGGACAATATCCGGTCGCCATTTTCGAATGATCCGAGCAAATCGCAAAACAGGGACTAGATCTGGCAATTTCCGCCGAATGCCAAGAGAAAAAACAGGAATGCCCGCCGCCTCAAGGTCCTCAACATAAGCCTTGGGGGGCATAAGAGAAACCACGCTCACCTCCCAGCCTCGAGACTTAAGCCGGGTAGCGAGGCGCACAAGCTGTGTTTCCGCCCCGCCATAGGCAAGGCCTGTCAAAACAAACAAAATTCGGAGACCACTCATCTTTCCCTGTATATTGCAGATATTAAAAATTGAGAAGAAAGGAATTTTGCAAAAATAGGAATGCGAGAAAATAAAGGGTGAGGAACGCGCAGTCGACTTGAGCCGATCAGGTTAAACCCTGCCTCCTCCACAATCCAAATCCATTCAGATAAAGTCCTTTTAGACTCCCAATTTATTGTAGGCGCACCTCGAAAAGCTCGGTAAAGGTTATATGCTACCGCGTAAAGTCTTGACGGGCGGGTTGTCTCTACTATGTAAAGATAACCTGGTTCATTAAGCAAACTAATCGTAGAACGCAAGTCCCTAATACATTTACTTATCTGCTCTTGTTCATCTAATTGTCTTTTGACATATGGGTAGATATGATGCAGAGTATTCCGAAATACTAACAAATCAAACTTTTCGGTTTTAGATAAAGCATTCTTAAGAAAGTCATCAAATGTACAAATATAAAAGCGAACTCGCCTACCCAAGTTTAGTTTTTCAATGATAGATTTTGTTTCATGGATCTCCTTAACTTCTGTTCCATCCTCAGAGAAGGCTGGATCAATCCCTATACCTTCCTGAGCAAAACCCAACGCTACGGCTGTTACGAGAAACCATCCAGCACCACTGCCTATTTCCAACATTCTCCTAACCTGATGTACACTTGTCAACTTTTTCCATTCCTCGATTTCCTGGGCATAAGTAGAGAGCGAAATGAAAGCCCTTTTTGCTTGCGCCCATTTTTTGATAGCCTCGCCAAGTATACACATTATCTGCTCATTCGTCATCTTGTACTCACCTCATTATAGAGTTCTTTATTGTGCAACCATAATCCACAAGAACAACTACCCATGCCTACCAGCCCCGCGTTTTAGCAGGGTAGCCAGGTGCACAAGCTGAGTTTCCGCCCAACCATAGGCAAGACTCGTCAAAAGAAATAAAACTCGCAAATTATTCACCTCCTTTTAATACTTGCAACTATCAAAAATTTGAAGAAAGAACTTTTCCTAAAATAGGTGTCCGTAATAGAAGAGAGTGAGGAATAGGTAATCTGCTTGTGCCAATCAAGTTAAATCCTATTTTCTTCACAATCCAAATTCAGTCAAATAAAGTTTTTGATTCCCAATCTATTATAGGAGCACCTCGTAAAGTTCGGTATAGGTTATACACTATTGTGTAAACTCAGGAAGAATAAGATACTTCTACTTGACTTAAAAGTTGACTATCTATTATCCTCACACTTATCACCTATTTTAATAATTTTGAGAAAACTACAATAAGAAGTAAGATAATCGACCGGAATATGATAACTTGCAAAAATGCTCCTAAATTATCAATAGTGGCATATATAACTATTGAAGCACAAGACATATATAGAACCAAATTAAACAAATTTTTAGAAAAACTTAAAAAATCAAATAATCCAATAAAAAAGCCTAATAAAAAAGATTGTATAAAGAAAAAATATTTGCCAAAATTAAGAATTCCATCTGATACAATATTCATAAATAATCCTCCTCCTTTATAGATATCTCCGAAATAAGCTAAATTAAATAAATAAGTAATAGTATGACTTTTCCACGGATTTATAATTCTAGGAATAATATTGATTATTGTAGTTAATAATGCACTACCACATAATAGTTGATCAAAAGGAAATTGCCATAATTCTTTATAAATCTTAATAGTCACATACATGTGACCGCCCACATCAGCTTGCAATAGTGATAGTATTCTTTTGTAATTAACAGGAAATAATATTAGTTGATTGTTTAGAAATAATGACAATAATATTAACCTAAAACTATAAAAAATTATTGAAATACACACGATTAAAATACATTGACTAATAAAAGCTTTGAGCTTTATTCCTTTATTTTTCCAAGAGTTAAATATTAACCAAATTAACCAAATTTCTATAGCTATTAATCTATCACCTTGCAAGATAGAAAACACTATAAATGTTATTACAAAAATTATTTGTAAATATTTATTAAAGTCTTTTTGTTTTTGTTTTACATCTAACCATATTAAAAATAATGCAAAATAAACCATAAATATATCTTTATAAGGCAAGTCGATACGGGTGAAGCCTAATTCATAATTTATCCACATATTTTTGACTCGTTCTGTTTTTAATAGTGTGAAGTGATTTTCATATATTGCACTTAATAGTGTTAATACGAATGAAATATAAGTAACTTTATTCAAATCATAGAAATTGATAATTTGATAATTATTCCAGCCTGATATAAATCTTTGAAAACTATTACTTAGTATAACTCCTATTACAAAAAATATTGCACTTATGAACCAAAGTGATGAAAATAAATATATATTCTCTTCCGAAAGAACAGCTAATGTCCATCGATTAGTGATATTTGTGTCTCCAAAGATTAGATATTCTATTAAACTAAGTCCACCAATAATGAATAAAAAGCAAGATGCTAGATACCATAGTTTTAACTTAATAATTAGATCTTTTTTGTTTTTCTTGATAATTGTGAATGATATAATAGTAAAAAATATTATCCAAGCAAGTGCTAACATTAGAAGGTTAAGAATCAGCATATAATATTCCTCCTCGAGTATAATCCAAAAATACTCACAAACTTACTTTGGTTGTTTTGGTTATAACTCGTTCGTAAAATTGCAGTAGCTTAGCAATTATGTTTGGCCAGGCGAATTGCTGAGCATAGAATCGTCCATTCTCGCCGAGTTGTCGCCGATAGTCCGGATCATTTACCAGCCTTGCAATTGCTTGAGCCAGATCCTCCACATTTCCCGGACTGACCAAAATTCCACCGCCACTTTCCCGAACTATTGTTTTAAGATACCCTACATCCGTTGCTACAATTGGAAGCCGATGTGCCATAGCTTCCAATGTGGCTATACTGAAGTTTTCGTATGATGAAGTTAAAGCAAAAATTTTGTAAGAGAATGATTAACGTGGAAAAGGCTCGATACTACAAGGGATAAAACGCTCGCAGGAAAGAAAGCGCCAATGACATGTACTAGCAAATTGGGGCGCCGTCTAGCATTAGCGGTACACGCCATGAATGAGAAAACATTAATTTTATGCTCCCTATCAGTCATGGTATTCCCCGATGCCTGCTACCTATACCTAAGCATGCCGCCTAGATGCTCTACGAATGAAAACCCACCTTCTGATCGGCACAGGAAGTAGACAACTGAACAAAACTAAAGTGCTTTTGAGAACAGGACCGTTGTGCAACAAGGCTTTCCCAATACATACCAAGGCCTTTGTGGTTTGCCCTGCGAGGGCAAAATACATTCCTGCGTAGAACAAGTAACGACCAAGTTGTTTATGACAACAATTCCTCCATGTTTCCCCATGATCTTTGATAAGCCTCAGATACCCTTCAGCCATTTGGTTAGCGCGTTTGAGTACGGAAGTGGCGCTTGTGAGCTTATTGCTCGCATCACTATAGTAGATTCGCCCAGGACGATTGATATAAAGCACTTGGTAGTATCTTGCCCGTGCAAAGTGGTGGAGACATTCAAGCCCTTGATAAGGAGACCATGGAGCTGCACTGAGATACTGCTTTTTACAAATCATAATAAATTCTCCTTTTGCTTTTTGTTCACAAACAATCTCTTCATACCTTAAGACCATCCGTTCCTGTTCCAAGAATGACATTAGAATTCCTTGTTCATTCACAACAGTGAATGCTACTGCTCCAATATCATCCGCCGTCGCTTCTATTTCGTCTAACATCATCTTTAAAGTATAACGATCGTATAACATATCATCACTATCGAGAAACACAATATACGGTGCCTTACTTTGATCCACTCCCTTTGCACGAGCAAAGTTAACCCCTCTATTCTCAGGAAGACGAATATACCTAATTCGATTATCCTCTTTCTGTAACTGTTGAACTATTTGATGTGTATTATCTGTTGAGCCATCATCAACAATTATCCATTCAAAATCTTCTTCTGTTTGCACTTTCAGACTTTGCCACACTCGAGGCAAAAAGGGTGCTCTATTATATGTGGGTGTGATCACACTAATCTTTGGATATTGGTTTTTACTCTCTAGCCAGTTATCTATTCCGATCATTTTCACCCACCCTTTCCTTTCAATTATCTACTGTTACAGCAGCAAGAATTCACAGTGGCCGCCCGGTTCTGACCCGTTCGTAAAATTGCAGTAGCTTAGCAATTATGTTTGGCCAGGCGAATTGCTGAGCATAGAATCGTCCATTCTCGCCGAGTTGTCGCCGATAGTCCGGATCATTTACCAGCCTTGCAATTGCTTGAGCCAGATCCTCCACATTTCCCGGACTGACCAAAATTCCACCGCCACTTTCCCGAACTATTGTTTTAAGATACCCTACATCCGTTGCTACAATTGGAAGCCGATGTGCCATAGCTTCCAATGTGGCTATACTGAAGTTTTCGTATGATGAAGTTAAAGCAAAAATATCGGCTCCAGACAAGATTCGATGCACTTCGCTTTGTGGCATTTGCCCTAACCAACGAATATGATCTTGGAGTTTCCTTACCAGGATCAAGTGCTCAAGAAAGGAGCGTTCTGGTCCATCGCCGATAAAAAACCAAACAACAGGCATCCCCAGTTCATGAACCACTATCTCAAGCCCCCTGATAAGAAAAGGAATGTTCTTAATAGGCACAAGTCGAGCCACTGTGACCCCAACTACAGTTTCTGGAGGAACACCAAGTTCTACCCGGATCTTGCCTCTCTGGGATGCATATGCCTGAACAAGCTCAAAATCAATACCTGGCTCAATTACCTCAAAATCAGCACCTTGGACAAAACCAAGTTGATTCTCTAAAATCTTTACAGGATCACCATGACAGAACAAACCGACATATTGATAAGAAATGAGTATAGGTAAAATCCGCTGCATTAATCTTGACGGGGGACCTGGTAACCAAATTATTACTGGAACCTTTAGATATGTAGCTATCCATCTTGGAAGCCAAATCATGCTACAGCATTGAATTATGTCATAATAACTACTGCGGCGGGAAAGCCATGAAAAGACACGCCGTTCAAAGATATATCTATCAAGATAACGCCAAACAGCTCCCAATTTCTGACTATTTCGTCTACTCCTCGCCTCAAGGAAGTGCAAGTCTATGGTCGGCAGATAAATGATGTTCAAGTCAGAGTAAGAAAGTTTAGGACCAGAAAAAAGCGGTCTTGCCGTAACAACCGTGACATTATGACCTATTTTTGTTAAATTGCGGGCTACACCAAGATCAAAAGTTTCACCACCTCCTAAAAGAGTTCCTATCATCCTATTTACAATAAGAACACGCATTAGTTTCATCTCCTACGTATGAGGTTCATACATTGAGAAACTGTTCCAAATGAGTAGCCTATTGTCTTAGCCTCTTCAATGAGTTGGTAAAAGGCACTATATAGATCAGGATACTTAATGAGTTCCCAATGATGAGTAGCCAAAACAAATGGTGCCCCCATCTTGTAGCATACCCTCATCGTTTCACGAAGCCAGGATAGCGATGCTGAAGGGGTTAAAGGATAAGCCACTAACTCCACATGATTCCCTATGATAAGCGGGAATGGATAAGGATTTCCTCGGAGGAAACGATATATCCAACGACGCAGATAAGCTTTAAGATAACTAAAAGAGATAGGTCTATCTATCTTTCTTCCTATGATACCACTTAAATTTAAACCAGCAGATTCAATGGCGATAATTCCTTCTTTTCCAATCATATTAGAGGGCGGAACAAAAACCTTAATTGGACATTGAAATATTTCTTCTAGATATTGTTTAGCTTTAAGAGTTTCTTTTATAAGTTGATCTTTAGGCTTCCAAAGATATTCACCAATACGATGACCTTTAATTATATGATATTCATGAGAGAAGCCATGTAGCATTATTTCTACTTCTTTATTTTGTACCTTTATCTTTAGATATTCAAGTAGATCGATATTTTCATGTAACGCTTTGAATGATGAATTTTGGGATTTTTTTGTCATATTTACTTCACCACGCCAATAAGGAACAGCAAAAGGGATAACGGCAAATGAGATAGGTACTTTTCCCCATAAATCAGAATAAAGATACTCTAAATCTTGCCAATTAGTGAAGTAAGAAATATCATCATCTCTAATTGCAAAAATCATTTATAATTACCTCCTTGTTTTCTCTATAAGTTTTCGATTATACCTAACACTTGAAGATAAGCGATCACTGCGTTTTCCTTGGAGAATCGTTCCCATGCTGTCTTATGAGAAGGAATACGCACATCATTTTGAAGTATCTCAAGAATGGCACGCGCCAAAAGATGCGGTTCGCCCACCGGCACTAAACAACCCCATTTACCGTGCTCGAGAATCTCCGCAGGACCGCTTGGGCAATTAGTTGAAATTACTGGGACTCCCAAGGCAAGTGCCTCAATTAGAACGGCTGGCAATCCCTCCCACCTTGACGAAAGCACAAATGCTGATGCTCTTTTCATGTATTTATACGGATTTTCCACAAACCCAGGCAACACAAAGTCCTCTTCTATCCCCAATTCCCGAGCAAGGGTTTCGAGTTTCGGTCGTTCCTCACCCTCCCCAAGAATCATGAGCCGAGCCGGGCGTTCCTTCCGCACCAGAGCGAAAGCCCGAATGAGAGTCGGAAAGTCCTTTTGTTTAGTTAATCTTCCCACTCCCAGAACAACTGGAGGTTCGCCGGGACGAAACCAGGGGTGGCCCAGTGGTTCTTCGGCTTTGGCAAAAAGTTCAGGCGTGATCACGGGATTATAGATAACCTTGACCTTCTCCATAGGTAGCCCTGTCATGGTTATCAAATCTTCAGCCACTCCGTGAGATACAGCCACCACTGCATCAGCATAAGGATAAAAAATCTTGATCAAAAGAGGTAGAAGTTTTACTCGAACCGAAGAAGCATTTTGTGTAGAACAGCTTAAGGTATTGCGTTCCGAAACCACAAGGTGCGTTTGAACTCTGGCTAAAAGTTTTGCCCAAATGGCCACAATATTAGCATAGTTTAGGGCGGAAAGCATCGCCTGCGGTCGTTCCCGGCGAAGGTAGCGCACAAGTCCTGGAAGGCTGTAAAGAACGCGCCTTGCCCCCAGGTCCACCACCCGCACTTCTTCGGGCACCCGGGAGAGATACGGTCCTTCGGCTTTGGCAAGCACAAGGTCAACCTTGAGACCTTGCTCAACAAACCCCAGTGCTAAGTTCACCATTACCTTCTCTGCCCCGCCCCCGCGCAGAGACGGGAGGAATAGTGCAATATGTTTCTTCTTCTCCCTACCCATTCCAATCATTCACCCGGACTTGGTTACCAAGGAGAAACCGCAAAACAGCCTGCATTTGCGAAGGGGCTTTAGTAAGCATCATGCAAGTTGCCTCAGTAGCGGTGGAACCGAAAAAGAAGGTGGGACTAAGCCGCCAAAACAAAGACCAAATCAGGAAACAGCTTAATCCTACAATTAAGAGAACTGCAATACTATGAAAGTTTAAAGACCTTAAGGTAAATAATATAATCCAGCCACATAAGCCTAAAATACAGCTCGAAACTACAATAGGTATCAAATCATTAAATATAACATACCATTTTATCTCTATTAGTTTTAACACTATCACAACAACTAATATAGTATCCACCACCATGGCCAACATAACACCTATAGCGACACCGTTAACTCCCCAACGGAGGCCAATCCATGTCCCTAAGACGACAAGACCAGCATAGAAGATCTGTATTCTTCCAAGTGAATATGTGTTTCCTTTTGCCATTATCAAACGATGTGATATTTCGTATAACATAATAGACCAAATTCCTGGAGTAAGTAGTCGCAATGGAGTTATAATTTCATTCCATTGCTTGCCTAATAATACATCAACTAATTCTGGAGCAATAATCATAGAAATTATGACTATCGGACAACAGATCAAGCTTATTAATGAAATTGTTCTTAAATAAATTAAGGCTAATTGCTTTTGATTATGTTGAAGTCGTGCCATAGCAGCGAATAATACCGCTCCTATCGTTTTGTCAACGATTGAGGACACGAGTCCAATCAGATAATAGGCGCGACTGTATATACCGAGTTCGTGGGCTCCTAACCGCTGCCCAACGATAATCTTGTCAGCTTGAGTGCTCATATAATTAGCGAATCGCATAAGAATATACCCTTCAGCGAATTTTAACATGTGTCTTATTGGTTTCCTGTCTATCGCTGGACGAAAGTCATGTGGTCGCAATATTAGAGCACTGATACTACTCACAAATGTCTCTGTCAAGTATGCCCCCACTAACGCCCATACTCTAAAACCACAGACAGCGAGAGGGATACCCACACCAATGTAGCCAGTTATATAACTTAACATTTCTATCTTAGCGAGAGATTTAAAACACATTTCACGCTGTAATAAAGCTTTGGATACAGTTGATAATCCCTGCAATAAAAACACAGGAGATAATATCCTTATAATGACAGTTATATTCTCTATATGAAAATAATAGGCTATTATCGGTGCAATAACCCAAGAAAGCAAAGATAAAGTTCCTCCAATAAGCATTGTAAAGGTAAAACTTACTCTTATATAAATTGAATCTATTTTAGGATATTGTACAAGAAAAGGTTCAATTCCTAAGTGGTGAACTATAGAAAGAAAAGTTATCATGGTCATAGATGCAGTTATAATACCAAAATCTTCAGGTTTCAAAAATCGGGCAAATATCATTAAAGCAATAATTCGTGCACCATATATGATAAGTGTTCTAAAACTTACCCATAATATGTTTTTGAAAATTTGATCGCTTAAATGAGGAATAGGCGTTTTAAGTTGTATTTTGTTATTCTTCTCCATTTTCACAAAACAGATAAAAGATCAAGTAGGAGTATTGATCATAATCAACATTCTCATATTCATGTCAACTTCGTCACAAATTTAAAAACAATGCGCTGCACTTTGGTCTGGGGAGAAATTTTTGTCAACCCCGATGAACCCAGACCAACCTCTCAACAAGTTCGCTTGTCCCGACTTAATTGACCCCATTCGTGCCTGACCACTCAGGGTAGTGAGTAGAAGTGCATTTTTATTTTACCACAATCGTGTCGCTGAGTTAACCGATTTATGGCTTCATGCCGCAGACCTTCTGTCGTCGCCAGTGCAAAGTAATTCATCCACGCTACGGACTTCAGTTCGTAGTGTTGATAGCGCAACCATGAACAATCCATGCTACGGGTTTTAACCCGTAGTTGATGACGCAGAACCTAAGCGCCGACTTTCAACGGGACGAGGGGCGTGGGACGAGGGACGGGTGACGGAATGAATTGAGAGGGCAAGGCTCCTGCCGAGCCAAAACGACAGCGAGTAGCGAATGGCGAATAGCGAATAGTGAACGGCAAATAGCAACTGGCAATTAGCGACTGTTTTTCTGGAGGGCAGTGCTCTTGCACTGCCGAGAAACTTTTCGGCTTTTAACAACTGCACTCCGCACCTCGCACTCAATTTTGGCTCACCGGGAGGTTCGCCTTCCCAAAACGCCGAATAAATTCGGCACTCGGAAAATTCGCCATCAAATTCCATGCCCCTTGTCCTGTGTCCCTTGCCCCTTCCAGAACAGAGCGGGGTCGCAAAGGTGGACACTCAGAAAATGTAAATGCGATAATTGCGGAAGCCCCGAACTGGTCCCCAAATTGCCCAGATGCTGCCGGCAGTGAAGTCGCCGACAATTAGCCCGATGAAGAAGGGCATGAAATCCCTATGGGCTCGGCTGCCACCGAATTTCAGGATCAGTGCTTTGGCAAGCCAACTTATCATGAAGGCGAACCAGAAGTAGTTCATGGCGTAACTTACTGCCAAGGCGTAACCTGCATGATGCAGCGGGAATGAACCGACAGCCAACCGAATTGCCCACAAGCCCCAAACGATTCCTGCTCCAACCAACATGGCAATACGGCGTGGGTTGAGAACTTGCTGCGGCGCTTGAAGCCAACTTGCCAGTTGATTGAAGGCTTCCCAACCAACCCAAGCCTTAAACCCGATGCACCTCGCTGTCGCCCCTTCTCGGTAGCAGACATGCAAGTTCGCCCAATAGGTCACAGGGATTGAGAAAAGGTAGGTAGCAAAGACGAGCCAAGCCATAGACCTTTGAGCGATGCCGAAAAGTTGGGCGAACTTGAAGGCTTCCAACATTCCCGGCATCGGGTGACATCGGTAGCCTCGGTTGAACCAGTGGGTCAAAGAAATTGCTGTCAACTCTCTGGGCGAAAAGCGGCTCGTCCCAAACAGGTCGGCGACGATGTTGCGAGGCTGTGCGTAAACGATTTCGTGAGGCGCTCCCAATTCCGCCCTGACCCTCGTTATGGCTATGCTGAACAGGAAAAAGACCGTCCAAAAAACTGTCAACATCAGCGGACCCATCCCCATCAATTTCGTGAAAGCGACAAGGGCAGGAGTTGAGACGAGGAGCCCAACCCATGCCCACCTGAACCTGATTGGTTCGTTGGCGTCTTTTTGC
>Ga0272445_1002747_pt1 | contig 11700 bp, 14 predicted proteins | sample YNPCB0031_FD_194404 | JGI IMG/M metagenome (GOLD analysis project Ga0272445, IMG submission 194404) | Hot spring sediment microbial communities from Yellowstone National Park, WY, United States - YNP-CB-003-1 | ecosystem: Environmental > Aquatic > Thermal springs > Hot (42-90C) > Sediment... | reverse complement strand
ACAGCGTTCAAGTCCACCTTCTGGTTTAGGGTTGCAGAAGCCACAACATTCTCAATGTTTATTATGGGTTTGACCTTAGGCATCCAACACCACTACATATCAAGTCTTTAAATACCCTTTATAAAGCCTTAGGTTTAAGAGCGTAGAAAGTTTTCCTTGATGCATAAGCATATTAGCTTCTATGTCGAGTTGAGTGAATGCTCCAAAAAATAAAACTATGAAAAAATTTATGATTGACGGAACAAAATTTTAATGGATTGAAATGCGGGCGTTAAACTTAGGATGTCTTTTGAGTTTCTACAGGGCTCGCCATCGTTTTCTTATATGCGGCACCGGGTTTTAAGCAGCGGCGCTTAATTTTCCATATATGGAGACGGGAAGAATTATTGTTGAAGAGACTATTCCAATAATCCAGACATCTGGGGGTAATGGGCAGGTAAATGTACCATTTCAAGCAGTCGAAGTGGGCGACTACGAAATTGTTGCGCAGCCAAGTTCTAAGGGGAACTGGTTTGAAGTTGTTAGAACGTATGTGTCAATCTCTCCTGGCGGTCCTCCAGTAAACGAAAGTTACGCCTTACACATCAATTTTGGCAAACGGGATGCCAGGATCTACGTCTTAAACTCGGCAATTACTATGTTGTTGTAAATTAAATTTGACTGCTAGCAACCTTGAATACGAATTGTATGTATCTGTTTTTCGCTCGTATCGTATTCTAAATCCTTACCATAATATCGCTTACGCATTTTTGCGAGCGCCTTAACTTCAGCAATAATCGGTGGAGCATCATGGTTTGCCATTAAGCGGCACACCAGTTTTACAACTGGCTTGAGGATAGGCTTCGTCATAGGTTTTCTTTCAACGCTTCTAGCCTTAGTTTCCATTTTAACCTTAGAAAACCGCCGCTCATAGCGTTAGGTTTGGGAAACTTTTAAATGCGTCAACGTTGATTCAGAACTTTCCTCAAGGTGAGGGGTTGAAAGGTTCAGGCAAGCCGAATTACATGTTCGTTCCGTCCGCCATCTTTGCAACAGTCCTCCTAGGCTTTTATTTGAGCCACAGAATTTTCCCAGGGCCCGAAATGGTTTTCCTATTTTTGTTCATCTACGCGTCTTACATGGGGAACTGGAACCGTTTCTTGAGAACTTTTACACCTTTCGTCGTATCCTTCCTATCATATGAGGCTTTGAACAGGCTTGTTAACTCCATTCCAAGACGTATTCACATCTATGAACCCATAGCAGCTGATTCCTGGATTTTTGGAACCGTCCCAACGGTTGTGCTTCAAAGGTTTAGGATGCCGATCCTCGACTTCGTGGGCGCCGCTTTCTATTCTTTGCACCTCATAGCCCCAACAGTTTTCGCCTTTATCCTTTGGCGGCATAAACCAGAACACTACCAGAGATACACCGTTGCCTTCGCTGCCTGCACTTACAGCGCCCTACTGACCTTCCTAGTTTTTCCAGTGGCTCCTCCATGGTATGGTTTGAACGCAACCCGTGTGCTTTTCCAAGTGGACCGTTTGGTAGGGCTTCCAGTTTTTCAAACAATGTACGACTATATTGGGGTTAACCCCTTCGCAGCTTTTCCAAGCCTACACTCCGCGTACCCGTGGCTCATCGCCTTTTTCGCCATTAAGGCGTGGAGGAAGAAGGCTTTGCCCGTTATCATCTTTCCGGCCGTCATATGGTTTAGCGCCATCTACCTTGGCGAACACTATGTAGTGGACGTGATAGGCGGCTTTGTCTATGCGACCTTTGCCTCCATACTCGCATGTAAAGGAGGAAAAATATTCAATTTGAAGACTTTCGCCAACATGGTGTCAGACTCCGTCTTGGATGGTTTGGAGAAGGTCAGACTTCCCATATATAGAAGTGAAAACCTCTACGCCTTCACTTTCAAGCGTGCCCTGTACTAGGTGGATGTTTCCGTTTCAGCTGACCTCTGCGCTTTTGAGGCTTTCCATTCCTTGTAGAAGTTGTAGATTTCCCATGCGTTGAAGATTGTTAGCACGAGGATGAAGAACTGGTACCATGCGAAAGTTGGGACGCCTAAACGGGTTCCAGCGTTTAATTGGCAGTCAATGCGATAGGTTAGGAAGCCCTGCGATAGGTTGGTGTTGTAAACATTTGGGAAGCTTTCGTGATATTGTTTGTCAGCGAACATCCCCCTGATAGTCGCTTTCGGCGGTGTGGCTCCTGGCTGCCAGAAGGTGTAGGAGCCCCACAAGCTGAAGATTGTCAGACTTATTATCAATACGTTTAGGGCTATGTAGAGGATGTGGCCTGGCCGTATTTTCGGGGCTTTCCCCTCCTTCATCGTGCTTTCTTCAGGTTTTTTTCCTTGGGTTGTGCTTGACGGTAACATTAGGATTATTAAGATTACCAAGATGGCGAGGAACAGGATGTACATGTTTCTTTCCGAATGAAGGAAAAGCGGAAGATTTCCTATGTAGGGTATTCTCATCACCACTTTTCCGATAAGGTCCGTGGAGCTCCACGGAGGGTCGTTTATTCCGCTATTGTCTCCTCGAGTAGTAATGTAATAGACGCCATCTCCTTTTTCTATTTTCACCGCTCTATGGACTATTAGTTCGTTCCCCCTCCTGTAGACAAGGATGTCACCAGTCAGGCCTTTTGAGTCAGCTTTTATTTGGGCTGGGTCTATTTTTTGCACTATTATTAGGTCGCCAACGTTTAGGGTGGGTAGCATGCTTCCAGAAGCTACAGCTAAGGCGGGGTAAGGGGTTCCCAGCGCTATTTGGGCGCCGTAATAGCCTCCAAGAACTATGAGGAGAAGTAAAGCTACTGTTAAGAGGGTTTGAAAGTATTCATTTTTCCATAGTTTTTTGACAGTTTTAATTGCCAACTTTTCGCCTTCTACGCCCACTATGGAAAGCTAGTACTTGTTGAAATGTACTCCGTGTTTTAAAACTTAACGCCAAAAAAGAGGAGAAATAAGGGAGGTAGAAGTTGCGTCAGATTTCTATGCCTTCTGCACCAAGCTTGACCTTGCTTACTATGCCTTTAAACTTCTTTCCGCATTTTGGGCACTCGTACATTCCAAAGACTGTCATAGTTATCCGCATCTTTTTGTCCGGGAAGGGGGCTATAAGCTCCCATGTCTTATAAGGGTCTTTAACCTCTGTTCCGCACTGAGGACACGTGTTTTGCTTAGTCTTGGGCATAGCGTTGCCCGCTCTAAATCTTCTTCTTGCTCAGGACTTCCCGGAAAGGCTTCTTGCATTTAGGACAGTCGAACAGCCCTATTTCAAGCTGCATCCTTTTGCCTGTCTTGTCGGGACGACCAGCCATAGTCCACTTCTTTCTAGGTTTATCAACTTCGGTTCCGCATTTTGGACATTTAGCCATCAACTTTTCCTCCAACGTCCTCGATAACCATGGTTTTCCTATGATGATAGATAAATAATTTTCCATTGCTTGAAGAGTCCTGCGGTATTGAGTTCATATACATCGCGCGCAAATAATGAACGTCACAGCAGAAGCCCGATAAAACTAAACCAAAACTAAAGTTATAATACACCACAAAAACCTCATTAGCCCAACAAACTCACATGCAACAACTCGTATAAAACATCCCGCAGTCATTCCTCAACACGCCACCAAACGTTTTTACCAATCCAACAACTAATTGTTGGCGGTGAAATCAGTGCAGCTTTCACCGCTAAGCAACGCCATCAAAAGAACGTGCAACATACTAAAAGTCGGAGCCTCCATGCAAGTATTAGACTACGAAAAACGCTTCTCATGTCTAAAAAACTTCTACGACAGCCCTCTCTCAAACCTAATCAAAACGGGATTCAACACCAAAGAAGCTTACGAAACCGCAAAGGAATTTTTCGGAACCTCCACCGTGCGTTTCGCCGGCATAGACGGAACGATGTATTCCCGACCCCTCTTCGACCTCGTGGTCTTCTTCGGGGGAGCCTACGCCTCAACAGGCACAATAACATTCCACGAAGACAAAACCCCCACAGTCAAATACGATGAGCGGACAGCCAGACACGGAGCAGGCATCTCCAGCGTAGTTCCTATATATGTCAACGAAATCCCAGACGTGGACCAAACCTTCTTTGAAGCCTCCCAGCCGGGAGAAGTCAGCCTCGGAAAACCCCTCACAGAAGAATCAATAATCAACAATGCAACTATTGCCAACTGGATAATGACCTTCGCCGAGTACTACTTGGCCTACAAGCTTTCGGCGGACTTCGAACAAAACCTTCGAATAATAATTCTGGACAGAAGCCTATCCATCGAAAGGGCAAGCCTCCTCTACGACACCTCGAAGCGCACCCTTTGGGAGGCTAAATGCAACATCCTAGGCTTCAACGTGGACGAGGAACCCATAGACAAAAACGACTTAACCATAGCCCGACACCTAGTCTGCAACCAGCGCTTAGGCTTACCTCCTCCAAGGGCAGACTACCTACGCTACGCCATCATAAACCTCCTCAAAAACAAGGGGGCACTGACAAGGAAACAGATTCTCACAGAATTCGACATAAAAGACGAGAAAAGAGCGAAAAGGGTTGAACGCGCCCTAAAAAACCTCGTGGAAAAGGGCATTCTCTCCGAGAAAGGCGAAACCTACGCCCTAAACGGGAAATATTCGAGAACATGGGAACGCATTAAAAAGCTTGTCGTAAGCATAGGCGACAAATTCTTCTTCTCCGAAAACCCTGAAACCGGAAACCCCATGAAAATAGTCAAGGATGGAAAAGAACACTGGCTAACAACCCTCGACATAGCCTTCCTGACGCTTTTCACCCTCCACATGCTGATGGAAGAATGCTGGCGAAAGCATATCCTCCTAATAGGCGTGACAAAGGACACAGCCGCCAGAGACTTCAAACGCCAGCTTATCCCAATCATGTGCAACAACGACCTTTTGAAGGCAAACATCTCCCAAGAGGATTTGGAGAACCTGCCAAACACAGACCGCATGATCCTTCAGTCTGCCAGCATCCTTAACGCCGACAAAATCACACCGCCATGGAGCCTCATAGAATACGACTCGGCCTTCAGAACCATGGTTTTAGATAAGCAGAACCGCAAGGGCTACGTGGCAGGCGCAATCAAAAACAAAATAGGCTTAGAGAAAGTTTTCCTAAAATCCTACGTGCAGTTAAGCCAAGCCAAAACAGACCCCATGCTGCGGAGCAACGTGCTCCTCGTAGACCGCTTAGTCCACCCGGAATACGACTACAAGCCTGAGACAGTCGTGGAGTTTTGGAACGAGCTGAGCGACGGAACAAAGGAGCCAGTGGAGGTTATCCTATTCGTGGACAGGGACGTGCCAAACCCCTTACAGAACCTAGCTATGAGCGTTTTAGTGGCCATGGCTCCGTCAAACATTCCCGAAGCCTTCGGCCACAACATACCCCTATTTATCGCGGACAAAATCGCTAAGTGGAATTACAGCCAATTCAAACGGGTTGTGGACACCACCGCCGAGTGGATCCTCAACAACCATAAATTGAGAAAGTTCATATTCTACATGAGCACGTTTAGAGAGAGGCGAACAGCCATTGAAGCTGCAAGAAGAGAACAAATTTAACCGAACATGCTTCACAGACTTCGACGGAAGATTCCGAGCTAGACTCGCCGCTGTTGTACCCCGATTCTTCGGAGGGGCAGAAGAATCCAAGCTGGCGGGGACAAGCGCCCGCTATACATGCAGAATAAAAGTTGAATACCAAAAAGACCTGATGGGGCTACTGGAGGAAGGCATGCTCCTAGCCGCAAAAAACTTTAAACAGGCTCTTCTAGGAGAGGAACGCTACACGCTTATGGAGATAAGCCGAGTCTGGCCCGAACACTTCGGGCTTAGAGGACTATCAGATCACGGCTACTACCCAATGCAGTTCGAAATTATCGAACAGTCTGAGGCGGACTGGCTTACGGACGACCGTTCAACCATGATGATTCAAATAGACGCTGTCCCCATAAACTACGACCTAGTCGTGGACAGGAATTGCAACTACAGATTTGTTAAAGGCTTCTCCTACCCAGTGGTGGGAAGCCCCGTCTACATACTGAACAGCGAAATGATAAACCGCATGTACAATCAGAGGATCACCGAAAAGCTAGGCGTGGACCCATCTAAAACCGTGGAGGACGCGCGGCTCGACCCGAGGCTTGGCGTTGTCAAGATGTTTCAGACAAGCAACACCGTAATCCCCATCTATGTGGATTTCGAGAAACTTGTCCGCTACCACTTCGGAGTTTTCGCCTTCACGGGCGGTGGAAAAAGCAACCTCATGTCCAACATTCTTAGGCGAATTCTACTCCACACAAATGACATTAAAGTTGTCGTGTTTGACATAAGCTGCGAGTATATTTTCCTGCTCCTCGACCTGTTAGCGGAGGAGAACATCCCGTCAAAGGTGATTCTTGAACATCGAATAGACTCCCTTGAACAGTTCTTTAACTCCGTCGTCAAGCCAAGGGAGTATGAAACAGACGAGCGGATCAAGTTCGGGTTAAAACGCATCATTGAACAGGGCAAACTCGCCTTCTATACGAGGCCGAAACAGAAGATACCAACATACGCCCAGTTCCTGGAAGAGTTGAATGATCAGAGGAAGGGTGCCGCCGACAGACCCCACTACCTTAACGCCATAGACAGAATTCACGACGCCATCCTTGACTATATGGAGGCCCATGGGCTCAGCGAAAACCAAGAGGTAAGTGAAGACTTCGTTAAATTCATAGACGCTGTGTGCAGAACCACCGTTGAAGAGTTCAAAGTCCACGACAAAAGCGGCCTATATGGTTGGGCGACCACAAGGAACACGATCCTCGACCAGATAAGAAAACGTCAAGAAGAGCTGAGGAAGGAAACCGGCGGGTTGACAGCTGAAAAGATTAGGGAACTATTGGAGGGCGAAACAAGGCTTGTATGCATATCCATATCGGACCCCACAACGATTAAGGAGCTCGTCATAACCTTAACCAATGACCTACTCATTCGGAGGAAACGCATGTTCCAGGTTAAACCATACATCCTCCTAGCCTTTGACGAAGCTCAAGAATTCATCCCAGAACTTTCAGGTGTAGCGGGCATAGACAAGAAATGCAGCAAACAGGTGGAAACCCTGCTCCGTCAGGGACGAAAATACGGGTTGGGCGTGTGCATAGCCACCCAACGAATCGCCTATCTAAACACGAACGCCCTACAACAACTGCACACATACTTTGTGGGGACGCTGCCCAGACCATACGACCGCGCACTAATCAGCGACACATTTATGATAGATAAAGGCATACTGGAAAAAACACTGGAATTTGCACCTGGCGAATGGCTACTATCTAGCTACATAGCCACAGGCATAGAAAACGTGCCCATATTCATCAGAGCGGACAACGCGGAAAAAGAAATAGAAAAATTCCTTGAAAAATCAGTCGAATAACTCATTCCCGTTGTGAGCCCTCGGTTTTAGGCTAACCCGCATTTTTTGAGGAGTTTCTGCCACCTCAAGTCTGTTATTCTTTGAATTTCGTCTACTAGTTTCTCATATTTCGGTGTGAATAGGTGTCTGAAGCGGCCTTGAACTGCCAAGTACTCCCTTACTGGCTTTTTCTTTTGAGGTGTCAGAGCTATGGCTTTGCTGGGTGCCGAAAGCTGGTACTCGCCGTTTACGCATTCCCAGAGTGGGAATACGCATGTTTCCACCGCGAGGCGGGAAAGTTCTATGGATTTCGATGGGTCGCTTCTCCAGCCGCGGGGGCAGGGTGCAAGGACGTGTAGAAACGCTGGTCCTTCGACTTCTAGGCCCTTGCGCACTTTCACCAGTAGGTCCCGCCAATAGTATGGTGAGGCTGTGGCCACGTAGGGGATTTCATGGGCCACCATGATGTCGGCTATTGGCTTTTTATGTTCAAGCTTGCCGGGTATGACTTCGCCAGCTGGTGACGTGGTTGTGGCTGCACCTAGGGGTGTGCCTCCGCTCCGCTGGATGCCCGTATTCATGTAAGCCTCATTGTCGTAAAGCACGAAGAGGAAGTCGTGGCCCCTTTCAACGGCCCCCGATAGGGCTTGGATGCCTATATCGTATGTTCCTCCATCTCCAGCTACGGCTATAACGTCTACATGCTGGTCTTTTATTCTGCCCTTCCTCCGCAGCACTTTGATGGCTGCCTCAATGCCCGAAGCGTTGGCAGCTGCGTTTTCAAAAGCTGTGTGAAGCCATGGAACAGCCCAAGAAGTATACGGGTATATCGTGGAGACCACTTCCATGCAGCCGGTAGCCATGGTTACGATGGTCGGACCTCTAACAGCCTTCAAAATCAGCCTCATAACCGTTGCTGGAGCGCATCCAGCACACGCCCTATGCCCAGACACGAAAAGGTCTGGTTTCTCAGCTATGTCTTTCGCGGTGAACCTCCATTCCTTGCTTTGCATAACCTTTTATCCTCCTACTCCCTTAAACCCACATACCTAATTGGGGTTTCAACACGCCCCTTCTGAAGGATTCCCTCAAGGTCTTTGTAGATGGCGCGTATCTGCATGGGGCTTGTGTCCCTTCCGCCGAGGCCATAAATATAGTTTACGACAAAGGGCCGCTTTTCAGAATCGTACAGGGCGTGGCGGACTTCATGGAAGACGGCGCCGCCGTGTCCCCCGAAACTCATGCTTCTGTCCATGACGGCTATTGCCCTCACGTTTTCCAAAGCTCTCCTGATGCCCTCCACGGGCAGCGGTCTGAAAGTGCGTATCCTCAGCAGTCCAGCTTTGACCCCTTCAGCCCTAAGTTCGTCGACGACGGCCTTAACCGTGCCGGCTGTTGAGCCTAAGCAGACTGTGGCGATTTCGGCGTCTTCAAGTTGGTAAGCGTCTAACAGTCCGTCGCCGTATCTCCTGCCGCTTATCTCAGCGTACTCCTCGTGCACTTGCCTAATAACCTCCAAAGCCTTTTTCATGGCTTCCTCCTGCTGGCGTTTAAACTCGAAGTAGTAGTTTGGGAAGGCCAGCGGCCCAAGGGTCATGGGATTCTCAGGGTCAAGCCTTAGGGGGGCAAACCTGCCCTCGTGGGTCAAAACTTTTGGGAACTGGCGAACGCCCACAAACCTTTTTACGACCTCCTCTGGAAGCACTTTCACGTTTTCCATAGAGTGGCTTAGCTGGAAACCGTCCAGGCAGACCATGGCAGGCAACAGAACGTCTGGATGTTCAGCTATCCTAAACGCTTGAATAACGGAGTCGTAAACCTCCTGAACGTTTTCGGCGTAAATTTGAATCCATCCGCTGTCCCTCTGCGCCATGGTGTCAGACTGGTCTCCGTGAATGTTTATAGGCGCTGACAAAGCCCTGTTTGCAATGGCCATAACCACTGGTGCGCGGCATCCCGAAGTCACAAAAAGCATTTCATGCATGAGGGCTAAGCCGGCGGAAGCTGAAGCTGTGAAGGTTCTCGCGCCGGTTAAGGAGGCAGCTAGGCATGCGGTTAAGGCGCTGTGTTCAGACTCCGTGCATATGAAGGCTGTTTCCACCTCCCCGTTAGCCACGTATTCGCTGAACCTCTCCACAATTACTGTTTGGGGGGTTATGGGGTATGCAGCAACCACGTCCACGTCGCACTGTTTCACGGCGTAAGCAACAGCCTCATCACCGTTTAAAGCCAAAACCTTCTGTTCAACAACACTTTTCACAAGGGAAGCCTCCTACTCAAGTTTCATTTCAATCGCCTTTGCTGGACACTCGTTTGCGCAGACCCCGCACCCCTTACAGTAATTGTAGTCGAACTCTATGTCGCCAAGGTCAGCCTTCCAACGTATGGCTCCGTCTGGACAGTAAATGACGCACAACAAACAACGGGTGCACTTCTCTAAGTCCCTTACGGGTTTAAAAGTTTTCCAGTCGCCCGTCAAAAACTCAGTACTGGACTTCCAGCAAACAGCGGCTATGGGGATTTCCCGCCAACCTTTTTCCTGGACAGTCATGTGGAACGCGCCTCCCTGTAAGATTCCTCTATGACTGCAAAGTTTTTCTCAGCTATATCGCGTCTGAAACGCTCTTCAACTGTCCTTTTTATGCTTTCTAGGCTAACAATCCCTGTGGCGCGTGCCACCGCCCCGAGCATGGCTGTACTTGTTATAGGGGCGCGTAAAATTTTCACCGCTATTTCCGTGGCTGGAACAGTCCAAACTTCAACTTTGTCAACGACGCCAAGTCTCTGCTTAATTTCAAGGGGGCTGTCCTTTGAATTAACGACTATCTTTCCGTCTTCGCTTAAACCCTCAGCCACGGGCACAGTCTTCATCAGCGTCTGATCTAAAACAACAACTACGTCCGGATTATAAATGGCACAATGCAGTTTAATGGGTTCGAAGCTTATCCTGGTGAAGGCTGTAACAGGCGCCCCCATTCTTTCGGGGCCAAACTCTGGGAAAGATTGAATGTATTTTCCCTCATAAACAGCAGCCTTAGCGAGAAGCTCGCTAGCCGTCCAAGCTCCTTGACCACCCCTACCATGCCACCTAATCTCGATGATCCTTTTCAAGATAGCTTCCTCGCAGACTTTTCACAATTAGTGACACCTCCATATACACTTTTCTGAAGTAGGAAAGGTGGAAAACTAAATTCGAGGGCTTTAAGGCTGGGACATTAAATCTTTTAAAACTTCCTTAACTGGGGCTCCCAAAAGCTCTTTGACGCGATTTAAGAGTTTAACCCCTTCTTCTGTGGTTGAATAATACTTGATGCGTTTCCTCCCCTTCTCTCTCCATTCCCCCCTTATAAAACCGTTTTCCTCAAGCTCGTAGAGAAGTGGGTAAACAACCCCGGGGTGGAAGCTCCACCCCGTTAGCCTCTTCAACTCCTTTGATAGGGCGTATCCGGACAGGGCTTTACCACTTAGAAGCCATAGAATTAAAACTCTACTGAAGCCTTTAACTGTGGCTTTTATAAGGTCTCTCTCCAACTCCGTTGGCAAACCTCTCACCGTTCAAAAGTTTCCAAGCCCATTCTAGTGTAGGACGACAAATATAAGCGCTTTTGAGAAGAAAATCTGATATATCAAAACCCAAAATTTTAATCAGAAAAGCCATGGTCAGGGTTGGAGACGTCTTCCTAAGAAGCCTTGAAAAGCCAATAATTCTTTGGCTCCTATCCCGCAAGCCAAGGCACGGCTACGAGTTAATAGTTGAATTTAGAAGGTTGACCGGGCGAAAACTGAAACCAAGCATGGTATACCCGTTCCTTCACAGGCTTGAAATAGAGGGATTTGCACGAAGCCAACTACTCGTCAAGGGCGGACGCAAAATCAGACATTACACCCTAACAAAAAAGGGTAAAGAACTCTTAAAAAAGGTGCGGAAAACCTTCACAAAACCTCTAAGAGAATTCCTAATGGAACTGATAGGCGAAAAAGCAAGCCCGTAAAGTATCACGCAGTCCTCATATGGATTCATCTGGTACTAAGTGTCGTCTAGGCATTTCATCAAAATTGTGTAATTAAAGCAAACTGTTTGATTACAAACACAAAGTTTGCATCGCTAATAACTATGGACTACCGTCCGGAAGCTGCGCTGGCGATTTTCATAATCACACTCTTCCTAATGATTAAACGTCCCCGTGGAATAAGCCTGGTTTGGCTGCCGTGGCGTGATAAGGCTATGCGTGTTTTGGCTAAGGTTCCTTTAGAGGAAGTATTAGGCATTAGGGCTCGCATGATTAAG
>Ga0272445_1002746_pt1 | contig 11702 bp, 11 predicted proteins | sample YNPCB0031_FD_194404 | JGI IMG/M metagenome (GOLD analysis project Ga0272445, IMG submission 194404) | Hot spring sediment microbial communities from Yellowstone National Park, WY, United States - YNP-CB-003-1 | ecosystem: Environmental > Aquatic > Thermal springs > Hot (42-90C) > Sediment... | reverse complement strand
AGCTGTGGAGTGGTTTGATAGAGTTACTAATAGTATAAAGAATTCTCTTAGAGAGTGCTGTGGGGAGGTTGAGTTTTCATACTACTACGTAAGGGATGTGGGTGATCTCAGGGAGGCGATATCTAGGGAAGTCAGTGCACCAGGCTACTTAGTGTTTGTATTGAATTGTATTTCAGGTCTTTTGAAGCCACTTATTGAGCTGCGTAAACCACTGGTATTGATAAATGAGACGTATGGTGGTTCAGGGGATTACGTATTAGAGTATGGTGAAGCTGTTGAGAAGGGTTACCCAGTGATAGGAGTTTCTACTAGGGAGCCCCATGACCCTGTATTACTCCGGAGAATGGTACAATACATTGCCCTACTGGATAAAATGCGGGAGGCAAGATTACTATTCATTGTCCCAAAAGCTACCAAGTACTACCTTAGTTTAGAGTATCCCTTAAGCGTTGATGTTTATGGTTTATTGAAGCAACTTGCAGGCTTAACTGGGGCATCATACATAGTAATGGATTCATCGGAGTTTAGGGAGCATTACTATAATAAAGTAAACCAAGCTGAGGCTGAAGAGGTTGCTAAGAAGTGGATTATGGAGAGTTCTAGTAACTTTGAAAAAGAATATGGTGAAATACTTAGAAGCGCTAGATTGTACCTAGCGATCAAGAGAGCTGCCGAGGAGAAAAAAGCAAACATAGTTGCACTAGACTGCATAGTGTTGAGAAACACGGGTGAACTAGATGCCTGGCCTTGCCTAGCCTACATGCAGTTGTGGTATGATGGCATAATACCTGTTTGCGAAGCAGATGTATCATCAGCAATAATCCTCATGATTGGCAAATACCTACTCAATGTAAACGGCTTCATAACAGACCCCGCTGTGGATGAATTAAAGAGTGAAATAGTGTACTACCACTGTTATGCACCAACAAACCCACTTGGAGGAGTTAAACAAGAGTATCCCTACGTGATTACACCAGCTCACTTAGGTGAGAAAAAGGCTTCTCTAAGAGTTCTATTTAAACCAGGCGTGAAAATCACAGCTGTTGGGTTAAGCCTAGACGAGAAGACATTAACCATCCACACCTCGGAATTAGTTGGCTTAGAGGAGAGCATTTATGCATGTAGCAATAAACTAGTAGCTAAGGCTAATGTACGTAGAATTGTTTTGAATTGGAGGCGTAGGAGTGGTTGGCATAGAGTGGTATTCCTCGGTGACTATAGAGATGAGTTTATTAATGTAGCTAGATTAATGGGTTTAAGAGTAGTGGAGGAGGATAAGTAGAGGGTGATCACTGTGAAATACTATGAGCTATACAATACGAGGACTATTAAACCCCTACTACAGAGGATTAAAATGAAGAGTGCTCTAGAATTCTGGAGTAGTGATGAATTACCAGTAGCGAAGTATACGTGGGTTTATGGTCCAAAGAAGCCGAGGGATCAAGTTAGAGCGGTTGAGACGCCGCCGGAGAATGTTGACATCAAAAACCTTGTTGAAAGGGGACTTGTATCGCTACTTGAGCCTGTGGAAGTCCACAGTATACCTGATGTTAGTAAATTATCCGATGATGCAGATGCATATGTAATAGGTGATATGGAGGACTGGTTGACCAGTGAAGAACTACTTGAAGCTATAGCACGTAGGGGTAAGCCTTTAATAGCTGAGTGGGATCACTGGGGTTACAGCATACATGGAAGGCTTTCAAGGTTTAGGTTAAATAGGTTTAAGGGAGTCAAGTACATAGTACCTATGGGCTATGAAGAAGTACTTGATTTAATCAGAGCTCTACGTGCACTAAGATTTCTAAAACACCTCAGAATACTATACATTGGCGAATACCCACCTAGAAGCGTTACAGCTCCAAAGGACGTTTCATTTAGAGTAATTGAGGAGAAATTTGGCATTAAAATAATTAAGGTAGGTATAAGCGAGTATATTGAAGCAGTTAAAAGCACTATGCCTGAAGAAGCGGGAGGAGTAGCTGAGCAGTGGCTGCGGAAGTACATTGTAGCAGAGCATTTGAGAAAGGACTTCACAGATTACGGGAGAATATATGTAGGGCTAAAGAAGCTACTTGAAAAACACAGTGCAAACGCACTTACATTGGAGTGTCCAGCCCTCCCAGATATTAAGTACGTCCCCTGCTTAGCTTACTCCATGTTGCTAGATGAAGGAATACCTGTAGGGTGTGAGGCTGACTTGCCCACTTTACTAACTATGGCTATTTTAATGGCCGCATCCGGAGATGCTGCATTTATGGGTAATTTAAATGAAAACGTTACACACTGGGATATAGAGCACAATATTGTAACAATAAATCACGATGTAGTTCCCCCAAGCTATAGTTGCCCAGGCTGTAGCTACACCATTAAAGACTACCACGACATGAAAATAGGGGCAACACCGTACACTGAGCTACAAGCAGGGTTAAAAGTTACATTGGCTGGTATGCACTGGAATATGGATAAAATTTGGGCAACACGTGGAGAAGTCATTAGTACACATGATACAGTACACTGCAGGGTGACTGTTCGCGTTAGAGTTGGAGACGCGAAGAGAGTGAGTCGTAATGCTTTTGGACACCACATGGTATTAATTAGAGGAGACTACGTTAACGCTTTAAGAACTCTGTCTCAACTACTTGATCTAGAGTTCTACGAGCTTTAGCGTGGTTACAAATATGGAGTTTACATATTGGTAAAGTTTATAAGGCTAGGTATATATACGCATCAATCGAAGGTGTACTCTAGAGGCGATAGTGTTGGCTACTCAACCTAAAGGCGTCTCTACTTCGGTTTTCATAATAGTTGTAATTCTAGTTGCAATAATAGCAGGGGTAGTGGGGTATTTCTCAGCACCTGCTGGTGTTACGCAAACTATTACAACTGGTGCAACAGCTACAGTTACAACTACTCAGACTCAAACACAGACCGTCACTGTCTCCCCAACGCTACCCGGCACTGGGTTAACAATATATTGGATAGGTGGTGGAGCTGGAGACCCATTCGATGCGAGACTCTATAAGGGAGCTACAGACGCAGCTAATCTCCTAGGAGTAAAACTAGTCTATGTCCACACAGAGTGGGATCCCGCGAAAATGATTGAAGAATTCTCTAAGGCTATAGCAGCCCGCCCAGACGGTATTGTCGTTATGGGTCACCCTGGACTCGACGCCTTAGCGCCATTGTTTGAGCAGGCAGCTAGTAGTGGTATACTCGTAACACTAGCTAATGTAGATATACCAGAGTTGAGGGCAAAGTACTGGTATACTGGATACGTTGGTCAAAACCTATATCAATCTGGTTACACTCTATGTAAAACAGCCGTTCAGAAGTATAGCAATGTTCTTAAGGCGGGAGTACGTGCAGCTATATTCTCCGGCAGTTGGGAGCAGCCGGCACGTGCATTACGCGCTGTTGGGTGTGAAGATGCATTAAAAGAGGCAGGCTTAGTAGTCGACAGAGTTTCTCATCCACCAGCCGTCTATGGCAGTCCATCCGAGGGAATACCATATGTAACAGGCTATCTAGCAGCATACCCCGATGTTAAATTAATAGTGTTTGATGGAGGTGGCACAACATCCGCTGCAGCTGATTACATGAGGTCTGCTGGTAAGAGTCCAGGTGAAATAATAGTTGTAGGATTCGACTTAACGCCTGGATCAGTGCAAGGCATTAAAGATGGGTATGTACAAATGGTTATCGATCAGCAGCCATACCTACAGGGATTCATGACCGTTCTAAACCTAGTGCTCAGTAAGAAGTATGGGTTCCAGGGTCTATACATAGATACTGGAGGCTCAATCGTTGATAGCAGCAATGTTGGATTAGTCGAGCAATTAGTTTTAGCTGGGTATCGTTAAGTTAAAGTATTTTTATTTTTTCCATTCATTTTTCCACTCTTTATATACTCCTATGTATTTAGATTTATTATTAGTGGTGGCTTGCATTGAGCATGAAAAATATCGTCGAAATGCACAATATTGTCAAGAAATTTGGTTCAGTAGTAGCACTTAGAGGAGTGAATTTCCATGTGAGAGAAAACGAAGTAGTTGGCTTGGTTGGAGACAATGGCGCCGGGAAATCTACACTTGTAAAGATTTTGTTTGGCATTCACGCACCAGATGAAGGAGAAATAATTGTTAAAGGCATGAAATTCAAGAGGTTAAATCCTAAACTAGCCTACGAGCTAGGCATAGTTCTCATACACCAGGAGCGTACACTATGCTTAAACCACCCAATATGGAGAAATGTTTTTATGGGCAGAGAGATCACGAATAAGCTGGGATTCCTGAAGATTAGTGATATGAAGAAAACAGCTTACAATAGCTTATCCCAACTAGAGTTAACGAGAATGCCTGTTGAAACACCCGTAAAGTACTTATCAGGTGGTTATCAGCAGGGTGTGCAAATATCTAGAGCCCTAGTGTTTGAAGCAGACTTGGTTATATTGGATGAGCCGACGGCAGCGCTAAGTCTCGCAGAGACTCATAGAGTGCTTGAGTACGTAAACGAGTTGAAGAAGAAGGGTAAATCAGCGATATTTATAAGCCATAACATATACCACGTCTACCCAGTCGCGGATAGATTTGTAATACTAGACAAAGGCAGTGTTGTAGCAGAATTCTACAAAAAAGACTTAACACCCGAAGATCTCGCTGAGATAATGGTTTCTATTGCTAGAACAGGAAGCGTACCCGAAAAATACAAGGAGTTAAACCTATATGGGAGAACTCAGCCCACCTGACTATTGTAGGCGGCCGCGATGACAGGTATCCATGGGTTGAAAAGAGCTTGGAGAGTAATATCTGAATACAAACTACAAATAATTATAACAGTCATTTTCCTAGTAATATGGCTTACTTTCTACACTATAAACCCTAGTGCTTTCGCAAATCCATTCGCCTATACTTCACTAATGACTGTCGCGCCATACACCATTATTCCAGCTATTAGCCTAACACTTGTCGTAATAACGGGTGAAATAGATCTATCCTTCTCGTCTATAATGGCTTTTGGACCCTTAATTATGGCGATGACTTGGCAGGTGCAGGGTGAGGCATCACTTCTAGGTGTAATACTGGGATTACTTGGTGGTTTGGGAGCGGGGCTACTTAATGGCGTATTGATAACTAAACTAGGCATTCCATCATTAATTGCAACTATAGGTACAACATTTCTATGGAGAGGAGTGGTTTTAGTTGCAACGCAGGGGTTTAGTATCCCGCTGGGGGAGTATAGGGGATCACCTGTTTTCAGCGCGCTTGTTGGTAGATTTGGAGATATACCAATTCAATTCTTTTGGGCCATTGTACTTGCTTTTATTTTCTGGCTATTCCTTAATAGACACAAGTTCGGTGCATATATCTACTACATTGGAGATAATAGAGTGGCTGCTCAAATGGTGGGTATAAACGTTGATAGAGTCTTAATAACAGTTTACGCTATACACGGCGTTGTTGCTGCATTTGCGGGTATAATAGCTACTCTCGCCATGGCTACGTTCTACCCAACTCTAGGAGACATTTATATGTTGAAATCAGTGTCCTCGGTTGTAATTGGTGGAACACCAGTAACTGGTGGAGTAGGGACAATTTATGGAACCTTTATTGGTGGATTAATCCTAGAATTCATAGAAATGGGGGTAGTAGCGGCAGGTGTAACAGGCTTTTGGATAAGGCTAGTTCACGGACTCGTCATAATAGTTGCATTAGCAGCACAAGGAATACTTAGAAGAAGGGAGATAATTAGAGCTAGAATAATGAGATTAATTACCACGTAGAAAACTCGTTGAATAACTATTGGGAATAGCATCACTTATAGAAGCCGCCGAAATAGCTTCGATCCCCTCCCCACATAGTATTCTAAGTCAAAGCTGAGGCCGCGGCATACCATACTTGTTTACAATACCCTCACCTATGTGGTGTCCACAAGTTGGTCTTCAACAAGCAGACTTATAGTAGTTAAACCGCTTACAAGACATATCGATTAGAAATCGACGAAGATGAAGATATTTAGTTAACGGCAATGACGAGTCGTGTCATATAAATCAGATACGTTGTTTCCTTCAACATAGTTGCTCAGGGATTTTAGTTTTCTAGGTATGGAAGGTGTTTGCAATTTGAGTTTACTCCCTACTCGCTGATTGATGCGAACTTATACGAGCACTCGGCTGTGGCCTTCGTATAGACCTGCTCGAGTGATAATAGATTTGAATTCACGTCCTTGAGGTTTGAAGGTTTATGATCCCCATAAAGATGTCAAAGTCCATGTAGATGTATGATTCCCTGTTCAAAATATTGGAAGCCCGGGATGAAGATAATTACCACTTAGAAATAATGGTTTCAATGGATATGGGCTAACTAGGTATTTTACTCTTATTGCATCTGGATAATAGTGGGGTGCTGAATGTACTATGCACGAAATTAGATTCAATCCATTGATCAAGCAGTGGATAATAGTGGCTAAGCATAGAGCTGTTAGACCATGGCGGCCTGAGGAAAGGCAAATTTCTTTTCAATGTCCATTCTGCCCCGGTGCTCCAGAGTTGAAACACCTTGAGAAGTGGGATGTTGCTGTTCTACCTAATAGATACCCAGCTTTAACCCCTAATCCCCCACAGGTTGAACTTGAAGAATTTATGTGGTATACAAAAAGAGAGGCGTGGGGTGTGGCTGAAGTTATTGTTGAAACTCCAAGTCATGAGGGGGATTTATTTGACTTAAGCTTTGAGCACGCGGTAAAAGTCGTGGAGACCTATAAGAGTGAAGTGGAGAGACTAAGTAGACTAGACTTCGTCGAGTATGTAGCTGTATTTAGAAATAAGGGTAAAGAGATAGGTGTATCCCTCACACACCCGCACTCACAGATATATGCACTGCCATTCATCCCCCCACGTGTAAAGCAAGAGTTAGATTCCTTCAGAGAATACAGAGAGAAAATGGGTTCATGCCTCCTCTGCGATGTAGCCAAATACGAGTTGAAGTATGGAAAGAGGTTGATTTACTACAATGAAGAGTTCTTACTGTTGATACCGTTTTACGCTATGTGGCCCTACGAGATCCATATTTATCCACTAAAGCACGTTAAATCACTGAGAGACTTTACAGATCACCAAACTAAGGGACTAGCTGATTCCTTGAGAGTAGTTACGGCTATCTACAATAAGCTCTTAGAGAGGGATGCACCATATATTATGGTATTCCACGATCACCCAGCTAGAGGGAACTATGAATACCACTTCCACGTTGAGTTCTACCAACCATATAGAGATAGGGAGAAATTAAAGTATGCAGCAGGAATAGAGTGGGGGTATTGGGTCTTCACATATGATGGTATTCCAGAGGAAAAGGCTTTAGAGCTTAGAGAGGCTTGTAGAAAAGCCGTTTCCTCACTCTCAAACGCTATGGGGAGGTGTATGGAGTGAAAGTATTAAAATACATTGTGGAGAAATTTAAAGAGGTCTTTGGAAGACAACCAGATCTTATTGCCTCAGCACCGGGTCGACTAGACTTTCTCAATACCCACCAGGACTATAAGGGTCTACCTGTAGTTTCAGTCGCAATTAATAAGAGAACTTATATTGCTGTAGCGGATTCTCAATCAACAACTAGAGTTATTTCATTAAACCTCTGCTTAGACGGCCTCCCATGCATGGATGAATTTAGCGTTGAAAAGCCTGTGTTGAGGGGTGGTGGCTGGTTTGGCGACTACATAAGATCAGTTGTTTTAACGCTGAAAAACAAATATAGACTTGCAAAAGACTTCTACATGTTGATCTATAGTGAGATACCAATAGCTTCAGGCCTTGCAAGTAGTGCTGCACTACAAGTAGCATCAATTAAGGCATTGTCGGATCTATGGGGGTTTAAACTGGAGAAGGGAGAAATAGCTGAATTAGCCTATATAAGTGAGCACGATGTCATGGGGATTCCATGTGGTAGACTAGACCAGTATGGTTCTGCATTTGGTTACGTATCACGCATAGAGACTAGACCTCCATACGGGGTTAAAACACTTGAGACATATACACTTAAATTTGTAGCAATTAACTCCGGGATAAGGCACTCTACGGGGGCAATTCACCCCATTAGAATAAATGAGATACGTAGGGGACTAGAACAGCTTCTACTTCAAAAGGACATTCCAAGCGAGCTCAAAAGACTAATTAGCTTAGACCCATATGAAACAAAGTGGGAGTTAATAAACATAGAAACCATAACACCCTATCTTGAGAGACTAGAGTATAATGCAAAGAGGAGGATTTTATTTACATTGAAAATGCATTACTCAACGATCCAAGCACTAGAATTAATGGAAAACCCCAATCCCAGTAGAATCCGTGAAGTGGAGGAATACTTGACTAGAGAGTGCAGTGTCTGCCTTGAGGAGGCATTAAAAACACATAATCCCCTCCTCAAGGCTCTAGGAGGCCTCATTAACTATCAACACGTATTACTAAGAGACATGTATGATGTAAGTACACCAGAGCTAGAGGAAATAAGGAGAAGAGCTCTTGAGGCAGGCGCTATCGGTGTAAAGATAAGTGGTGCTGGCTTAGGTGGAGCATTATTCGCAATTGTGGAAGACGAAATAATTGGTGAGAGAGTGGCTAGAGAGACTAGTCGAACCGCGGCTGGAGCCTGGCTAGTTAAAATAGATGAAGGAGTACGTATTGAAGAAATCTAGCTACTACTGCATCTACCCAGCGTAGAGTTAAGTTTAATAATTTCGCCAATGAACTACTTGAAATCAGTGTACTTCAGGATAATGCACTCCTACTTCAATCGATCTGACATGAGGATGCTTCCATTGCATTATACCTGGTCTAGAGGATAATGCAATACTAGTCCTTGTTTAAGTCTCAGGGGTTTAGAGCAAATTCGCCGTGTTCTATTAGGCTTATTAATAAGCTATTTATAGAATATTATTAAGGCGTCTCTAATGGATACTCGAATATTGCCAGCTATTGGGGCTAGTATTGCGTGGAGCCTCCACCCAGCTATTGTGTCTAGGTATTCAGAGTCGATAAAACCGTTGACGTTCTCGGGTCTCAAAGCCCTTGCCGCCTTCGCCTTTACTATTGCTATAATGCACTCTTTACCGGGATTTGGCGATGGCTTCCCCTACGTACTTGCATCAGCTATTCTAGAAATAGGGCTTGGAGACGCACTCTATGCACAGTCAATTAAATTTATCGGGGGTTCTCTAGCTGTTACCATAAGCTACTCATACATTTTCACAGCTTCAGCTTTCTCAGCAATATTCTTCGGGGAGCAACTAAAACTACCTCTTCTAATAGGGCTCACCCTAGCGTTCACTGGGATAATTGTGAGTGTAAACCCCTTCAGTAGCCTGGAGAAGAGGGGTCTACGGGTGAAGGGTATACTTGCCGCTGTTGCAACATCAATACTCTGGGGTGCTGGAACATCTCTTTTAAAGCCAGCTCTTAAATACTACAACTTTGCATCTCTAACAGCGACTAGAATGCTTGTTGTAAGCCTCTTATTAACACCAATTGGCGTCGCATTTGAGAAGCCGAGAGACACTTGGCTTAACATGGTAAAAGCCTCGATCTTGGTGGGCTCGTTCTCACTAGGCCTGGGGACACTACTCCTCACATATTCAATAGGAACCATTGGCGTTGCATACACAGTATTAGTAGAATCCCTAACACCCATACTCTCTCAAATAACAACCAGGACAATATCCAAGGAGAAGCTAGCAGCCAACATGATCGCTGGGGCAATCCTAGTTGGCACAGGCATAGTAATATCCAACCTTAAAATATAAAAAACCAATAGAATCAACTGGGGTTTGGGTTTCATCGGACTTGATGTTGCTTGGGATTAAGCCCTCTCCCCTTGGCTTCACAGCCCTCGAGACCTCTCTCACCAGGATCCATGTCACAGGGCTCCACCCGCTCGGGACAACCCCAACCCACAGCTCACCCTTCACTACCCCCTCTAGGTCATCGCTGTGGGGCAATCCTCGTGTCTTGGAGTGTTTTAGGCATATGTTTATTGATGCCTACCAAGCCATAACATAAGAGCAGATGAGACGTGCGAGCACTATGAGCTACGTGACGGCAAGCAACATGAAATTTGCAAGACAAGGCCTGTTTTTCAAGTAGTGTGTATTAATAATGTTCCTTATGTCTAAATCGTTGCGTTATTTGTCGCTTAAGGAAGGGCTGTTTCCGTTAACAGGGTGGGTTAGGGTTTTTTGGGGGTCTTTCAGGGCTATGAGCGTACTCAAAAGACTTATAAACCCGCTAGGCAACTAGTAACTACACGGTGGGTGCCGAGTCCCAAGAACCGTGGCTGAACCGCGGTGCGTGGCTCGGCACTGTGCCGTGAGGAACCCGAGGGTGGCACTAAACAACCCTAAAACACCAAAAACAACCACTCTCGGGTGAACGGCAAAGCCCCTGGGTTAAAAAGAAAGTCACCAGATATAAAGGGTTATTGTTCCATTATAGTTGAGGATTTTAGTATTACCTGCATAGCTTAAAATGAGGATGTTATACCTTCTCTGCCAATCTGTTGAGAAGCCTGCCGACGCTGAACCCTCAGTAAACCAATACCCGTATCCCTCTCCAGCGTCAATATCTTCTAGAGCAATACCAAGTATTTGGTCAACAGGAGACCACGTTACTTGAACATATATATATAAGCAGGAACTATATGGACCATAGCTGTCGAAAGCTCTAGGAATGAGAGTGCCATTGATGGATATAGGTACTGTAATAACCAACGGCTCTATTACAACCCACATCTCAGATCCATCTTTAATGGATGCTCCCTGAGGGGCTTCTTTTGCAAACCAAATATTCTTTACTGGGCCCAACTTTCCCGCAGCAAGCAACTCCTCATATCTCGTACTAGATATTATGAGAAAATCGGGTGCTCGGTTATTAATGGAAATCTCCGGTTTGGGAATCATTCTTAGGTTTAAGGGAAGCTCGTCGTAAAAGATCCCCCGCTCATTAATAAACTTGGTGTTGGTTTCAGGTTTTTCCGGCATCGCATATGTAGCTAAGACTAAGGAAAGTATTGCTATTACTAGAACTAAAGACCCAAGCTTAAGGCTTGAACTCATTATCCCACCTTTTTAACATAAACAAAAATACCCTTAAATATTTTCCTCGCATAAAATTCTGAAGTGCTCTGCAAAAGTGCGTATTCGCCTAAACATAAACATAATAGATGGACGAACCCGTGGGGGTCTATTATTGATTGTACATTGTACAAATCTGCGTTTATTCTAGAGTTTATAGATTGCATGTATTGTCCTCTTCTATTAATGTGTATTCATCCTCTATTTCTATGACTGGTATGTGCTTGTCTTGGATTGTTCTCGCTTTTCTTTCTTTTACAAATCCATAAGTTGCAGTAGCTTCATGTGTTTTGTCTCGATTATTTGCTCTTTGATAGATGCTTTCTTTGCCACCACTCATATTTTCCTCTCCTTGTTCTCTTGATTATTCCCATGTTCATCAATTCATCTATTATTTTGTAACGTGTCTCTTCGGGTACCGTTTCTCGGTAGATGGTGGTTCATTGCCTTTCATATTTATTGATTTCAAGGCTCTCCACCATCTGCTTCTCAACGGTCTCCCCGAGCCCGCTCACCGCAGTGGCTCCCCAATAGTCGCCTAGGGTTCACAGCCTCTACGGGTCTCGGGAGCCCGGGGGCATCAA
>Ga0272445_1002745_pt1 | contig 11703 bp, 10 predicted proteins | sample YNPCB0031_FD_194404 | JGI IMG/M metagenome (GOLD analysis project Ga0272445, IMG submission 194404) | Hot spring sediment microbial communities from Yellowstone National Park, WY, United States - YNP-CB-003-1 | ecosystem: Environmental > Aquatic > Thermal springs > Hot (42-90C) > Sediment... | reverse complement strand
CGTATTAGGTGAAAATGGAAAAGGAATTGTAAATCACTTTGGTCTTAGTCGTGATGAAGTTCATTTAGAAATGGGAACTTTTAGTAAAGCCTTTGGAGTGGTTGGCGGTCATATTTCATGTGGAAGCGGGGAGATTCGAGCTTTTCTTTATAATAAAGCTCGCACTTTCTTATTATCTGGTGCCGTTCCACCAGGGGTTGCAGCAGCTTGCATAGCTGCTATAGATGTTTTAGAAAATGAACCTGAAAGAGTTAAAAGGCTTTGGAGAAATAGAGAGTACTTCCTAAAAGCTGTAAAAGATTTAGGATTTGATACAGGTAATACTCAAACACCAATCATTCCAATAATTTGTGGAGAAAGCGAAAAAGCTAAAGAATTTGCTAGGTTACTTTGGGAAGAAGGTGTATTTGTTTTACCAATATTTTATCCTATGGTGCCTAAGGGTAGAGCTAGAGTAAGAATTCAATTATGCAGCGAGCATACTAAAGAACAATTGGATAAAGCTATTGAAGCTTTAGAGAAATGCGGTAAAAAACTTAGAATAATTAAATAAAACTTTAAAGGGATACTTAATGGCTAGAATACTTGTAACTGGTGCTTGTGGTCAAATTGGAAGCGAGCTAGTTCCAGCGCTTCGAAACATATACGGAAGAGATACAGTAATAGCTACAGGACATATTACAAAACCAACTAAAGAATTACGCAATTCCGGACCATTTTATTATTTAAATGTTACAGATAAAGAGCAATTGGCTAAAATAGTTATGGATAACGATGTTGATACGATATACCATTTAGCTTCAATTTTATCAGCTGTTGGTGAACAAAATCCCCAGTTATGCTACGAAGTTAACATGAACGGTTTTTATAATGTTTTAGAGGTTGCCCGAAGATTTAAATTGCGCATTATAACTGCAAGTTCTATTGCAGTATTTGGACCTGAAACTCCTCAACAAAATACACCTAACGATACAATTATGCTTCCAAAAACTATGTATGGCATTACTAAAGTTTGCGGAGAATTACTGGGAAGCTACTATTTTCAAAAATATGGTGTAGATTTTCGATGCATAAGGTTTCCTGGAATAATCAGCAGTGAAACAAAACCCGGAGGTGGCACAACCGATTATTCTGTTGAAATGTTTTATGCAGCTATAGAGGGTAAACCTTACACTTGCTTTGTAAGGAAAAATACAGTTTTACCTATGATGTATATGCCAGATGCTATTAAAGCATTAATTAATTTGGCGGAAGCAGATAATTCAAAATTAAAACATCGAGTTTTTAATATAGGCGCAATAAGTTTCTCAGCAGGCGAATTAGAAGAAGCCATTAAAAAATTTATTCCAACATTTTCATGCGATTATAAACCAGATTATAGACAAATTATAGCAGATTCTTGGCCCCGCTCTCTAGATGATTCTGTCGCTAGAGAAGAATGGAATTGGAAACCAGAGTTTGATGATCTTAACAAAATTGTGGAGGATATGATTAAAAAGTTAAAGCAAAAACTTAAACTTGAACCTGTTCAGATTTAAAATAGAAAGTGAAATTTGTTCTTATCCACATTAGAACACTCCTTTTCATCAACTAAAAGAGGTTCATAATTTTAATTTATCGTTAATATTTCCATTACTCCCATTTTTAAATTCTTTTAGTTTTCAATCTATTCTCCATCTATTCTTATATTAATTTATTCATTTTTTTTAATTTTTTTAAGTTTTTAATAATATAATCGAAAAACTTTTAAAGGGGAATTAACAATTTTTAAATTACTGGAGGGGATATAATTTTTATGAAAGTATTAGCAGCCCGTTTTTATGAACCGCATAAACCTTTAAGGCTTGAAAAAGTAGAGCTTCCAAAAGTAGGAGATGACGACGTATTAATAGAGATAAAGGCCGCTGGTGTTTGCCATTCTGATTTACATACTATCAATGGTTTATTTCCTCCTGCAAAACCTCCCCCAATAACTTTAGGTCATGAGCTTTCAGGAATAGTTGCAGAAAAAGGGAAAAATGTAAAAAAGGTTGAGCTTGGCGATCGTGTTGGAGCAGATTACGTGCTTAGTTGCGGTACATGTCAATATTGTTCGGTTGGTAAGGATAACTTATGCGACAATTTTAAAGTTATGGCAGTGAACGTTGATGGAGCTTGGACAGAGAAGATCGTTGTCCCTCAACGTCACGTCCATAAACTTCCACGCAATATTGATTTTCCGGAAGGTGCTATTATGAATTGCGCTGTAATGACGTCATATCATGCTATGAAACTTGCCCAAGTATCCGCAGGTGATACAGTTCTTATATACGGGCTTGGAGGAGTAGGGATGAATGCTGTGCAATGGGCCAAAATCTTTGGAGCTACAGAAATAATAGTTGCAGATATTGAAGATGCAAAATTAAAACTGGCTAAAGAAAAGGGTGCCACAGTTACAATCAACCCAAAAAACGAAGATCCAGTTAAAAAGGTTCTTGAAATAACTGATGGTGGTGTTGATGTAGGTTTTGAAGTAATCGGGTTAGTTGAAACAATCAAGAAGGTAATCGCTTGTGTCAGAAAAGGAGGAAAAGCTGTTGTTGTAGGCATGTGTTTTGACAATGTCCCCATATCTTTCGTGGATGAAGTGATGACTCGAGAAATTAAATTGATGAGTCCTCAAGATCATCTTAAATCTGAAATCCCGCAGGTAATCAAATTTATTGAAAGTGGACGATTCGATTTATCGAAGAGTGTAAGCCACAAATTACCGCTAAAGGATGTGAATGAAGCTATTCGAATTCTTAATGAAAGAATAGGAAATCCTGTTAGAGTAGTACTGGAACCATAAATTAGCTTGCTTATGGCTAATTAAAACGAATAATTCCAATTTAAACTTAGATTCCCTTACTATAACCTATATAATGAGGATGAAAAATGAAATTAAAAAATAAAGTTGCTTTAATTACTGGAGGCTCCTCAGGAATAGGTTTCGCTACCGCATTATTATTCGTAAAAGAAGGCGCTAAGGTAGCGATTGTAGGAAGAAATCGCGAGAAAGGAGAAGATGCTGTGAAAAAAATAAACGGAGAAGCTATTTATATTCAAGGGGATGTCTCTAAAGAATCTGACGCCAAAAAGATGGTTAGCTTAACAGTTAAAAAATATGGTAAATTAGATATTCTATTTAATAACGCAGGAATAGTAAAAGTAGGAAGCGTCACAGAAATGGAAGAAAAAGATTGGGATGAAATTGTTGATATAAATTTAAAAGGTGTATTTTTAGTTACTAAGTTTGCAATTCCTGAAATGTTAAAAAATGGAGGAGGAAGCATTATAAATACATCATCTATATATGGATTAACTGGAACTCCATATTATTCAGCTTACTGTGCTACGAAAGGAGCTATAGTTACATTTACAAAGTCTGTTGCTCTTGAATATGCTACAAAAAATATCAGAGTTAATTGCATATGCCCTGCAAATGTTTCTACTGAAATGGTGGAAAAAGAAATTGAACTCTGGGGAGAAGGCGACCCGTATAAGATGGAAGAACAGAGAGTTAAAATGGCTCAGCTTCAGCCAATAGGGCGTATGGCAACGCCTGAAGAAATAGCTAAACTTGTATTATTCCTAGCATCTGATGATTCTTCTTATATAACGGGAGCCGCTATCCCCATAGATGGAGGTTTCACTGCACAATAATGTAAAATGGCTAGTGCTGCATCTTAATTAAGCTTTCGTTATGATTTACATATCTGGCTTCCGCTTTAATTTTTGAAAATATTAAGTTTGATAATTTTGAGGGGGATAATCTTCTTTCTCTCCATGTAAGTGGTATTCCTAAAATTTTTGCGGTTTTTATTAAAGTTTTCTTGCATTCTCGCATATTTTGGCAAATTGCACAATTTCCAAGGTTATGTTGATACCAAATTTGTAAGCCTTCAGAGCTTAATGCAATTATTGTTTCAGTTTGAAAATCTATGCTCCAACCAAATAATATTCCTCTTTTATTATCTATGTAACGGGGTTCTATCCTATTAAGTTTAGCAGCATCCATTAAAGCCATAGTAATCTTTTCTGGAATTGAATTAACCATTTGATTAACTGCTTGGCGAGTAATATTCAATCTTCTAGCTATTTCACTTTGAGAAAACCCTTCTCGAAGCATATTCCATACAACAAACTGGCGAGAAGTAAGATACCCATTATGTAAACTCATAGAGGCTCCCCCTTTATTTATGATATTTTTTGTCAAATATATAAATTTATGTTTTTGTAAGTTATTAAGTAAAATGCGTAATAAGATTTTGCTGAAAATCAATGCAGCATTAAACCGTAAAGCTTATATATAAAATTGTCAATATAAAATGTTGACATAAACCATAAGAGGTTTAAATTAAAGAAATGTTAAAGGAGTATTGTAGGATGTCACCCAGTGAAGTATTTGTAAGGAAAGCTTCAGGATTAGCTAGAACAATAAGCGCATGGGACGCATTAGTTATGTGCATTTTAATTCCAGGCATATATTGGCCATGGGTATATCAAATGTGGGCTGTAGGCTTATTTGGACCTGGCGTTTACATGCCTCTTTCAGCGCTACTTGCTATATTGATGATGATTCCAAATGGCCTAATGTATGTGCTTCTCTCCATAACTATGCCTCGATCAGGAGGAGATTACGTTTGGGTCAGCCGAATACTACATCCTGCATTAGGTTTTACAGTAAATTGGTACATCACATTAATATTATTAAGTTGGGCTGGACCATTTGCCTCATGGATTACTGAATGGGGAATAGCACCAATATTTTACACATATGGATTCATGACTGGCAACAATGCATACATCGATCTAAGCAACTTTATACTTTCTCCAAATCCAAAATTCATTATCAGTACCCTTATTTTAGTTTTGATGGGAGTATTATCTTATGCTGGTTCTAAGTGGGAATTCAGAGCTGAATGGGTATCTATCGTTATAGGTTATATTGGATTAGCGATTTGGGCAGTAGTTATGGTAGCTGGAGCTAATACATTTGCCAATAGAATGGCGCTACTTACCGATGGAAAATTCACCTTCGAGGGGGTAATTAACGCTGCTAAAAGTGAAGGATGGGACGTTGCTGCAGCATTACCAGTAGGTCTTGGAGTTACCGGTTTTGCAACAACATATACAACTTTAAACTTTTTGGGATACACAAACTCTGCATATATTGCTGGTGAAGTTAAGGGCGTAGTTAAATCTCAAATAATATCCATTCTTGGCGCTTTATTTCTCTTCGGCTTTACAGCCTTTGGAGTGTATATGGTCTACGATAGAACCCTAGGCGCTGTATTCATCAACAGCTTAGCATACCTCGATATCAGGCATCATCCATATTATTGGGATATATTTCCAATCGAACCATTAGGAAGTATTCTTTCAATGTTTGCTACTAGTAACCCCTATCTACCCCCCCTCTTCTGTATAACATTCAGTTTTGGAGCTTTCGGAGCAGCTATGGGATTATTCCTATCTAGTGTACGAAACATATTTGCTTGGTCTTTTGATAGAGTTTTACCAGCAAAACTATCAGCAGTTGATGAACGTCGGCACTCCCCATATATGGCAATATTAGTGACTTGGATAATATCCTTTATTATGAACGTGTTATACATATACACAACTGCACTAAAATGGTTCCTTTATTCAATTCTAGCTTGGTGGATCGGTATGATAATAGTGGCCATCGCAGGAATAATATATCCTTGGAAAAGAAAAGATATATTTGAAGCTGCACCTAGCCTTGCAAAATCTAAAATCGCTGGTATACCCGTAGTAAGCATCGTTTCTGCAATTTCAATACCAATCTCAATTTATCTTGCTGCCGCCTCAATTAACCCTGCAATTTATGGCGCTATAGATTGGCTTTACATCGGAACTACAATCATAACTTTCGTAATCGCTCCAGTAATATACTATATATCCTACTTATATCATAAAACAAGGGGTATTCCAGTAGAACTTGCGCATGCAAGTATTCCTCCTGAATAATATTACCTTAAACCTCTTATTTTTTTTAACTCTCTATTTTATTAACTATTGAAGGCTAAAGGTGAATGCGAAATGAAACCAAATTTACCAAGCGACAAAGAAGTTCAACATTTACTTATGAATTCATATCGTTTAGATGTTAATGGATGGATTAAAATTAGCCTTTACGGCTCACCATTTCAAATAGGTTTTCAGCATGGATATTGGTTAGCTAACGAAATCGCATCTAACATCAAGAGAACAAGGCTTTATGTTGAGAAAATTTATGAAAAACCGTGGAGTTACTTCTTAACTACCGCTGAAAAAATCTGCTGGGATAAAACTCCTGATGAGTATAAGGAAGAAATTCATGGGATTTTAACCGGATTAAACAGTCGCGGGTTTAATTCCATAACATTAAATGAGATTTTATTTATTAATGGATTTGGCGATGTTTTATCATATCATACATCAAAAGAATGCGAAGAAAATAAACAAAATAGGCGGATGGAACCTCATTGCAGCGCATTTATCGCTACTGGAAATGCTACTGAAGATGGAAAAATTATTTTGGCGCATAATACTTGGTTTTCATATATTATAGGCATTGGTTATAATGTAATTATGGACATCACTCCTGAAAAAGGTCATAAAATGCTTCTTCAAACTTGGCCTGGAGCAATTGGCGGCTCTACTATAGATTGGGATATTAACGATGCTGGGCTTATTATTGCAGAAACTACAATAACTGGAGCAACAAAATTTAATCCTGAAGGCATACCGTACTTTGTAAGATGTAGAAAAGCGCTTCAATACTCAGATTCTATCGATGAATGGATTAATAGTATGACGATGAAAAATAATGGTGGATGGGCAAATGATTATTTAATTGGAGACGTAAAAACTAACGAAATTGCTTGGCTTGAACTTGGAGCATTTAAATGGGCAACTGAACGAAAAACTAATGGATTCTTCATAGGATCAAATATAGCTATTGATAATGAAGTACGTCAGGAAACAACATTCGATTATAGCAACCTTAATAAATCTCCTTTAGCCAGATATTATAGATTAAAACAATTAATGGAAGAATATTATGGTAAATTAAATGTGGATATTGCTAAAAAGATTATTTCTGATCACTTTGATATAACTCAAAATAAAGAAAACCCTTCTGCATGCTCAATTTGTGGTCATGTTGAATTTGATCCAAGAGGCTTTATGGAGTGGAGATGCAACCCATTTGAACCGTTTGGAGCGGTTGATGCTAAAGTTACAACAAGCGAGTTGGCAATCAAAGGTTCTATGTGGGCGCATTGGGGACCAGCTTGTGAAATACCATTTAAAGCAAAAGAATTTCTTAAGCAGCATAGTGAATTTAAATGGCAAGAAAATTATTTAGAAGATATTATACCATATCCATGGACGTTATTTTCAATTAAATGGAGGTAATAATGAAATGAAACCTGTTTCAGATCATATTAAAGAAGCTTTAAGAGTAATTGAATATGGAAAAGAAAAAGGAATACCTATAAGGGTTCTTGGAGCTACCGCCATTAGGATTCATTGCCCTAAATACGCAGAGCTTCATAAATCTTTAGGCAGAGAGTTAACCGATATAGATTTCGCTGCTTATATAAAACATTCTAAAGAAATTGTAAACCTTTTTGAAGAATTAGGATATACACAAAAACGCTACTTAAGCGTTATGATGGGAGACGCATTAAAATTTAGAAGATTCTTTTTTGATGAAGGAAACAATCGGTTAGTAGATGTATTCCTAGACAAACTTTCAATGTGTCATGAAATTAATTTCAAAGAACGCTTAGAAGTAGATTATCCTACACTTCCACTTGCAGAATTATTCTTAACTAAGATGCAGATAGTTAAACTTACCATAAAGGATGTAAAAGATTTAATAGTTTTATTAATGGAACATGAAATTGGAGATAATGATAATGACACTATAAATATTAACCATATAGCCAAACTATTATCTAAAGATTGGGGCTTCTATTATACGGTTACTCTTAATATTGATAAAATAAAAAAATATATGGACGAAAGCACGTTTAATGTTATGTCTGCATCATATAAGGATCATGTAAAACAGAAATTAGATAAAATGCTTAAAGTTATTGAAGAATATCCTAAAACTTTAAAATGGAGAATGAGAGCTAGAATAGGTACGAAAAAAATTTGGTATCAGGAAGTAGAAGAAGTAGTTAGGTGATTTTATTGAAAATAAGATTGTTTTTCTCAAGTGATATACATGGTTCAGAAATATGCTTCAAAAAGTTTATTAACGCAGGAAAATTTTATAAAGCAAATATATTAATACTTGGAGGAGATATAACAGGAAAAGCTATAATTCCAATAGTTAAACATGAAAACGGCAGTTTTACAATTAAATATTTAGGAAAGATATTTAATCCCTCCTCAGAAGAAGAGTTAAATAAAATCGCAGGAGAAATCAGAAACAGCGGGTACTATATTTACTTATGCAGTTTAAAAGAAAAAGAAGATTTGGAAAATGACGTAGATAAAAGAGATAAACTCTTTTCTTAATTAATGAAAAAAAATGTAAGAGAATGGTTGAAATTAGCTGAGGAAAAACTAAAAGGAACTGGAATCAAATGCTTCATTATGCCTGGTAACGATGACAGGTTAGATATTGATCAGGTATTTAAAGAATCAAATTATATAATCAACCCTGAAGGGAAAGTTATAGAAATAAATAGCGAATATGAAATGATTAGCACTGGATACGCGAACATAACTCCATGGAATTGTCCTAGGGATATACCTGAAGAAAAATTAAATGAAAAAATTGAGGAAATGATTTCTTCAGTTAAGAATCTAAAAAATTGTATTTTTAACTTTCATGTTCCGCCATATAATTCAGGATTAGATACCGCGCCAAAGTTGGATGAGCAATTTAAAATCAAAGTGACAGCGGGAAGACCTGAAATGGAACCTGTAGGAAGCAAAGCGGTAAGATCTGCAATTGAAAAGTATCAACCTCTTTTAGGTCTTCATGGGCATATACATGAATCTAAAGGAGTGCGTAAGATAGGTCGAACTTTATGCATTAACCCAGGAAGCGAATATCAGGAGGGTGTATTGCGCGGAGCAATAGTTGATTTAGAAAAAGGCAAGATTAAAGATTTTCTACTCACCTCTGGATAATTAAGAATGCATTCTTTGGTGACAGTTTTAATGAATAATTTAAAGGGTAATTTTAGCTTTCCTTATGGAAAACCAGCATGGAATACTCCCCTAATAAAGTTAAAACAAGAAAGTCTACAATATAACTGTCCGGTTTACGCTAAACTTGAATTATTTAACTTTACAGGCACCCATAAAGATCGAGAAAGCGCTGCTGTAATCTTAGATATGAAAAGGAAAGGGTATAATAAGCTTGCTTGTTGCAGTTCTGGAAATGCAGCTATTTCAATTTCAGCTTACGCATATATAGTTGGATTTCAAGCCCATATATTTATTGGCTCAGATACACCTGAAGAAAAAATCAAGTTAATTGAATTATTTAAACCTAAAATTCATATAATTAAAGGAGCTTTCATCGATAGCTTTAAAGCTTCAATGAAGTTTATCGCTAAAAAAAGAGTGTACAACGCGAATGCTGGTTCCTGTCAAGCCAAATTAATTGGAAACTCTTATATTGGAAGAGAAATAGCTAAAGAACTGAAACCGACAATTGTCATATGCCCAACTAATAATGGAACATTGTTAGTTGGTGTAGGAATGGGGCTTAAAAAAGAGAATGTAAAAGCAAAACTTGTAGCTGCTATAGCGCCTGAAACAAAAATAGCCCATAGCATAAAAGGTTTCTCTCGCTTAGAAGAACCAAAATTAACCCAGATGATAAAGGAAAGTAATGGGGCCATCGTTAAAGTTTCGGATGAAGAAATAAAACAGGCTATGATAAGCTTAATTAAGCAGGGAATAATCGTTGAACCTGCTGCAGCAGCATCTATAGCTGCTCTAAACCACTTAAATTTAAAGAAGAAAGATAAAGTTTGCTGTGTAATAACTGGAACAGGGTTAAAATATCCAAGCGCGATACAAAAAATTCTCAATTAAAAACATTTTCAAATTTTAAACAGTTCAATTATAAAGGTTATTCAAGCTTCTTCAAATGCTTTTTATAGAGATTCTCCAAAAATTATTATAACTATGTCTTTTTGTTGATGAATTCTTTAATTAAAGATAAAAATTTTTCTTCATCCTTATTTGTATGCGCTGAAGAAAGGAAAAAGTGAGGCGTTGAAGGTGTAAGATAAACAACTCCATTATTAATCATAAATTCAAACAGTTTTCTTTGCAAATCTTTATTCCTTGTTGTTTCAGCTGTTAAACCATTCGTTGGTTTTTCGTTTGTAAAGTGAATAGCGAATAAAGAATTTAATCCTGTAACATATGCTTTAACTCTTTTTTCTTCAAAAATGTTTTTTAATTCGCTTATAATTTCTTCCCCAAATTTATCTATTTGGTTATAAAAGTTAATTCCTTTATTTTCTAAATATGTTATTAATTCGTAACCCATCCTCATTGTTAAAGCATTCCCTGTATATGTTCCGCCGTGGAAAACTCTATCCCAAAAATTTGGGTTTTTAATTTGATCAATTTTTTCCATGATTTCAGCTTTACCGCAAAACGCGCCTGCCCCAGGAAAATATTGACCGCCAACAGCTTTACCTAAAGTTGTTAAATCAGGTTTTACATCGTAAAAATGTTGAGCCCCCCTAAAAAATCTAAAACCTGTTATTACCTCATCAAATATTAATAATGCATTTTTTTCATCGCATAATTCCCTAAGCCCCTTTAAAAACTCTTTTTCAGCAGGTATGATTCCTGCAGCTCCCATTACAGGTTCAACTATTATGCAAGCCAACTCCTCCCCTTTCACCTTCCTATATACACCTTCTAAATCATTGTAAGGGAGAATTATTGTATTTTTAGTGCATTCCTCAGTTAAACCAAGCGATGCAGGTTTATCGTATGGGTAATTAACTGATTTATGAAGAGCATCGTAGCCTCCATGCCATCCCCCCTCAAACTTCCCAATTTTACTTTTTCCTGTATAAGCTCTAGCAAGCCTAATCGCGTACATGTTAGCTTCAGTTCCACTATTTGTTGGCCTAACCATATCTGCAGAAAACCATTCGCAAACGGCTTTAGCCCATTTAACTTCCCATTCATTGCACCAACCAAAATGGAAACCATAATTCAATTGTTCCTTTAAAGCGTTTATTATTGGTTCATGCATATGCCCCGTGATTATCGCTCCATGCCCCATCCAAAAATCTATATACTCGTTTCCATCGACATCCCAAATTTTGCTTCCCTTAGCTTTAACAACATAAAATGGGTAAGGTTCAAAATATCTTAACGCGTATGTTACTCCGCCTGGAAGAAACTTTTTAGCTTCTTCAAAAAGCTTTTTTGATTTTTCTTTATTAAAATTCATTTTTCATCATCCTTTAATATTTATGCGCAAATTGATTTAAAGAAAAATTGAGGGTATAAATTCTTTCATTGTTATTAATCCTTTAGGCGCTTTTAAAACTTTAGGAATCATATTTATAATTGTTGCTGCTGTAGCTATATCGCCTGAAGTTCCATATTCATTTCTCCATTTAAGCTGAGGTTCTCCATCAATAGTTATTTCATCAAAATCTTTTTGGT
>Ga0272445_1002742_pt1 | contig 11722 bp, 9 predicted proteins | sample YNPCB0031_FD_194404 | JGI IMG/M metagenome (GOLD analysis project Ga0272445, IMG submission 194404) | Hot spring sediment microbial communities from Yellowstone National Park, WY, United States - YNP-CB-003-1 | ecosystem: Environmental > Aquatic > Thermal springs > Hot (42-90C) > Sediment... | reverse complement strand
CTAGCCCTCATGGGCGCGGCGTCCCTAGGCCTCGCCGCCGACGCCTCGCTCATCGAGCCTTACCTCGCGCTTGAGGTAAGCCACGTGGAACTCCGCGTAGGCGTGAGGAAGGCTTTGAGGGTCCTTCAAGTCACCGACCTCCACTTCGGCAACTCCCTCCTTCCCTTCGCCTACGAGGCTGCGTTGAGCGCTGCGCGGAGCGCCCATCCAGACCTCGTGGCAGTGACGGGTGACTTGATCTCTAAGGCTGAGGGCGTTGAGGCTGCCATAAGCTTCACAGCCCAGCTGTCCAGCCTCGCGCCAACCTACGTCGTGCCCGGCAACTGGGAGTACTGGAGCTTGGGCAGAAGGGCCGAGGTTGAGGGCTTCCTTAAGGCCTTGGAGGGGGCGGGCAACGTGAAGGCCTTAGTCAACGAGGCCGTCGAGGTCGATGAGGTAAACCTTCTAGGCGTAGATGATCCATACCTCGGCCTAGACGAGCTCGACGAGGCCCTTCAAGGGTGCCGCGGAGGGGTCAAGGTGCTGCTAGCCCACTCGCCTCAGATCATCGGGAAGAGTAGGGGTAGGGTGGACGTCGTGCTGGCAGGCCACACCCACGGCGGCCAGCTCCACATACCCCTCATAGGACCCCTCTTCGTCCCCCTCCCATCCAAGTACAGGAAGTACGTGGCGGGGCTCTTCGAGGAGGATGGAACCTACATGTACGTGTGTAGAGGCGTTGGAGTGAGCCTCGCCCCGCTGAGGTTCATGTGTAGGCCTGAGGTGGCCGTCGTAGACCTACGCCCTTAAGCGATGGACCTACCCTCAGGCTCCTCGACACCTACGCTAGGCCCCTCCCTACGGCTCAGCACGCTGTTGAGGAGGGCCAGCGCCTTACGCCTCGAGAGCATCCCGTTGTTGTTGCCGCAGAAGGGGTCGTAGACGCAGCGGGGGCAGCCGTCGTGGCAGGTGCAGGAGCTTAGCACCTTCAAGGCGACCCTATGGGCCTTCTCGAGGCGCTCGTAGAGCAGCTTCGCCAGCCCTGAGCCGCCGGGCGTGGAGTCGTAGACCACCATGTGGCCGTCTGGGTAGCTGACCCCGCCTAGATCAGCTAAGCCTGCTCCAGCCACGGGCCTGGCCGCGTGGATTACGATGTGCTCGAGGGCGTGGAGCGCCTCTAGGTCTACGCGATCAGCGTAGCGGGCCACCATAAGCCTTGTCTCGTAGCTCCAGGAGAGGGCCTCGTCGAAGTACTTAAGCGACTCAGGCCTCCCACGCTCCAAGGCGTACACGCTGTAGGTTGCGTAGCCTACAACCCTCTTCAACACCCTCCCGCGGCCGTAGGCCACCTCGACGCCGTCAGCCGCTCTACGCTTCTCAAAGCCGAGCTCCTCGACGTTAACCTCGTAGAGCGGCCTAGTGTAGTAGGGTACGTCGCCGACTGGCTTCACTTCAGCCCTAAGCCTCTTGAGGTCTAGGTGGGCCACCTCGTAGGTCGAGCCCTTATGGAGGTAGATGGCTTCAGGGTGGAGGTCGTGGAGGGCCATGGGTAGCTCCCTCGAGCCTATGGGCCTGCCAGCCAAGTATATGGTGACTTCAGGGCCTGCGCCCCTCAAGCTACGCTCCCTGACCACCCTCCAAGCCTCCCTAGAGGGGTAGAGGCTTACACCCCTAGCGTGGAGGAGGCCTTCAGCCTCTAGGGCCTCCGACGCTCGAAGCCACCCTTCAGGTAGGTCGCGCACCCTCAACCTACCCAGCTGGAGCGCTAAGGCAAGTAGGTGTAGCTTCAACACCTCCTCGTTGTCGGGCTCAAAGACCACTGGGGTAAGCTCCTGGCTGAAGAACTCCTCAGGCCTCCCCTCATAGTATGCGTCGATAGGGTCGTCGCTTAACACGGTGAAGACGTAGCCCACCCCGCCCCGCCTACCCGCCCTGCCGGCGCGCTGAAGGTACTTAGCGTAGCTCGGGGGAGGGGAGGCTAGGACGACAGCGTCGAGGGTCCCTACGTCTATGCCAAGCTCCAGCGTGGGGGTTGCCACCACGCCGTTGAGCCTGCCAGCCTTCAGCCCCTCCTCAACCCTAACCCTATCCTCCCTAGGCAGCCCGGCTCGATGGACAGCTACCTTCACGCCCTCCCGCCCAGCCATCTTGGCTAGGAGCTCAGCCATCTGCTGGCTGTCCGCAAAGCCTAGGACGCGCAGCCCAAGCTTAGCTAGCGTCGCGATCAGCCTGGAGGCTAGCGTCCACCTGCTTAAGGGCCCCGTCGAGAGGAGGACGTGGATGGCCCTCCCTCGACGCCTAGGTAGGCCTGAGACCACGTCGACCTCCCGGTCGAAGAGGAGCCTACCCAGCTCAGCTGGGTTGCCTATGGTGGCGCTCGAGGCTACAAGCTGTAGGTCGCGGCCAGCTAGGTAAGAGAGCCTCTTCAATATCATCCTCATGTGGGAGCCGAAGGCCCCCTCATACACGTGGGCCTCGTCGAGCACCACAGCCTCCACCTCCTTCAAGAGGCCCCTGAGGCGGCTCGATAGGGCCATGCCCACGTGAACCATGTCGGGGTTCGTGATGAGTATGGCTGGGGGGCTCTCCACGATCCTCATCCTCTCCCGCTCAGGTGTGTCGCCGTCGTAGATGGCTGCCGAGGCCCCGACGCTGAAGCATAGCCTCGACATCCTGGCCCTCTGGTCCTTGGCGAGGGCCTTCGTCGGGTAGATTATGAGGCTCCTAGAGCCTTGCTTAAGGGCCCTGTCGAGGATGGGGGCGAGGAAGGCCTCCGTCTTCCCCGTGGCGGCCCCAGACGAGATGACGACGCTACGCCCCGCTGAGATGAGCTTGATAGCCTCAGCTTGAAATTCATAGAGCCTCTCCAAGCCCTCCCTCCTCAAGGCTTCAGCTAGGCTGGGGGTCAGCCCCATCTCCATCACTGAGGGGCCTAGAGGGGGCTCCTCCACCGCCTCCTCCCTAACGTAGGCTACGCGGGCGGGGCTCCCCCTCAGCGTAGCCTCGACGGCCTCAAGGACCCTGTCCAAAGCTACCTCCAGAGCGTGGGTTCACGATGGTTGGTCGGCCTCGAGCCGAGGTGGGCAGGGAAGCAATTTCGTTGTGGAAGCAAGTGTAGAAGCCTTCATGGCAGCATAAGCCCCTCTGAGCCACCTTAAAGAGCAGGGCGTCGCCGTCGCAGTCCAGCCAAGCCTCCCTCACCGCCTGAGTGTTGCCTGAAGTCTCGCCCTTCATCCACAGCTTACGCCTCGAGCGGCTCCAGTAGTGCATGTAGCCGGTGGTCAAGGTCTTGATGAGGGCCTCCCTATCCATGAAGGCCTGCATCAACACGGCCCCCGTGCCGGCGTCTTGAACCACGACGGGCACCAGCCCGCCCATCTTAGAGAAGTCTACGCGCTCAGCTACCCTAGAGGCCTCCTCAAAGCTGAGCTTAAGCTTAGGCTCCTCCAAGACAAACCCAGCTGCATGGCGGCGAGCTAACTCTTAAAGCTGCGGAGCTTTGATAGTTGACGGGGGCCCGGCTCGAGCGGCGGGTGCTAAGCGTGCAGGGTAAGTATGAGGCGAAGCCTAAGGGGTCCGCCCGCTCAAGGCGTGGAGCTGCCTCCAAGCTTGAGGGAGGCGGAGTGGCTGAGGGGCTTGGATGGCTTGAGCTGAGGGAGGCTGTTGAGGCAAGCGAGGTTAAGGGGCTTAGGTTCAAGGTGTATGGAGCTGAGGCTGAGGTTAGAGGGACTCAAGGGGGTGTGGCTGTCGAGCGGCGCTTAAAGCCTCGTGAAGCGAGGGGGTAAGCCTTTAACGCCAGCCTCCCCTAGGCCCCGTAGGGCTCCTTGATAATAAACAGGGTTGAGCTGAGGAACTTCGTCTCGCACAGGCTTACGAGCCTCGACTTCGGGCTGGGCGTTACGGCCATCGTGGGCCCAAACGGCTCAGGCAAGACGAGCATACTAGACGCAATCAGCTACGCGCTCTTCAACGTGCACTCGAGGGGCTCGCTGGACCATCTAGTCAACAGGGCAAGCGATGAGGCCTCCGTTAAGCTATGGTTCACCTCTAAGGGCAGGCCGTACCTAGCTGAATGGGAGGTTGAGCTGGGGAGGGCTAGGAGGACGAGGGCTAGGCTCTACGAGCTGGCTGGAGGCTCTCAGCACCTCATGGCTGAGGGGGCCAGCCACGTGCTGGAGGAGGTCGAGAAGCTGAGCGAGCTGGACAGGGAGCTATTCACTCAAGCGGTCTACGTGAGGCAGGGTGAGGTGGAGGCGCTGGTCGAGGCGAGGCCTGCGGAGCGCAAGCGGATCATGGCTAGGCTGCTCGGCATAGACAGCCTTGAGGCCGCCTGGGGGGCCATGAGGGAGGTCCTAGACGACCAGCTTAGCAGGCTTAGGGCGCTCGAGGCTGAGGTCGCTGGCCTCAAGCGGCTGGGGGAGGAGCTTGAGGAGGTCAAGGCGGAGCTTGAGCGGAGCGAGGGGGAGTTGAAGAGGGTTGAGGGGCTCGTCGAGGCCGCTGAGGCCAAGGTGGAGGAGCTTAGGGCCCTCCTCCACCGCTACGAGGAGGTCGGAAGGAGGAGCCGGGAGCTTGAGAGGGAGCTCATAGGCCTGGAGGCTAAGCTAGCCAAGGTGGCTGAGGACGTTAGGCAGGCGGAGGGCCAGCTGAGCTCACTTAAAGTAGTTGAGGGGAGGCTGATCGAGCTAAAGCCAGCGTACGAGGAGTATGAGGAGCTGAGCCTCAAGCTAACTCAGCTGGCGCCTGAAGAGGCTAGGGCTAGGGAGGTTGAGGGGAGCGTCAGCAGGCTTCGAGGGGAGGTCGATAGGCTTCAAGCTAGGCTAGGTCAAGCGAGGGACAGGCTGAGGAGGAAGCTTGAGGAGGCCTCGAGGCTCCTAGGGGTTGAGGCCCGCGCGGAGGAGCTGCCCTCGCTCAAGGAGGAGGCCTTATCCAAGCTCGAGTCCATGAGGAGGAGGATCGACGAGGAGAGGCTGAAGGTAAGGAGGAGGGCCGAGGAGGCGGCGGGAGGGATGCTTGAGCGCGAGAGGCTCCTCCAAGACCTCTCCCTCAACCCAGAGAGGTGTCCAGTATGCGAGAGGGAGCTCCCTGAGGATAGGTTGGTTAAGGTGGTGGAGAGGCTTCGAAGGGAAGCGGAGGAGCTTCGAAGGAGGGCCGACGAGCTCCGCCTCGAGGAGGAGAGGCTTGGAGGGGAGGTGGAGGAGGCGGTGAGGAGGATTGAGGCTGTCTCAAGGCTGAAGGTGGAGGAGGTCGAAGAGGCGAGGGAGGAGGTGAAGGAGGCTGAGGGAAGCTTAATGGAGGCTCGCGCTGAGCTTGAAGCCCGCCTCAAGGAGCTCGAGGGGCTCAAGGCTAAGCTCTCAAGCCTAGCTGAGCTGAGGAGGAGGGCTGAGAAGCTGGAGCCGCTCTACCGTGAATACCTGAGGGCTCAGGGGGCCCTCAAGGCCTACCCAAGCAGGGAGGAGCTCCTCCGCCGGCTGCGCTCAGCCAAGGCAGCTGAGGAGGAGCTTGCAGCTAGGGCTGGGAGGCTCAGGGAGGAGCTCAAGAAGCTAGGCTACAGCGAGGAGGCTCACCTCAAGCTGAGGGAGGAGGTCGAGAAGGCTGAGGGATCGCTGAGGGAGCTGAAGGCCAAGGAGGGTGAGCTCAAGGGAAGAGTCAACTACTCGAGGGCTAGGGAGGCTGAGCTCGAGGCTAAGATAGCTGAGCTGAAGCCGAAGGAGGAGGAGACAGCCCGTAGGTCTAAGTTCGTGAAGCTCTTGGAGGCTGTTAGGTGGAGCTTCAGTAAGGACGGCCTCCAGAGGGCCGTGAGGGCTAGGGCAAGGCCGTTGATAGAGAGGCTGGCCGCAGAGAGCTTAGAGAAGTTCAACTTAGAGTACAGCGCCGTCAAGCTCGACGAGGACTTCAACCCATCCCTGCTGGGGCCGGCTGGAGAACAGAGCATAGATTCCATAAGCGGGGGCGAGAGGGTCGCTGTAGCTTTAGCCTTGAGGCTAGCCATAGCTAAGGCGTTGGCAGGCGAGAGGCTGGAGTTCATGGTGCTAGATGAGCCCACAGCGCACTTGGACGAGGAGCGTAGAAGGGAGCTCGTAGAGGTTCTCCGGAGGACCTTCAAGGAGGAGCCTAGGGTTCTGCCTCAGCTCATAGTGGTCACTCATGAAAGGGAGGTTGAAGACGCTGCCGACGCTGTATACTACGTCACTCGGGAGGCTGGGTTCTCCAAGGTGGTCACGGAGCCCCTAGCAGCTTAAAAGGAGGGGTAGCCTGTAGGAAGGCTGGGATGAAAGATTGATGCGTCAACTGGCTGGCGCTGCAGCTGTGCTCTCCTCATGGCTACTAGCCATAGCCTCCTTCTACTGGGCGGTGAGTGGAGGAGGAGTGGCTGCGTCGTTAACCTTTGCGCTGCTCCTCGTCCTAGCCATATCGCTGACCGCTTTAACCCCCTGGAGCAGCGAGGAGGAGTAGAGGCCTAGCTGGGACCTGGCAACTTAACACGTTGCGCCCCGCGTCCTAAGTTGCCAAGTCACCTAGCTGAGAGGTAAGCCTAAAATAGGTTAAAGCATGACGCTGCCTGGATCGAGGGGAGATGAGCCTACCTCTACTCGTTAGGGAGGTCATGACTCCCAGCGTGATAAGCGTCGAGGCCTCCTCCAGCGTGAGGGATGCAGCTCAGGTTATGATTGAGCGCGGGGTGGGCTCGGTTATAGTGATGGAGGCTGGTAGGCCGGTGGGCATCTTGACGGAGAGGGACGTATTGAGGAGGGTGGTCGTGAAGGGCTTAGACCCCGTCAAGACCAAGGTGGGCGAGGTCATGAGCAGCCCGCTGGTCACCGTGAGGGCTGACGCCTACATGATTGACGCTAGCCGCTTGATGGCTCAGAGGGACATTAGGAGGCTGCTCGTGGTTGAGGGCGATAAGCCCGTCGGGGTCGTCACCGAGAAGGACCTCTTAAGAGGCCTCACCAAGTACCTAACCCTCGGCCTTCGAGTGTAGCCTTAGCTCACCCTTGAGGCCTTGAGGAGCCTTTCAGCCACCTCATCGACCCCTAGGGCCAAAGCGAAGTTCGCCAGCCAAGGGCCTGAGCGCCTACCGAGGAGGGCTAGGTAGGCTGCCTCGAAGAATTCAGGCGGCTTAAGGCCTTGATCCCTAGCCACCTTGAAGAACAAGTTGTTAAGCTCGTTAGGGGTCCAGTCGCCCCGAGCCTTCAGTAGCTCAGCGGCAGCCTTTAGGGCGGCGCGCTGAGCCTCGCTGAGCTTGCCTACCAGCTGGGAGGGGTCTTCTAGGAGGGTTAGCCTAGCTGAGGGAGGCATGTACTTAGCCAGCCACGCCCTGACTTGGCTTAGCCTAGCTTCAACCCTAGCTACGTCTAGATCGGTGGGTGGACGCTTGAGGTGGCCCGTCCTAGCCATAATCTCTAGGGCCCTCCCCACCGTCAGGTCCGGGTAGATTTGAAGGAGAGCGGCGGCGAAGTCGTAAGGCAGCTGGGCTGGCATGGATGGCGGCCTGGGCTTGACTTGAGAGAGCTCGTAGCTTCGCTTAAGCAGCGCGGCGCTCCGCTCATCGACGGGCTTCTCCTCACCATAGTATATCCGCTCAGCTCTATCATACTCCTCCACTATCCTAGGCATCTCTTCAGCCGCGAAGTCCTTATGCTTAGTTGGGTAGACTCGAAGGAAGAAGAACTTGAGGGTCTCAGGTGGAGCCACCTCGAGCCAGTCCCTAGGGGTGAAGACGAGGCCCTTGGACTTCGACATCTTCCTCCCCCTCACCATCACGTGCTCATAGACCAGCGGGGTGGGCGCAGGGTGGTTGAACACCTCCTCTACGATCACCTTGCTAGTGTCGTAGGAGCCTCCGGCTGCGGCATGCTCCTTGCCGAAGGGCTCCACGGTGACCTTGAACGCAGCCCACCTTGCAGCCCACTCAACCCTCCACTGGAGCTTGCCCATCCCCTCCTTCACGTCCACCTCTCCTTCATGCCCGCAGCCCTTAGCGTAGCCTACATCCAACTCGCATCGATAAGCCACTCGATCCCCCTCGTAGGCGTATGCTAGCGTCGTCGACACCCTGCCGCAGCGCTCACAGATGGGCATGTAGGGGAGCCACTCAGCAGGCTTCTTAGCTCCACTCACCTCGGCCAGTATCCTCCTGATCGTGCCAGCCCTCTCCAAGGCCATCCTGATGAATGGGAGGTAGGTGCCGTCCCTATACATCGACGACCCAGACTTGAAGGTGGGCGTGAGCCCCAGCTCCTCTAGGGAGCTTAGGAAGTCGTTGGTGAAGTGCTCAGCCCAGCTGGGGCAGCAGCGGTAAGGGTCAGGTATGTTGACGTAGGGCATCCCCAAGTAGCCCTTGAACTCAGCTGGGTCGATGGGGTAGGGAACGGAGTCGAGCGGGTCTAGGTCGTCAGCCACCCAGATCGAGGAGGCCTCCCCGCCCCGCTCCTCGACAAGCCTCTTAACAGCCTCAGCTAGGATTACGTCGCAAGCGTTGCCTATATGCGCCGGCCCCGAGATCGAGGTGCCACTCTCGACTACATGCCTCCTGCCCCTCCCCATCAGCTGATCGATGAACACGTCCATCCAGTGGCGCTTCTCGGCTAACATGGAGCTTCGGCTAGATCATGGCCAAGGCTGAGGCAGCTATGAGGCCTGCGAGGATTATGGATATCATGTTGATGGCCTTTATCATGGGGTTTATGGCTGGACCAGCTGTATCCTTGCATGGATCGCCGACAGTGTCGCCGACCACGGCCGCTGCGTGAGCTGGGGAGCGCTTGCCTCCAAAGGCCCCGGCCGCGATGAACTTCTTAGCGTTGTCCCAGGCGGCGCCTCCGTTCGCCATCATCAAGGCCAGCGCCAGCCCGGAGACTATGCTGCCTATGAGGAGGCCTGCGAGCGCGTAGGGGCCGAAGATGAAGCCGACGGCTACGGGGCTTAGGATAACTAAGGCGCCGGGGACGGCCATGCCTCTAAGGGCGGTGCGCGTAGCTATGTCCACGCACTTAGCGTAGTCGGGCTTAGCCCTGCCCTCCATGATGCCTGGGATCTCCTTGAACTGCCTCCTTACCTCAGCGACCATGCCGAAGGCCCCCCTGCCCACAGCCTTCATGCAGAAGGCGGCGAAGAGGAACACTATGCCGCCGCCCAACAATAGGCCTAGGATTACATCCGGCCTGGCGAGCGACAGCCAATGCGCTAGCTCCTCCATACGGAGGTTGCGGCAGACAGCTACCTCCTCCATGTAGGCTAGGAGGAGTGAGAGCGCAGCTAGGCCCGCTGAGCCTATGGCGAACACCTTTGTCAAGGCCTTCGTTGTGTTCCCCACCGCGTCCAGCGCGTCAGCCACGTCCCTCACCTTAGGGTCCATGTTGGCCATCTCAGCTATGCCGCCCGCGTTGTCCACTATGGGGCCGTAGGCGTCCACAGAGACTATGATGCCGGCGATGGAGAGCATGGCCATGGCCGCCACGGCCACGCCGTACATGCCCATGGCTCCGCCGCCAGCCAGCTGGTAGGCTCCGACGACACCTAGAGCTATGACCAGGATCGGTAGGAGCGCGCTCTCGAGGCCGTTGGCCAGCCCCCTGATCAAGTTGATGGCTGGCCCAGCCTGAGCAGCCTCAGCAATCGACTTAGTCGGCGAGTGCTTGTAGGAGGTGTAGTAGTTGGTGAAGAGTGCTAGCAGGACCACTATAACCACCCCTATCATGGCTGAGTAGAACAGGTTGAGCGAGCCGAAGAGGTGCCAGGCAGCGTAGGCGAAGCCTATTATGGCGAGGACAGCGGTGGTGGCTATCCCCCTCATTATAGCGGTCGTTGGGTCCCCACCCTCCTTAACCCTGACAACGAGGGCGCCGACGAGCGTGGAGAAGATGGCTATGGCGCCCAGCACCAAGGGGTACTCTAGGAAGGCCACGTTGCCGAATTGCCTGTAGAGGGGCCAGCCAAGCAGCATGGCCCCTATCAGGGTGACAGCGTAGGTCTCGAAGACGTCGGCTGCCATCCCAGCCACGTCGCCCACGTTGTCGCCCACCGCGTCAGCTATCACCGCTGGGTTTCGAGGGTCGTCCTCAGGTATGCCTGCCTCAAGCTTGCCGACGAGGTCGGCGCCTACGTCCGCCGACTTAGTGTATATGCCTCCACCGATCCTAGCGAAGAGGGCTACGAGGCTGCCGCCGAAGCCGAAGCCAGCGAAGAGGAAGGGGTTTGAGCCGTAGGCGTAATAGAAGGCCGTCACGCCTAGGAGGGCGAGGCCCACCATGGTGAGCCCCATGACCAAGCCCCCCCTAAACGAGGTGCTGAGGGCCTCCCTCAAGCCCCTATTAGCTGCGTTAGCCGCCCTAACGTTGCCCTCCACCGCCACCCTCATGCCCATGTAGCCCGCCAAAGCTGAGAACAGAGCTCCAACTAGGAAGGAGAGGCCGGTGTAGGGGAAGTAGTAGATGTAGCCCTCGCGCTGGCTTAGGAAGTAGCTGTAGTCCACAGCGACGGCGAACACCGCCGAGAGGAGGAACATGAAGAGGAGGAGCGCCCTATACTGGCGGCTTAGGTATGCCTTAGCTCCCTGCTTGATAGCCTCGTAGATCTCAACCATCCGCTCCGTGCCCTTAGGCTTGGAGAGCACTGTGAAGGCGGAGGCTCCAGCGCCCAGCAACGCCACGATTGAGGCCAGAAGGGCCAGCCAGGAGTACGTCTCTCTCAGCCCCCATGCAGCTACGGGGCGTTAAGCCAGCCAGCTTAAAAGGTTTGCAGGAGGCTGTCTTGGACTTGGCAACTTAAGCTATGGTGTGATTGACTGTCAGTTACCTCCTGGATGTACCTTAGACATGTGCTCCGGCATGTTCTTGGCCTTGAGCCTCGCGCCGCATATCCTGCACTCCATCTAATCCTCCTCGCCCACCTTCAGCTCACGCCCGTAGCGATGAGCCTCTCCAAGTAGTCGCTGACGGTCAGCCCTTGGCTCCCAGCGAGCGCCTTAATCATAGCGCCAACATGCCCCCTAACCGTTAAGGCAACCAGCCCCTCTCGGGCATAGGCAATTGACAGTCAATTGCGCAATAGCTTAAGTTGCCAGGTCCGGCTGTCTTTAGGTAGCTTAAGCTGGGCGCGTAGCATTTAACTAGCAAGGCGTTAAACTGTTTATAGGTGGCTGTATGATAGGCTTCGAGGATGGATACAAGGCCGCTAAGATGATGGCTGAGCGCTTCGACCTAGCCAGGCTTAAGGAGGCTGGGAAGATCTTAGGGGAGGCCCTCAAGGCGTATGGGGAGGGTGAGGGGAAGGAGTTCATCCTAGGCCTCGTGGAGGGCTTAGAGGAGGTGGTGAGGCTTAAGGAGGAGGTTGCTAGGCTTCAAAGCATGGCGAAGTCCATGGGCGTCATCCTCGAGATCAACGTGAAGTTCGAGGGGGCTTGAGGGGCTGCAGCATAGGCAGCCTAGCGGCTAGCCCAGTAGGGCCTTGAAGGACGTATCTAGGACCTCAAGCATCCCCCTGACCCTAGCCTCACCCATGCCTGGCACCCTCCTAAGCTCGCTGGGCGAGGCCTTGAAGAGCCTCCTTGGGGAGCCGAAGGACTGAAGGAGCCGCTCAGCCAGCTTGAACCCTATTCCAGGGATTGAAGCCACTAGCCTCAGCTGGGCTTCACGTATCCCTCCGCGGCGCCTCGCCTTCCTAAGCCTGTAGGGTGAAGGCTCCAGCCCTCCTCCACGGCTCCGCTCACGCTTAGCTAGGGAGAGTAGGAAGTGAGCTGTAT
>Ga0272445_1002740_pt1 | contig 11725 bp, 8 predicted proteins | sample YNPCB0031_FD_194404 | JGI IMG/M metagenome (GOLD analysis project Ga0272445, IMG submission 194404) | Hot spring sediment microbial communities from Yellowstone National Park, WY, United States - YNP-CB-003-1 | ecosystem: Environmental > Aquatic > Thermal springs > Hot (42-90C) > Sediment... | reverse complement strand
AGCTTTTGAAAAATCAATCAACAAAGTCTGTTATAGGAGACCTATATATTTTTGATATAGCGACTTGGGATATATATGAAAATTCATAAATTTTCTCAATTTGTCTCAGAACTTCAACTGTTTGAGAAACCATTCTTGCCAAATCTCCAACTTCAATTCCACTCTTTTCCTGAACATCATGAATATCTCCACCTTTCGCCCATATCTTCATAGCAGAATAAATTTTGCCATCTAAAAAAGCTAAGACAGTGTATTTTGCCCCCCATTTGCGCACAACCAACTCGGCTGGTTTAAATTTGGGAGTAATTCCGAATTTCAGCTCAAGCTGATATATCTTCTCAACTTCACGCTCTATATGTTGAGGAGGTTTTACAAAAGGAGGTTTTGGTTCGCCCAAAAGCATAGCTAATGTAGCTGCAAAAATTGCCGGGTCATTCCCAAAAATTCCCTTCTTCAACAACTCATATATATATATTGAACGCGGGGTTTTCAAGTTTGAAGCCTCCCATCCTTTCTCTGTGAGCATATAATCCTGGTCCAAATACCCCATAAATTTCAAAAATTCTATCGTTCTTCTGAACTCTTTTTCGACTTCGTCCGGATTATCTTTTAACATCTGATTTAGCTTATCATCAAGTTCCTTCAAATTTTTAGATATTTCTGAACATACATCAAAAGCTTGACAAGACACACAAGGAAATCTTGATATTTCCTCAATTCTCCTTTTATTTTCTTCTCTTATTTGAAGAACTAATTTTTCAGATCTGCTGATTAAAGATTGTATCGCTTGAAGCAGATTTTCTTTATCAAAGAATTTTTTATCTGTAAAAAGGGGGAGTATTTTTTCCTTTGTAAATTTTCTTTCATCGTTTCCTAAAGAGACAAAAAATTCAAATTTGAATTTCTTTTTCTTTTTTCCATCGTCAGAATTTCCAAAATCTCCCCAGTCCTCCAATAGTATGAGCTTCCCTTTTTTATTTACAAGAAATCTAACCAAATTTCCTTCTATTGAATTTTCACCCTTTATTGAATTAAGAAGCTTTTCAAGAATTGATACCCTTGTTTTGAGTTCCTCTATCGTTTTTTCACCTTGATACAAATTTTTTTGAGTGTTCAGAAAATCTATTTTAGTTTTTGGGGAACATCTTTTCTCTTGCGGCTTTATTCTCTGAAATTCTAAAATGAGCTGATCTATTTTCGCTTTTACTTCTTCTTTTTCTTTCTCCCATTTCTCAACAGAATTTGATATCTCAAAGAATTTCAAACTCTTTCTTATAAGCTCCAAACACTTTGGTATATCAAGCGATTTGAGAAGGTTAAGAACAAGATGTGGAGTAATATAAAAACTTGATCTTATAGGCTCTATATCCCCGAAAAATTTCTTTATTTCTTGACCGCAAGGTGCAGCTATGAATACATAACCCACAGTATCCTTGCCTCTTCTACCTGCTCTCCCTGTCATCTGTAAGACTTCGGAAGGTAAAAGCAATCTTTCTCTTTCTCCATCAAATGTGTATTTTGAAGCTATAACAACAGATCTTGCCGGAACATCAATTCCTGATGCAAGAGTTTTTGTAGCGAATATAGAGTGTGCAAGACCAATTTTGAGAGCATCCTCAAAGAGAACTTTCATAGCTGGAAAAAGTCCGGCGTGATGAGGAGCTACACCTGTTTTTATAAAATTCAAAACAAAAGGGTCATTATGAAGATATGGAAAATTTTGGAAATAACTTTCACAAAAATCTCGTCTCCTCTCCCTATCTTGATCAGAATCATCTAAATTTATTTTTCCTTCATCAACCATCTCACCTACTTGCAAGGCATACTCTTCACACTCTTTTCGTGAAGAGAAGAAGATAATAGAAGGGGTTGCTCCTTTTTCTTTAAGTTTGACAAGAGCTCGTGGAACAGAAAAATCACTTTGATTTTCTATTATCTCTTCTGGTTCAATTTTCAAAGATGATGAGACCTCTGCTTTAAAAAGAGGTTTAATTCTCCTACCCAAAGAGAACCAAATGAGCGGAACAGGTCTTTCAAACTTGAAAACAACTTTGACATCCTTCTGTCTGGTTTTTGATATCCATAAAGCTATTTCTTCTATGTTTGGAAAAGTCGCAGAAAGTAGAAGAAGTTGAGCTTTCTTTGGAGCAAAAATTATCATCTCCTCCCAAACAACTCCCCTTTCTTTGTCAGCTATCCAGTGAGCTTCATCAAGAACAATAAAATCTACATCCGGCTCTTTTACCAGACCTTCCTCAATTATTATATTTCTGAAAATTTCAGTTGTTCCCACAAGAATTGGAGCTTTTGTGTTTTCTTTTCTATCTCCTGTCATTATGCCAACATTTTCTGTACCGAAGAGTTTTTTGAACTCCCTGTATTTATCATTTGAAAGTGCTTTTATAGGTGATGCATACCAAGATCTTCCTCCTCTTTTTAATATATCTTGAATTCTGACTTCTGCTATCAAAGTCTTTCCAGATCCTGTTGGTGCAGAAACGAGGACATCAAAACCCTGAAAAATATAATCTATTGCTTCCTTCTGGAAATCATCTAGTTTTATTTTCCTTTGTTTCTCTATATACTCAAATGCTTCATTCATTTACTTAACTTTTTTTCTTTTTTCTATTGTTGGGCGGAGGGGACGGGATTTGAACCCGTGCGCCCCTTTTTACAGGGCACGTGGTTTCCAGCCACGCTCCTTAGGCCGCTCGGACACCCCTCCTTTGGCTGGGGGGCGAGGACTCGAACCTCGACCCTCGGATCCAGAGTCCGATGTTCTGCCAATTAAACTACCCCCCAATATTTCTTTATTTTAAGCCTTCTACCAAGACAAAAGAGAAAAATCAGGTTTTATACCATAATAAGTCTTCCTTACGAAACTACCGCACCGAATAACAAAATATATATTCCACACTACCCTAAAATATATAATCATTCATATTCTACCGAAGAAATAAATCCTCCGCCCAGAACTTTATCGTTCTGATACAACACACAAGCCTGACCCGGAACAACTGGTCCAAATCTCTCTTTGAATACAACAATAAGTTTCCCATCTACCTTTCTAACAGAAGCCTCCGTTCCTTCGTGAGCATATCTTACCTTTACTACGCAATCTATACCCTCACTCTCCAACTTCTCCTCTATTTCCTCATTCGGAAATGAAAGGTTTTCAACAAAAAACTTTTTCACAAGAAGATTTTCTTTATTACCCACAAAAACTCTATTCCTCTCTGGATCCAATTTTATGACATAGACAGGTTTCCCGAGAGCTACATTTAATCCTCTCCTCTGTCCTATCGTAAAGAAGAAATAACCATCGTGCTCTCCGACGACTTTTCCAGAATCAAAATCTATTATCTCACCTTTCTTTGGCTGAACACCAAATTCTTTGATCTTTTCTCTCCAATCTTTACCTTCCGTAAAACATATATCCTGTGATTCCTGCTTTCTTGCTGTTGGCAAATCAAAATCATCTGCTATTTTTCTTACGCGATCTTTTGTCATTCCTCCAACGGGGAACAATATACTTTTAAGTTGCTCTGATTTCAATCCAAAAAGAAAATATGATTGATCCTTTTTTTTATCATAAGCCCTTGATATATATACATATCCATTTTCCTGATTTTTGAGAGAGTAATGACCCGTTGCGATAAAATCTGCACCAAGCTTTTTAGCTTTCTCAAGAAAAATTTTAAACTTGACTATATCATTACAATGAACACAAGGTATCGGAGTTCTCCCCGCTTTATATTCAGAAATGAAATTTTCTATTATGAATTTTCTAAATTCATCTCTCATATCCATAACATAAAAAGGGATTTTTATCTTCATCGCCACTCTTTCAGCATCAGATATATCATACGCTGAACAACAAGACCTACCTTCTCCTTTTGATTTTGAATCATAAAGTAAGAATGTCACACCGACCACATCAAAACCCATCTGTTTTAGTATAAGAGCTGATACAGAGGAATCAACTCCTCCGCTCATAGCAACAAAAACTAACTTTCTGTTTTTTAGCAACATAAAATTTAAAATTTAGTAATCTGAAAAGTTATGGAGATAAAAATCATAAAGCTTAAAATACCCTGGCCCTTCTTTGAGGTAAATGTCATAATCTTAAAAGAAGGCGATAAATTTGCCCTTATTGATACCGGCTTTCCATCAGATGAAAACTTCGCTCAGCTGGATAAAGCTATACTTGATTTTTGCGGTAGCTGGACAAAAATTGAATTTATAATCCTAACTCATGGGCATCCAGACCACTACGGGAATGCAAGAGAAATTCTGAACAAAAACAAAATTCCAATATTTATCCATGAAAATGATAAAGATAGAGTAATAGAACTACCAAAAGAGTTAAGAAAAGAGGCAGCAGAGTTTGCAGCAGAATACCTCATAAAAAATGGAGTACCTCATGATAAGCTTTCAATAGTACAAGGACAATCAAAATCATACTTTACAAGAAAATATCAAGTTGATGATACAGATGTTATGCATATTGAAGATGAGATATTCATAGGAGGGAGCAAAATAAAAGTGTTTCATACACCCGGTCATACACCTGGACACATTATTTTATACGCCGAAAAAGATGGGATTATTTTTTCCGGAGACCACATATTCTCGCGAGGTTTTCCTGTACCTTTACTTTTCTTCCCAAAGAAAGAAGAAAGGTTCAGAAATTTACCAAACTGGCTCAAAAATCTCAAAATCTTTGAAGAACTTGATATCTCCCGTGTCTTTCCCGGACATCTTGAACCATTCTCAAATGTAAAAGAAGTAGTATCAAAAATAAAAGAGAGAGCAGAAAAGCAAAAAGAAAAAGTTCTAAATATAATATCTCAATCGCCCAGAACCATTTATGATATAGGCAACCTACTTTATCCGAATATTCCAGATGAATTCTGGTCGTTCAAATTTTCCGAAGCACAAGGATACATTGACCTGCTGCAAGACGAAGGATTAGTATCTGAAACAATAGAAAATGGTAAAATCTTTTTTGAGATAAAAAAATAAAAAGGCATTAATTTGATGGCTATCAAAAACAAATCAAAATACAAGAAATTTCAATTTGATTTCAGAATTTTTTTCAAGTTCTCAAAACCACCAGAAAAGCTATACGCTTTAAAACCTAATTTACGATAGTACTTTGCTAATCCCTTACTTGTAAAACCTCTTTCACATACAAAAACAACAATAGAATCTTTGTATTTTTCCTCATCAAATTCACTTACGCTAATTGAATTAGGGAATTTTTGTGGAAGTAAGCTGACAACCACAGAATTTGTAGGAATATAATTTATAACATACTCATCTTCTTTCAGCATTTCTTTTATCTTCTCTTCACTTTCATCTAAATCTAACTCAAAAGTTTCATCAACCAACTTATCTAAAATTCTAACATCAATTTTTTGAATTTCGGAGAAAAACTCGTTCGGATCTGCTCTTGATGTCACATGACCTGTAGCAATTCCGCACAACTCTTCAACATTCAAAGATAAATCATAAGTTCCAATACTCTGACTTAAAAAAATAATTTCTTGCTTATCATAGCTTATGAGAGGTCTTATGATGGGTAATGATATACCAAATTCTGCTGCGCGAATGTTTCTTATAGTTTGACTTGTTGCCTGAAAAATAGCTTCACCTGTGATCAGAGCTTCATGACCAAACTTTAAAGCTATTTTTTCACCCGCAAGATACATAAATCTTCTCAAAGCAACCTGTCTTATTTCATTTGGAATCTTTAAAAGTATCTCTTTTACTATTTCAGAAAATCTCATAACAAAAAACCGAGGTTTATATCCGTAAAACCAGTTTTCATATAAAGACTTTGCAACAGCCCACACAGGAAAAACTTCACTTAAACCCCCAAAAGCGAAGTGAAGAAAATCAACCTTACAGCCTCTCTTTGCAACAAGATAAGAAGCCACAGGAGAATCAAATCCACCAGAAAATAAACTCAAAACAAGATCACCAGAGCCTATGGGCAATCCGCCGGGTCCCGGTATTTTCTCAGAAAAAATATATGCTCTGTTGTCTCTTATTTCAACATTTATTTCTAAATCCGGGTTTTTCAGATCAACTTTTAGGGCATACGGTCTGAGTTTTGCACCAACTACAATCTCAACATCTCTTGAAGTAAAATTATGATTTCCGCTCCTTTGACATCTTACAGCAAATGTTTTCCCTTTAACCTCATTTTTAAAAATTTTCTCAACTTTGTTTGCGAGGTCATCTAAATCAGTAAATTCAAAAACCTCGCACTCGGAAAAGCTACTAATTCCAAATATTCTTTTGAACAAAGATGGGTCTATATCATCTCCCTGAACATATATCCTTGCGGGTTCGTGAAAAACTTTTGCATTTTTTCCATGCTTTTTGAGTGCAGCCTTTATGTTTCTGACAACAAGACTTTCAAAATGAAATCTTGATCCTCTCCTCCTATATGTAATATCACTTGTAAGTCTTATGAGATATGTCTTCACAACTTTACTTTTTCATTTTAAAGAGAAACATCACAGAGCTAATATATTACAGATTTTTTTTGATTTCTCAGTGAAACATCAAAAAAAACTTGAATATAAAGTTTCCATTCTTATACCTTTATTTCTCTTGAAATCCCATTTGCTATAACGAGAATATTGGCAAAGTTTTCAAAATCTTCAATTTGCTCAAAACGAGGTAAAATTTCTCTTTCAAAATAATCTTTTAACCTTTGATTTCCTCCTTCTTTTCTCATAAATATCCTTTTTAGCTCATTTTTCAAAATCTCTTTTAAATTTGATAAGTTTGTTTTTTTATTTCTGTCATATAACTCTTCAACTACCTCAAGATATTGATAAGGAAATCTACTTGAAATCTCGTTATTTTTAAACTTGCAAATCAAATCTTCAATAAAGCCTATTAAATCCCACTTTCCTCCACATTCTCTCTCCCCTCCACTATGAGTTAAAAACACAAGACAAAATCCATTTTTACCATAAACATTTTTTGCTCTCTTTTCTGCTTCATTTACTTTCTTTAAAGCTAAATAAAGCGGATATTTATGATGAACAATTAAAATTCCTGCACTCATGGAAGCTTTTTGACTTAAAATTTCCTTAAATTTCTTCTGCAATTCATAAGCACACCCCAAAACTTCTTCTATTGGTAAAAATGCCAAAACATCATCTCCTCCTGCATAAACAAGCTTCCCATAATGATCATCTTCTACAATCTTTCTAACTTCTTCAAGAGCAAATTGGGATAACTTTCTTGAAAAAGCTTGGTGAATTGATGGAGAAGTCGGATGCATTGAACACAAAATTTTCTGAAGGATTTCCCTGTCTTTCCCCCCTGAAAATCGTATTAGAGCATCTATTACTTTTCCGTGAATTGTATCTTTTATTTTGGGATTAAACTCTCCTCTCAACCATTTTCCCATATTATCTCCATCCATTTGTAAAATCGCATAGTATCTTGAAGGATTGATTTGATCCAAAAGTTTTAAAATATTCTGAAAGTCTTGGCTACTAACACTAACTCCATATTCCTTCTTAAAATAGTCTTCTTTATAAGTTTCTTTCATAAGAAATTCTCCATCAATATTATAAAGAGGGTCATTTTTTAATTTTGGAACAGAAATAGAGGAAGGAAGATTTAATTTTTGCCTAAGCTTATCAAATTCCTCCTGAAAATTCTTCTTTACACTGTTGTCTAACCTCCTCTTTTCTCCAATGCTTGCCATTTCAGAAGTTGATGGAAATTTTATTTCATCAGATAAACCAAATTCATCTTTTATAATTTTTGGAAATAATCTTTTTGTAAGACAAACTCCACAAAGTCTCTCACCTTCTTTTAAAGAAACCTTACTTGATAACTTTTCCCATATCTTATCATTTTTTGCTTTGTAATTATCCCAGTCTTTTACTTTGTCATAAAACGATTTCCATTTAGAACTATCAGTAGCAAACCACAAAACCTCAAACTCACCACAAAGATGACATTTTTCACCTGGCTGTTCATCAGTTTGCTTAAAATCTCTTACACTTTTTCTTGCTCCAAGAAGCTTTTCAAGAAGCTCTAAAAGTAGCGAATAAGCACTTCCAACATTAGCAGGCTTATAATAAGGATGATTAACTACCTGCTCAATTGTTTTATAAAGCTCATTTTTATCAGAAAAAAGTTCCTTATAATCACTTAAAGCATCATCAGGTAAAATTCCTCTCTTACTCCACGGCATTATAACCCAATAAACTTGAAAGTATGAAATAAGATGATTTTCTATATCGTTTTGGAGACCTGAGTTTTTGGAAAAGTCCTTTATTTCTTCATATACTTTTTGAGCAAAATTTTTCAATTTATTTACAAATGAATTTTGGCATTCTTCTGCCCATTTTTTCTCCTTATCCTTATAAGGGATAACTGCTAAAAATCTATTTGGTAAATTGGCAATTGTGAGTTTTTCTTCTGAATAAGCATTATCAATAAACTTTCTAAACCAACTTTCGTTTCCAAAATGTCTATTAAGTAGGTCTCTAAAAGTTTGATTATTAAATTTTAATTCACAAATCCACCTATCAAAAAGAGGTTGTCCGAGTAGATTTGGAAATATAATAACATCAGGTCCAAATTTTTCAACCAAAGGTTTCATACTTTCCCAAATCAAATAAGAAAGCATGTAGCTTGCTGACCATAAATCAGATGTTTTTCTTGCTTTTGAAATAAAACTTTGAACAGGTCCAATTGTAAAAAGCAAAAATGCAGGATTTGGTAAAGCTGAAACAATAGCTGATGTTTGAACCAGATGGTCATAAATAGAATGGTTTGGTGCCCTTGAATCAGCAGGATGCTTATTTATTTCGGGAAAAATTGCAGGGTAAAATCGCCACAAAAATAAAAAGATAAATTTTACTCTTTCTTCCTCATTTGAAAAACTTAATTTTCCTAATTTATCAAATAAATTCAGAACTTTGTTTTCATCAGGAGCTTGAATTTTTTCTTTCCTTTCAGAGAAAATATCTATAAATTCGCATTCGTCATAATTTACTTGCGATTCGGTTTCAAATTGCTTTTCTTTGCTTTGATCTTGAAATTGAGGTTTTACTATTATTCTACTTTGAGCTGACGCGAGTTGGTCAGCAAGACTTACATTATCATCTTCTAAGATGTCGTTTGGGAAAATTTTTTCAAAAAGCTTTTTAGCTTCACTTTTGTGAGTCGCAATAGATTTTATCTTATACGGCGGATCATGAAGTAGAGCTTTCAATTTAAGCTTCCAGTCCATATTGGCACCTCCTTTCAAATCTGCTGCAAATCTTGAATAATTAATTGCTTAATTTTCTCTATGCTTTGATCACGGATTTTTATATATATCTCATCTTTCTTTCCATTGCAAATATCTTTTTTCAACTCAATGGAATTATATTCAAAACCTGCATGAGCAAAAAAATTTCTTTTATCAATTTCATTACGAAAACTACCAAACTTGATTTTTGCGTAAATTTGATATTCTTCACTCAACTTATCTTTTAACTCCGAAACTTCTTTTATCTCAACATCAATTCTATTGCATTCTATGGCAAGTTTTCCAAAAACTTTACCTTTCAGCTCCTCAATCTCAGATAAAGGAATTTCATAGGATTTTCTAAATCTAATCTTCCCTAATACAGAACTGATAAGATAGGCTTTTGAAAAGTTTGCAAAACTTTCACGAAATTCAAGCTTTCTTAAAATTTGCACTTTCTCCACTCTATCATCAATCTGAATATTTTTTTCAAATTCATCTGAAATCTTTTCAATTTTTGTTCTGAGATCTTCTGGATCTGGAATATAACTTAATAGCGCAACCGGTAAAGCAAAGTAAAATGAACCAAGAAATAACAAAATTTCATCTCTATATTCAGAATACTTTGTATTATTCCCAAAAATTTCTTTGAAAAAATCATTGATTTCTTTTCCTACCTTTTTCTTTTCTTTATCTTCTTCAAGCCCATTATAAGGCTCTATTGGTCTTCTATCATCTTTATACACGGAGATCTTTGGCAGAATCTTGGTTTCCTCAATAATATTTATATTCAGCAAATCTGCACCTTCTCTAACAAATGGATCTGAGTTTAAAACCTTTAAATTTACATCATAAAAATAAGACAAGATTCCAAGAATTTCTCTTAAAGCTCTGTAAGTCAATATTGTTATCCAATTTATTCCATGAGTTGCATCAAAAACCACTTCAATTTCACGATTTATTTCCAATTCAGCAAATAAAAAAGAAAACCCTTTAAAAACATCATAATAAAAATCTTTTGCATTTCCTAAAAACTTTGTTTTAATAAATTCACCAAATCCATAAGATATTATGACTTCATCTGGAACAAAACCCAACTCTTTTCGGCAGAAATCAGAAACTTTCCGTTGAATTTCAGTCTTCAAGCATGAATAATTACTCAGCCAATTATGCGAATAATTATCAATACCATTTTTCAATAAAGTATCAGCTAATGTATCAAGGACAACAATAACTATTTTGTCAGGTTTTTCAATTTCTTTTATAAGAGCTAACGGATCTTTTGATTTTTTTGTCTTTCCTGAGTAGGTATATTTTACCCCTCTCCATTCAAATGGATTACCCCAAGGAGCAATCAAAAGTTTCATGGCAAATCTAACTATCAAAAATTCCATAACCAAGCCTCGTTTTTGCTCCAACTCCAAATTCTTTTAAGGCTTTCTCAACCCAACCTCTAACAATTCCAGACAATTCAGAAGAATTACCTAACCAATTCTTTACAATTTTCTTTACTTCCTCAGGGAAACCACCATTTCCTGAAATATCCTTTGCCCTGAACATATCAAATAAAACATTGAAACAAAAAGTAATGCCTTTTTTAACAGTTAAAAATATAATTGGATTTGGATTTTCCCAATCTCCTGGAACTTGATTTTTAGTATAATATCCTTGATAATGAGGTGTCATAACATCAAGCTCAAAAATTTGCTCATTATTCCGAATTTCAGGAAATGCGTCAAGAAAAACTAAAAGCCCCTTGAAATTTTGAGCTCCAAACAAAAGCTTATGTTTCAAAATATCTTCACTATCAGAACCTGAAAGTTCATCATCGTAAAGTTGTTTTTGAAGTTTTTCTATGTCTTTATCTGATTTTTTATTTTGGTTTTCAGCGATTTCCCAAAAGCTCATCATTCTGACTACACCTTTTAAAGCAGAGGCAGGAATATAAGGAATTCCAAAAATGTGATGTAAAGTCAGAGAAGTTTCAAGAACATGCCCTGCTCCAAGACCTACAACAAGACGAGAAGAAGTTTTAAGTTTTAAGCATTTTTCTTCTTCATTTTTAAATATATTCTCATATCCACATTTTTCCAAATCTTTTACTTGATTTTGTATCCTTTTCTTGAAATCTTCAATAACCTTTGGAGCTTTGTTTATAGAATCTAAAAAATATTTTTTATTTTTAGTGTCTTTTACGATTTCTAATTTTATAAGCTTTTGGAGAGCAAGTGAAATGTTATCGTATTTTGAGTTATCTAATTTATGTTGGTTGCCAAGATAGGGGTAATTTATTAGATCATTCCACTTTTTCATAAATAATCCTCCTTATTTTAACTTCAATCTTAAATCTTTTTTTGTCTCCACGAGCATTAGAATTTGAGAACTTCATATTCCTACCTCACTTTTTATATCTAAAAACTTTTGAGTTAATTTTTCCTCTAATATGCT
>Ga0272445_1002739_pt1 | contig 11728 bp, 7 predicted proteins | sample YNPCB0031_FD_194404 | JGI IMG/M metagenome (GOLD analysis project Ga0272445, IMG submission 194404) | Hot spring sediment microbial communities from Yellowstone National Park, WY, United States - YNP-CB-003-1 | ecosystem: Environmental > Aquatic > Thermal springs > Hot (42-90C) > Sediment... | reverse complement strand
CGATGACAGAAAACAGAGCGGTAATCCCGTTAAGTAAAAGACTCAATGGTTGTACCTGATGAACAAGATCGGGTAGGAATAAACCGAGAAATGGTATCGCTGCAAATGCCACTCCAAGACCAAGCATTCCAGATATAAATGCTAAAATGAACAACCCCACTGTCATTTCTAAAACATCATAGGTCATGGCTATCTCCTTGTATTATTTTTATTTTTTCTTTTTAAGGGCAATTTTCTAAATCTAGGTGAAAATTTATCAAAATTTAAAGAACTTGTCAAGGTTGGAAAGAATTTGACTTTACCCATTTTATTTTTAATTAAAGTTGTTTAGGACAAATTGAAATTGAAAAGGAATAAAAGGGTTCTATGTAGTCGGTAATACAAGAAGGTTGCACGGTCGTAAATTTCCATTCCCCATTGATAAAGACATATAAGTTGTCTGCTAATGCGCTTCTCACGGCTTCTTAAACTCTGGCAATTATCTTCAATATACTTAACCATCAAACTTATCTTCACCGAAGCGCTCATCAATCTCTTGTCATAACCATGGCTTAATTTCTTCAGGAAAGTGGAAAGATAGTTTAAAATTAAAGATGAAGCCAGCTTATGTCTTGGTTGTCTTTTCATGGGGGTTCTCTTTTTTAGTTTAATTTATCCCCATTTTGAAAATTTTTCCAGCGAAATGGGGAAAGTCAAGGGAGAAGTTTTACAGGTGCTTATTTTACGAAGGATGAAAAAATCAAGTAAAGGGTATTCATCTAATATATTTACTTTTTTAGTGGAGGTTCCATTTCATAAAAATTAAGCGTTGCTTTTTAACTCTTCCAGTATCTTTAAGCAAAAGTCTTGCCTATTAGGAGTATATCGCGACTTTAGTTCTACGCACTCATACCAAGCAAGTCCTAATCTTACGGCTTTATAGGCTTGATTAGCTTCCCTCCAGTAAGTATTAATATTATCAGGATCAACAATTGGCAGTCGCATTGTAAACAAAATTAAAGGAGTTATATTTGGAAATAACTCATAAGCCAACTTCCCTATGAAAAAAGCATCGGAAATTTTTTGTTTATCCCATAAAACTTTTTTCTCCATATCCTTCCATGTATTGTTTAGAAGTTCATCAAACTTTTCTTTCTCAAGAAAACCCGCAGCTGACCAAACTTCTAATTCAATGGGGAAATTTGGATCTGCCAAAATTTGCAATGCATTATTAATCCGGTCCTCGTTTAGACCCTGGGGTAAAACAGCCCATTCCCAGTACCTATGCCAAAAAGAAAGAGCTTCACTTGCTAGTGAGCGATGGCGAGAAAGAAGTGGATGATTATCCCTACCGGCTCTCCAAGCAGAAAGATATAAAAGCCGGATTGCTTCATCTCTATCCATTTCTTTAAGTTGTGTTTCTGATAAATTTTTTGCCCAGTTATATTCCTCTGAAGTAACAACCTTTATAATGTCTTGATAAATATAATCATCTATTCGTTCCAGATTAAACCAAATAATTTTGTTAAGATCAGAAATTTTCAAAATTCCATGGGACTCCTGAATTTCAGATATTACTTCAGTAAATCGCCCTGATTTCAACCCGAAAACAGCGGAAAGTACATATTCCATCATAATTTGAATAACTTTGTAGATTCGGTTTAAATGCTCATTAGTAAAGTCCTGAATTTTAGTTGGGAAACCTCTTTTTTCAATCCATTTCATCTCATGATTTTTCCACCTTCCGTGTACAATGATATTCCGTAAATATTTAATAGCAAGGTAGTCATCAAAAATTTCCTGATCAACATCATAACCTGCCCGCTTAAAAGCTGAACATAATGATTGAACTCTTTTCCCGTTAGTGGTATGCTCTGAAAAATATTTACCTAAAACACCACTGCGATCTTGTTTTTGCCATTCTTGCAGTGTAATTTCAATACTATTTACAGCGGTTACTATGAAAAGTCGCGTAGCGGAGGTATCCACAAGTTCCTTATTAGAAGACATCAGTGGATGTGTAAGAATCGCATGCCTAGAACGAAGAATATAGATAAGATCATTTTCGTAAGCTTCAATAAATTCATTTGTTAGTTTCATTTTTAACCTCCATAATTTTATTTTTAAATTGTTAAAAACTTGCTACTTTCTAAAGGGTTATATCACCTTAAATGTTTTTAATTTTCAGCTTCAATGCTGTATTCTCTAATTTGGTTCTTCGCTTTCTGAAAAAAGGTCGTTATAATATCTTATAAGTTCATCTAAAAAATATGGTTTAAAGAATACAGATGCACCAATATTATTTCTATTAAGGTCCTGCAAAAATGAAACCAAAATCTCATTATCAATTATACCAAAATCGGGAGAAAGCAAAATAAACTTATTAATTTTATCTTGCCTATGTTCTAAAAAATTAGGCCAAAGTCGGTGCCACACCTCGCGTAAAGGTTGTCTTTCTCTGATTCTATTTAGAGCGATATATCTACATAATATCCCATATTTATTTTTCTGAATTTTGCATCTTTTCACTACTTTTTCTTCTTCCTGTGGATCATCTTCTCCTAAAATAAAAACCCTTTTTACTTCAATCCCTTTTTTAACGAGATTCGCTTGCTTTTTCATAGCCTCTTTTTCTATTGGTTTAAATTCCCAAGTTTCTATTTTTGTAAAAGAAATTCCCCAGTAGTGATCTTTAACAAAATCAAATAATTTTACAAATAAAGTTATAGAAGTTGCGGGATCCAAAAATAAAACCGTTACACAGGGTCTGCTTATAACTATGTTTGGCTCAACAGAATTATTAAAGAGAAAAACGGGTGTCAACTTGCCTTGCAAACCGGTTCCATATAAATCCAAAAGATTAGTCAGCACACTTGAGTTAAGTTGGATGTTTAATTCCTGCAAATCTTTTTCTAAACTGCTGAAATCGGACAAGACGGAAATCTGGTTTCTTAGAGTATTGGAAAAGGAGGATAATTGCTTATCTATTAAGTTTAATGCATCTTTATGAAGGAATGAAAAAAGCTCAATCAATAGGGTTAGTATCAGACCAAAAACAAGCCCCATTATCCAACCGCCCGCATAACCTACAATGGTAATTAGAGATATAAGTGCTAAATAAATGAAAATTCTGTGCCAAGACGATAAAATTCTAAGCATTTCAAAATCTCCTATTAATAAATTTTTCCCAATCACTTCTTACGAGTTTCTCAACACGCTCGGATTCCCGAGAATAACTATCACGATTAATTTTCTTAAAATCGTCTCTCGGGCATTTCCAAATATACCCACCCCAGAATCTACGAAATTGCTCAATTTCCGTACCGCAATTTGGGCATCTGGGTGGTACATCCACAGTAATATCATATGGTGAAATATCAGAAAGCCTAAAATTTACAAAAGGAGAAGGTGCGGGTATGCGTATCTTCCAAACAACATCAGCGTAATTGTATGAACCGATATCTATCCAACCCCAAGCAGAGGTAGTTATCACATAAGACCTCGGAACTGAATTTTCTTCCCGCAAATGTTTAATTCGCTTGTATATAGCAAAGGCTATAATCAAAGCAATAATAGATGCTCCCCAGATTATTAATAATTTTGTTGAAAAACATCTTGTCCAATCCCCTGTGGTTATTTGAGATGTTATACCAACTACAATAGGACTTAACAGTGCTACCAGCAAAGGAGGGATTATCTTATCAAGAAAAAATTGAATTACTTTCTTAATAGTACCCTGTGTCACCTTTAAACCTACACTTGTATGTGTTTATGAACTGATAAAAAGTATCAAAAATTAAGGAATTTATCAAGGGGTGCGGTGGAATTTTTCGCAGATTTCTTTAACGAAGAATGCGCCATTTTTGATGTAGTTATCACATATAGAGTCCGCTAGTGCTACCACTTCCCTATCCCCCGTTTCGTAAAAATACTTGATGAATGATTCTATTTTATCTCTGGGAAAATTAAAAACAGGGGCGTTTTTTAAGATTTCTGCTATAATCTTTGCTGTTTGAACACTGCTTTCCACTTTAATCCACTCATAAAAGACCTTTGAGAGGACGACGAAATCGGATTGTTCTAAAAATTCAGCGGTATATTTTAGATAAGAGATGTAGGGTTCTTCTGGACGGGTTAAGTAAATGGATAGGTTCGTGGATCTTGATAAGATTTTTTTATCTGATTCCGTTAGGGTTTCCTTTGGCTTAGATTTTAGGGTATCGTAAACAAATGTCCAGAAGTTTAGGATTCTATTTTTAATTTGACTGATTTCTTCAGTTTTGTAAGATTTCCAATGGGAGTAAAAGAAATAGATAATTTCAGATATAACAATTGGATCAAGATTGTGGACGAGCTTATAAAACAGGTCGGAATCAGTTAAGTTTTCTAAATTTAGCAGATAAGCAAGGGATAGATGTTGAATAAACGATTTTTTAACAGATACGTCTTTAAAATTGTAACTTAAGCTTGCTTCGTAATGGTTTTTCATAAGGTTGTAAAGATCCCCATAAAAATAGGAGCTATAAAAATAGCCGGTCATGAAAGCTTCCCATTCATCAGTTGCGGCGCTGATTCTGCTTATGAAACCAAGCGTGAATTCTTTGGCTTCTTTATAAAAGAAAGAAATATAGAACCCGAAAAATGTATAAGCTTCAATTATGTTATCATCAAGTAGTTGTTTGTATTTCCTTAAAAAGTTTTCTTTAAGTGAGCTCCTTTTTGAGGCGGGAGATTTTGAAACGAGCTTTATGTAGGTTTCTAAAACTTTACCAAGCGGAGAGTTGAAAGAATAAAAAACATAATTATATGTTTGAGCGCTTGGTTTTTCTGATTTAAGGTGCTGTAAAATCAGGTTTAAGAGGCGTTCTGCATCATCAAAGAAAGTTTCTTCTTCATCTTTCGTGTTAAATTTTTCTACTATAAAATCACAAAAGTGCGATATAAAAGATTCATAAGATCCACCTACTACAGCTGCCTCCACTTTTAATTCATTTTTCCAGAAACCCTCACGGTTAATGTAGTTTTCAACAAAATTAAAGACCGGTTTATAGGCAACAAATTTGTTTTCTTTTAAGGCATAAGTTAAGCCATCTAGCAACTTTGAAGCGTAAAGATAACCGACTTTTAAAAATGGGGTTAAGTTCTGGACGAATTTTTGTGGGTTGGTTTTAACAGCGATACTTAAAGTTCTGGCGAGTTCTTCAACTGTTGGACCACCGAAGAAGCTTTCAGTTTTAAATTTAACGATGAAATCAGCGAGTTCTTCGTTGGGCATGTCTAAAATTTCTTCCTTAGTAAGGGGTGATGTCTCTATTACGGGTTGTACGACACCTATAGCTGGACCAAGCTCAGCGTCTACTTCAGTTATTTTCTTCACGCTCTCGTATTCGGTTTTAAAAACAGGATCCTCTGATAGGGCTCTGTAAATTCTTTGTCTAAATAGAGAAATTTCCCTTTCCATTTCTTTGGGGCTTGCATTTTCAGAGAGCTCTAATATTTTGTTTATAGAATTATTAATTTTTTCCATTAATAAGTCCCTTTGAGAATCAGTTAGGGATGAAATCTTTTCAAGAACTTTTTTTAGTTCGTCGCCCCAAAACAAGGAACAACCCAGCAAGATTTTTTCACCACTTTTCTTAAAGATGTCCCAGAAGAAATCTTTAAATTTTTCAAATTGTTCTCCGATTATGAATAAGGCGATTTTCGTAAAAATTGGGTGTTCTTCATCAAGGAAGGATTCAAGAATTTTTTTAGTGGATTCTGGATCTGTGATGCTTTTTACAATAAGGATTTTTGAAAGGATAAAGGAGAGAAATTCTATTGGTTGGTATAATAAATAATCAGCTTCTTCGTACTCGTAAAAAGAATTTAAGGTCCCATCATAATCAGTAGAGGTCAGTTCCTTTATCTTATTAGAGAACAAGTTAACAATTTCAATTGAACACTTTTCAGCTATTAAGTGTAGATTTGCCTTAAAGAATTGGTGCAATAAATAGAGTATTTCCTCACCGGTATCCTTTCTTATAATATCAATAAGGAATTTAATAATTTTTTCCGCCTTTTTTGGTTCTACTTTTAAAAACTTGAGGATCAAATTTTTAACTTCAAATATTTGAGGGGATATAGAAAACTTAGATTCAAGCCAAACTGGAATCAAGTCAAGAATTTCATCTGTAATTTTCTCTGACGGGAGGTTTGATAGAATTTTTATAAAAGAAACCCAGATGTGGTAGTTATCCAACTTCTTTGTCTCTTGGTGGTAATTTGTCACATTTTTTATTATATCCAGGAGCTTATCAGCATACTCCTCATATTCTGGCATTGATGCTTTTTGAGAAACACGCTCTAAGTAAGCCAAAACATTCCAATAAGGAATTACATAAAAACCTTCTCTTGAAGCAGGTTTTGGATCGGGGGCTTTTTCGGGAGAGAAAAAACTCTCGTCTTTTAATATATCAAACCATTTTAAATCGGATACCTTCTGAAAGAAGTAATCCGCAGCAAACTTGTTTTGTTTGATTGAATCTAAAATTTTCTTCTCTTCCCAACTTAAATTTTGTTTCATTTTACAAACTTGTCAATTAGTTCGATTATATTCAAAGCAGGGGATAATTCTAATGTCCAGTTTTTTATCACTTCATATAACTGGTAATACCCCTTTTTATCTATATTATAAGGCACTAATTCAATATTAAAATTTTCATAGTATAAGCGATAAAATTTCAATAGTGATTTTTGCCAGCTAAACATCGGATAAAGCAAGCAATGTTTTATTTCTCTTTCCTCTTTCCTTCTGTTGTTTAATTTAGGTAGATGCGATTTGTGTATCAAAAATTCTAATATCTCGTACTCCTCTAGTCCATATCCAATAAATAAGACAGTATAGTTCGTAAAGAGATCACGAAGAAACTCCTGAATTTTCTCCTCTTGATAATGAGTGAAATAATCTTCTATTGTTAAAATCATTTTAGAGCCCAACGATCCATGGAGGTGAATTATCGTACCATTAGCATAATCCGCGACCTTCCCTGAAATCTTAATAGGATCGGAAACTATTTCAGAAGCTGGATGATTTAATGTTCCTCTTTTTTTCTCTTCTTCATAAGCGTTGTCAAGTTCTTTATCAAAGTTTGTCGTGATAAAAATAACTCTTTGATTTAAAGAATAGATATCTTTATAAATATCTGCAAATTCCTTATTTTCTTCGTTTGAGGAAGGTTTTAGCAATTCTTGTATATTTTTATTATCATCTAATTGATAACATATTGATAACAATTTACGGGCGTCTAACTTTTTTAGGTTCTCTAGCTCTAAATAGTTAAGTTTTCCTTTGAGATGAAGATAATAGGAATACTTATCAGCAAGTTCTTTCCAAGAAGGATAACCAAGTAATCTTGAAACACCCGCACCAATAAAAATAACTAATCTACCCACTGAAGCTGCATTTTTAACAAATTCAGGTATTTCTGGTATTTCAGGTATCTCCGTGATTTCCATAAATTAAGTTAGCACTTATATATTTCATCTTAATTTTATTTTTGAATTATGACTGCGATTGGGAAGTCGGGAACGGATTGGGGTTTGACAACGGTTGGCGTCTGTTTTCCTTTTGTAAGCTCTTTCACTCTTTCTGATATATACGCCTGAAGCATGTTTATCGTAATTTTCCCCTTGCCCAAAAGGTCTGCTTTGCCTTTTAAACCTTCAATTAAAGCTTTTGTGAAGGCGCCGTTTCCCCAGGTGGGGTCTTCAAATGAGAATTGTTTACCTGTGGATGATGCAAACACGACAACGCCACTTTCAGCACTTGTCAATTCGTTCACTATGCCTGTCATATCAACAACCGCCCTTTTACCACCGAAAACATTTCCAGAATGGCAGGCGTCAACGAAGACGATGGATTTACCGCTAATTGCTGAGACGGTGTTTTTTATATCTGAAAAAGCAACGCCTGTCCTCTTCAAGTGTTCAATTTCAACATCAACGGGCAAAAAGTAAAAGTTATTAGCACGATCGTTTAATCCATGACCAGCAAGGAAAAGAATCGCCACATCCTTTGATGTCGTTTGTCTTTCCAGCCAGTCAAGTCCATCAAGTATATTATCCTTCGTCGCTTGTTCATCAACCAAAAGCTTGACTATCACATCTTCAAAGAGAAGACCTTTTTGAAGTTTCATAATCTCAACGAAGTCGGTTGCGTCTTTTGATGCGAAGCGAAGTTGAAGGTCTTTGTCTTTATATTTGCTTACGCCTATTGCGAGGATGTAAAGTTTTGGTTTAATGACAAAGGCATCGCCTCTCCAGTATAATTTTACGGTTGATGGGGCGCTTATGGAATACTTTGTTTCTGCGATCAAGCTGAGTTCAAAGTCCCTTTGCGGGGCTGTGATAGTGATTTCGCCCGTTTCTTCGTCTATTTGTTTTAGCATTATGCCTCTTTCCTGGGGTAAGAGTTTGCCGTCAATGAGGACTCTTATTTTCGTTATGGGTTCGCCAGATGGATTTTTTATGGTGTATTGGACGGTAAGTTCTGTATTTGTGAAGTAAGAGCCGTCACGGGGTGAAATGATTGTGATTACAGGTGGGATGGTTTTCTTTGTATCTTTTTCTTCAGTTTTTTCTGGTTCTTTTGGCTTTGGTGTTGGTTTTTCTTTTTCGGAGAGGATGATTCCGCCCTCACGGAAAAGTGCGAGACCTTTTTTTGTTCCTATCCATTTATTTCCTTGTTTGTCTATAGCTATCGCAAAAACAACAGTATCAGGTAGCTTGGAATTTGATGTTTTATAAACAGTCCAATTCACTCCATCAAACTTAGCAAGCCCTCTAGCTGTTCCAATCCATTTGTTCCCTTGTCCATCTATTGCTATTGCAGAAAATGCTTTAGAAGGAAGTTCAGAATTTGAGGTATCATAAACTGTCCAATTAAAACCATCAAACTTTGCTAGTCCTTCACCTGTTCCAATCCATATGTTTTGCTCTCCATCTATGGCTATTGCACCAACAGAGTTATCAGGCAAACCTGAATTTGAAGTATTATAGACACTCCAATTCACTCCATCAAACTTTGCAAGCCCTTCACCTCTCAATAGAGAACCAGTTCCAATCCATTTGTTACCCCGTCTATCTATAGCAATTAACCAAACATTGTTATGAGGCAAGCCGGAATTTGAGGTATTATAAACAGTCCAATTCACACCATCAAACTTTGCAAGACCTCCACCATATGTTCCGATCCATTTGTTTCCCCCTCCATCAATGGCTATTGCGCAAACCCGGTTATCAGGCAAGCCAGAATTTGATTCTTTATAAACAGTCCAATTCACTCCATCAAACTTCACAAGACCACCAAATGTTCCAATCCATTTGTTCCCTTGTCCATCTATGGCTATTGCAGTAACCCAGTTATCGGGTAACTTGGAATTCCATTTGCCATAAACTATAAATTCACCGGTTGATTTATTTAACTTAACAAGCCCATCAGTTGTGCCTACCCAAAGATATTGACCTTCATCTGCAAGGCAGTTAATTTGTTTTCCAGCAAGGTAAACAGACCATTCTTGTGAAAATGAAACTGAAAAGACAGTTGTAATTAAAATTAAAATAAGCGAGATAAATGCTTTTATGCGTGTCATGGGTGATTACCGCTTATTTTGTTTTCCGCTCGGTGAAATTTTAATAAAAATTTTGGGGAATGTCAAGGATTGAGGGAAGTTATATAGAGAAGTTGTAGGGTTAATAGAAAGGGTTTATGATTAAGCGACCTTAAGCGGAATTGTTACATAAGCGTAACTAATATTATTTTTCTTGTCAGTTATAATATCTTTCTTACTTAATACATTCAGCTTGTCTAAGGTTCTTTCTAATTGATTTTCTGCTTTTGTTTTGCCCTTAGATTTTGATGTTTTAGCTTCAATTAATGTAATCTCAACATTTTTATCTTTGTTTATATATACCAGGCATCCATCAATTTCACAAAATCTTTCTTTGCTTTTATATGCCTCAAGACGACCAATACTGAGAGCTATAAAACCCTTTATGTTCAATATCTTAAGGACATTAAGTTTTGCAGTTATTTCTCCTTTTATACTTTCAGAGATACCTTTATTAGAATTTAAATTAGAATTTAATATTTCCTCAAGATATTCCTTTGCGACATGCGCAGTTGTAAAGATTGCAATGGGCTCGTCGTCATTAATTGGATGCCATTCCCATCTTAACTTCTTCCGTGAGTTGTTAATTAAGTGCAAAGCTTTTATAATAAGTTCCGCTGCCAATTTCTCAAATAGTAATTTTTCATAATTTTTATACTTTTTACCTTTTGGAAGTTTAAGATTTTTTCTAAGCAAATGAACATATTTAAGTGCGCAATAATAAGCCAGCAATTTCGCTTCTCTATTCCTATCTAACGCATGGAATTGCGCGACAAATGTATTTTTATCTGGACCTGGCCAAATTATAAATGACAATTTTTGCTTAAACTTTTCTGGCACGGCTGACTCCAAATCACTTTGAAAAGAGCATGGGTGGGGAATCTCAGGAATTAAATCCTTAGAAGATGGATCTAACCAAAATGATAAACGAACGATGGTTCGCATTTTTTTACCTTTTTTCACAAGTTTTTGCTGAATTGTACCATTAGCAAGCTCATCAATTATTTCTTTTAATTCACTTTCGCGGAGTTTATCAGATATTTCCTTCCTAAGATTTGATTCCCTTTCGGACATTGTTCTTATAACTTTTTCGCTAAGGTAGACATCTTCATACAATAAGTGTTCAAGGGCGGAGAACGCTTTTTCTTCTGTAGTATTTGGTTCAAGTATTCGGCTCAATATTGGTAAAGAAGGGATAGAAAACAATTGAGAGGGATTAAGTTGAAGTCCAGCTGGGGTATAATAAGGGTCTAATGTAAGATATGCTAATCGTCTAAGATTGAGATAGAGTTTTATTAATTTTGAAATTTTTGAATCTTTATTCTTTTCTTTCACAAAAGTTTTCATTATTTCTTTCCATTTAAGTTTTTCTGAGTGTTTCTTACTTTTTGCAATAGCATCTAACCTAATAAATGCGAGAGCTTGAAAAAAATGGTAAAAATTGCATTTATCTATTATGTCCTTTGCCCAGTCTTTTAGGTTTTCATCATCGGAGAATAAATCAAGAAAGTTATTGTATTTGTTTGAACTTCTCAATTCTAATAAAAGAGCACGTTCCGCAAGGAATGTCCATTCAAGATGACCGACATTAAAGAGTAACACCCAGCATTTAAGGAGTTCGCTACCAGAAGAAACTTCAATAGAATTTGGAATTTTTACTTTACTTGAAAGATGAACTTCTTTTACATTTTTTCTGCAATAGTCAATGAGATAAAGGATAAAGAATATGTATTCCCAGCGTGGATGGTGAGCTCCTTCCCAGGCAAAACGGATTGCTCCTAGGTGGTCAAGATTTTTTAACCTTGCTATTTCTCCAGCTTCATCAAGCCACTCATATACCATTTTACTTTCATTACGGAGTTTAACTTCAATGTGTCCTATGAATGGAACATAATAAGAAAGCTTTAGAGGAGTGTTTGGCTTGTTTACACTCATTATTTTCCCCCTTTTTTGTTGACATGGCTAATTTACTACTTTTATTTGGTTTGGGGAGTTGAGGATGATTTCGGGTTTATTGCGATAGAGTTTGATTTGTCCTGTGACGACGATGGTTTTGCCTTCAAGGGATTTGATGTTTGGGAATTTATCAGCGTCGGATT
>Ga0272445_1002736_pt1 | contig 11729 bp, 12 predicted proteins | sample YNPCB0031_FD_194404 | JGI IMG/M metagenome (GOLD analysis project Ga0272445, IMG submission 194404) | Hot spring sediment microbial communities from Yellowstone National Park, WY, United States - YNP-CB-003-1 | ecosystem: Environmental > Aquatic > Thermal springs > Hot (42-90C) > Sediment... | reverse complement strand
TAGAATTGACAGGGAGTAATTCTAAAATCGTTTTTAAGCCATTACCTCAAGATGACCCACGCAAAAGATGTCCTGATATTACTAAAGCAAAAATAATACTTAACTGGGAACCTAAAATTTCTTTAGAGGAGGGATTAAAAAGAACCATAGAGTATTTTAAGCAAAAATTAGGAGTATAAGTTTTTTGATTTTGGTGATTGCTCAATATATTCCCCCATGCTATAATACAGCCTGGGATGTGAAGATGAATTTAGTAGAACTCGTCCAAGGGACCTCTTCCGAAGAGGAAGCAGATGACCGCTGTCCCTTTTGTGGACACCAAAAGATAGGAAGAGTAAGAAGAAGCTTCTTTAAATGCTACGGATGTAGGAAGGAATGGAGCATAAGAAAAGATAGTATACTTGAAGGCTTAAAAGTCCCCTTCACTAAATTTATTCTGGCTGTTAAACTATTTATCTTAGAAGTTCCTGTTAATAAGGCTTATAAAGAGCTTGAGTTAGCTTACAATACTACCCACAAGATTTACAACAGGATTAGGCAGTGCATATTTAAGTTTGTTTCAGAGGATGACGAATTTTTAAGTGGAGAAGTAGAGATGGACGAGAGTTATTTTGGAGGTAAAAGGAAGGTCAAGAGGGGGAGAGGAGCAAAGGGTAAGATAAGGTAAAGGTAGAGATAGTGAAGGATGTGCCAGCGGAGACAAGGCTTATAGAAGCGATAAAGAAGGTTCAGAGGGGTAGTATTATATACAAGGATAAGTTCAAGGCTTATGATGGTTTGGTTTAATAGAATAGAAGGGTTTTGGAGTTATGCTAAGGAGAGGGTTTTGATGTTCCATGGTGTTAGAAGGGGAAATTTGTATATTACATAAAGGAGCTTGAGTTTAGATACAATAACAGTGATAATTTAGAAGAGATTCTTTATAAGGAATTAGGTGGAGTATATTGAGCAATCACCTAAAAATGAAAAGGTGGTAAATGCATGACAGTAAATCCAAAAATCATTTCGTTTTATAAATGTGCAACATTTGGGTATTGGGTTGTGGCTAAAAAATTCAAAGGAGCAAAACTTAACATAAAAATTGCAGGAGGTTTAGAAATTTGCAATTAGCCCCCATAGTCTTCTTTACCTACAACCGACCATGGCATACAAAACAGACAGTTGAAGCTCTGCAAAAAAATATGTATGCAGAACAAAGTCATCTTTTTATATTTTCAGATGGTCCAAAAACAGAAAAAGATGGACAAAAGGTTAAAGAAGTTAGAAAATATTTAAAAACAATAAAAGGCTTTAAAAATATAGAAATAATAGAAAGAGACAAAAACTGGGGACTTGCAAATAATATAATAGATGGAGTTACAACCATAGTTAATGAGTATGGTAGAATAATAGTATTAGAAGATGATATAGTGACAAGTCCTTACTTTTTAAAATATATGAACGAGGCTTTAAGTAAGTATGAGGATAAGGAAAAGGTTATGCATATTTCTGGTTATATGTTTCCTATAAAAAAAGAAGGGTTACCGGATACTTTTTTCTTAAAACCAACTTCCTGCTGGGGTTGGGCAACCTGGAAACGGGCTTGGAAATACTTTGAAAGAAATCCTCAAAAACAAATTACTGCACTTAGCAAAGAACAGATAAAAGATTTTAATTTAAACAATTCTTACGATTATTGGGCTCAGGTGGTTCTAAATTATAAAGGGAAATTACATACATGGGCAATTTTTTGGTATTTAAGTGTTTATTTGAGAGGAGGTTTAAGCCTTCATCCCAGAGAAAGCCTTACAAAAAATATAGGTACAGATGGAACTGGAACACATTGTTATAGAAAAACCAATGTGTTTGATGTTGCTCTTTCGAAAAAAGAAAGCTGGGTATTCCCGGATAAAATTGAAGAACATCATCTTGCTAGAAAAAGACTTGAAGAGTATTTTAATAAAATAAATCCATTTTGGAAAAGAATAGCTTCTAAAATTTTGCCCTATAAATTTAAAAAGGTAGTTGCTCAATTCATTCCACTATTTGCACTTACCAAGAAACAATGAGTGTATTAGAAGCATCTGCCTGTGGTTTGTCATTAATACTAAGAAATTCTGATATTGCAAAAGAAAGAGTAGCTGATGGTAATGGATTTGCTTGTGCTACAATAGAAGAACAAAAAAATTGCGCTTGGGCAACTTATAGAAAATGTCGCACTTAGAAAGGAAATGGGTGAAAAAGGAGTGAAATATATGCGTGAAAGGTTTTGCTGGAGAAAAATAGCGGAGCAATTTATAGAAGTTGCACTTTTACATAAGAAAAATATAAAATCAAAATGACATGAATGTCAACATAATCGGATTAACAATTGGTGAACCATATGATATTAAGAATTGGAGTGGTATTCCTTACCATCTTTTTAAGACATTAAAATCAAAGGGTTGTCTTTTAAATGCTGTAGGTGTCACTTCGCCAAAAGGACTTGACCTATCATTGAAAGTATTTTACGGTATATATCTTAAACGTGCAAAAAGATTAGGAGAAATCACACAAAGAAGCGCTTTAAGGCGTTATGTCCTGGGACTTACAGCACGCCGAAGGATAGAGAAGCTGATTAATTTTCCTTACGGTATGAAAAATACGGCGATTTTGAGCACAACCACTTTAATAGACACAAGAAAGGTTAATTTCCCAGTTTTTGTTTATCTTGATGCTACATTATATCAAGCTTATCACTTAAATCAAAACTACAAAAAGTTTAATCTTCTGCCAAATAAAGAATTTGAAAAAGTAAATAAGTTGGAGAAAGAGATATTGAATAGCTATACAGGTATATTTGTTTTTTCAGAATGGGTTCGCAATTCTCTGATAAATGATTATGGTTTAAATCCAAAGAAGATTATTGTTGTTGGATATGGGGTGAATTTACCATTGGTAGATGACTTTATAAAGCAAGATTTTGAAAAGCCAATAATTTTAAGTGTGGTAACTGACTTTTATCGTAAAGGAGGAGAGATAATACTTAATGTTTATCAGATACTGAAAAACGAATTTCATAATTTAAAATTAGTTTTAATTGGTAATGTTCCCGAAACTTATAAAAAAGTTCTTGGGGATAAAGTTAAGTTTGTTGATTTTTTGAAAAAGGATCAACCAGAAAATTTGCAAAAACTTATTTCCTATTATAAAATGGCTTCTGTATTTCTACTTCCCTCTTTATATGATACCATGCCTAATGTAATTCTTGAGGCGATGTATTTAAAAACACCTGTAGTAACTTCTAATGTTTGTGGTATACCAGAGATGGTGAAAGACGGAGAGACAGGTTTCATTATTTCATCCTTTAATCCTGAGGACTATGCTGAAAAAGTTAAATTGTTGCTTAAGAACAATACCCTGCGGTGGAAATTAGGGGAAAATGCAAGAAAAAGGGTTTTAAGTCAGTTTACTTGGGAGAAGGTGACGGATAAAATTATTAATGGAATCCAAAATTATTTTGATAATATATGGTGATAAATAGAATAAAAGAATTAAGTAATCTTTTTGGAATAAAGAAAATCTTTAACAAATTTCCTTTGTTTAGAACTACATTATATAAAATTCTCTGGTTATTTGCACCGAAAAGACCTAGGGTAATAAACACTCAACATGGATTTAAGTTGCTTATAATTCCTCGTGATAGAGGCATTGGTTTCCCTTTGTGGATCGGGCATGAATTTGAGTCGGAAACTGTAAAAATTTTCCAAAAGCATGTTAAACCAGGTGATATAGTTTTTGATATCGGTGCAAACATCGGTTATTTTACCATGCTAGCATCAAAATTAGTTGGTAACGCGGGGAAAGTTGTATCTTTTGAACCTATACCTGAATTTTTAGAAATGTTAAAATTTTCCGCAAATGTAAACAATTTTTTAAATATATTTCCTATTGAAATAGCTCTTAGTGATAAGCCTGGCGAAGGTATCATTTATATGGATGTTGAAAATTACGGTTTAGCCTCAGTTTCAATTAATAATGTATTAAAACCAAAGCAGAAGATATTAAAGGTCAAGTTTACAACATTAGATTTATTTGTCAAGGAAAATAAAATTTTCCCAAATTTTATAAAAATTGATGTTCAGGGTTTTGAATTCAAAGTTTTAAAAGGAGCAGTTGAAGTTCTTAAATCTCCTAAGTTAAAATTGTATTTAGAATTTTGGCCACGCGGTATAAAAAATGTTGGTGATGAACCAGAAGAGATTTTCAATTTACTAAGTGAGTTTGAATTTAATATATTTCAAGTATTAAAAAATGGTTCACTTCAATTGCTTACAAAGGATATTTTTCAAAAATTATCAAATAAGTTGCTCCAAAATCAAAATTTTTTGGCTTCAATAAATCTTTATGCTGAAAAATAACTATGGAAACATTCAATACACCCAGAGTGGTAGCAAGGAATTCAGTTTTTAGGGTGTTAACTTATGGAATAACGCTCATCACAACTATACTTTACATTCGCTTTGTGGTCAAATATCTTGGGATTGAGGTCTATGGCTTGTGGGGTTTAGCAAGTTTAGTTATAAGTACATCTAATTTAATAAATTTTGGGTTCATTAATGCTTTAACTAAAGAAACAGCTCATATTGATGGTGGAAATAAAAATTACGGCATAATAAAATTCTTAATTAAAGGTTATGATCTCTTTTATATCTTGGCGGGGATTATAACTCTTCCAATTATCCTTAGTTTTGGAAGTAGGGTTGTTCAGCATATTGTTGGTATAAAAGATATCCAACAAGGAACTACTCTCGCTTATCTTATGGGGGCTATGGTTCCGTTGACTGTAGTTTACATGTCCGCAATGTCAAGACGGGCGGTTGTTGAGGGCTTTCAAGAGATCCATTATTCCAGTATGCTTTCACTACTTGGAAGGTTGATAAATTTTGCTTTATCTATTCTCCTTATATTTGCCGGCATAGGGGTTTGGAGCTTATATACTGCTTCCCTTGTGGAAAATTTTATATTGTTTTTTGCTTTTTCACGCAAAATATCAAAAAAGTTGAAAAATCAAGAATCAACATCTTATTTTCAGACAAAACAAAGGTTAAAAGAATTGGTGATAAAAAATCTGATTTATGGTTTTAACTTACAGCTAAGTAGCATCGCAGGTATGGGATTGGAATTTTTTTATAAAATTTTTATAACAAGAATTTTTGGGTTAGAAAGTGTCGGTTATTTTCAAATAGCCTGGAGAGCTCAACAAATGCTACATGGTATTATGTCATCTGGGATGTCTCCATTATTTCCTGCTTCGGCATTTCATATAGCAAAAGGTAACACTTTAGAACTTAAAGGTCTTTATAAAAAATCAACAAAATATGCCTGGTTTTTTGCCTTCGGAGTCTTTTTGATATTTGTATTGTTTTCTGGCGAAATTTTAAAACTTTGGCTTGGGCAAACATCACCATTTTTAGTATTTACATTTCAGATGCTTTGCGCTGGACTTATATTTACAAGTCTATCTACACCTGCCTATATCTTCATTCTGGGGTCGGGCAAATCTAAATATATAACTTTTACTCAACTCCTGTTTGCGATTGTTTCGCTCACGACTTCTCTTATAATTATACATTTGCAGATCCCTCAGCTAAATTGGATGTCTGTAGGTATCTCTTATTTATTAGGGGCAGTTATTGGATTTGTAGTCATTATTGGTGGGGTGGCTAAAATTTTTAGATGGAATATTATGGAACTACTCTTTGGTTCTTTTCCATCTTTACGATTTATTATTATTACAATATCTCTGGGCATTTTAGTAACAATATATAATTTAGAAAGAACAATTCATAGAAGCGTTAATGGATATGTAATGCTTTTTATGGTATTGGTAGCTTTTATTGGTTTTCTTATGATAAAGATTTTTAGGGAGGAAAGGGGGCTAAAAAATCTGATGTTAGGTTTGTTATGGAGAAACCTCGACAAAGTTTCAGAAGAGCATGAGATTAGATAGGTATTATGGAATAATCATCATACTGATAATTCTATTAGGACTCATAGGGATGATGTATAAATTTGGGAATGGTTTTGTAGTCGTCCTTACTCTTTTTTCTATTTTCTTTTTATTGATAATATTAAAGCCGGAACTTTCAATTTATGTGTTTTTAGTCTTTGGGGTATTTTATACGCCATTGTATGAGTATAAGTTTAGATTGTTTGGTATTTTAATTCTACCAACGGATTTGATGGTAATTTTAATTTATTTTTCTTTTTTTATCAATCATGTTTTTGGTCGTTTTAAGAAATTTAGCTTTTCACATGCCGACAAGCCTAAATCTATAGTGAATAGTTTCCATATTGTAATCATTGTATTAATACTTTTGGCTACAGTTATAGGGCTATTTCAAGGAAACTATTGGAAAAGTGTTTTTCGTGAAACCAAGATGGTATTGTATTATAGTTTAATACCTGTATTTGTTTCTTTTTTCATTCAAGATCGACGGGTTATTTTTAGATACTTTGCTTTTCTGATAGTGTTGAGCACGATAGGCAGTTTATATAGTTTGTATTGTAGAATTTTTGATATATATACTGTAAGTGCATATGCGGGTGGAATTGAAGGGGCAGTTACTTACGCTGATACACCTATTGGCAGGATTATAAGAGATTACGGATGGGTTTCAACCTTTCATTATCAAGTCATAGCTTTTTTAGCGTGTCTTGTTTTCATTTTCGGCTTTAAAAATTTTTTCGTTAGAATAACTTTATTTATAGTTGCTTTAATCAACCTGATAGCAAATATGCTAACAGTTACACGAGGTTTTATGTTAGGAATAATTGTTGGTGTGATTTTATTGATTTTTTTAAATATTTTAAGACATTCAACCTCTTTATTTAAGTCGGTTGCGAGTTCTTTTGCGGTGGTTATCGTGATATTTGGTATTTTTTACTTAAGTATGCTTCTCGTTCCTGATGTAAGTGCTGCTTTTTACAGATTCGTTTCAGTTTTTTCTTCGGAATATGCTGGGAGAGGAGATATAGAAAATATGATTGTCCGTTTATCGTCAATTTATTTAGGAATAAGCACTGGATTAAACTATCCGTTGGGCAGAGGTTTTGGGATACTTTCTCCAACAGGAGAGGAAACATTTTCTGAAGCGATGACGCTGTGGCTTATTTATCATAACTCCATTGGTTATATATTTTATACTTTCGGTCTAATAGGTGGATTTGTCGTTTTTTATTTGCTTGCAAAACTGACCTTAGAACTCTTGAAAATCTACCGCATTATTTCTATACAAGATAAGCAGGCTTTATCTTTGATTTTAGTGAGTTTGTTTGCTGTTTTTTCTATGTCCTTCACAAGTGGGAATTTCTTATTCAACATTGATAACTTATTCCCTTTTATAATTACAGTTTTTTCATTCAGCATATTCTATATAAACCTTTTTTGGAGGGAGAAATGTCAAAGGGACCATTAGTCACAATAGTAACTCCTTCATATAATCAGGGAAAATTTATAGCTGAAACTATTGAGAGTGTTCTTAATCAAACATATAAAAATATTGAATACATAGTGATAGATGGCGGTTCCACTGATGAGACAGTAGATATACTAAAATCTTATGAGGATAAAGGAGTAAAATGGGTAAGCGAAAGAGACGAAGGTCAATCTGATGCAATCAATAAAGGTTTTAGAATGGCAAAGGGGGAAATTATTGGATGGATAAATAGTGATGATCTTCTTATGCCATATACTGTAGAAAAAATTGTAGAAGCTTATAGCGATGAAAAAGTTGGATTAGTATATGGAAATATTTTGATTATTGATGAAACTGGCAATTTTGTTAAAGAGTATAAACCAGGAGAAATAACTTTAGACAGATTATTGAAAGTTGAACAGTCTGTACCTCAGCCTGGTTCATTTTACAGAAAAAGATTTGTTGAAATGGTTGGAGGATTGGATAAACATCTAAACTTTGTCATGGATTATGATTTGTTTATAAAATTACTGAAAATATCCAAATCGGTTTACATACCCCTACCTCTTGCCAAATTTCGTTTGCACTGTAGAAGTAAAACATTTAATTTCAGCGCTACAAAATCTGTGATAGAGGCATATAAAGTCAGTCGTAAATACGGTGCTCCTTTGTTTTCTCCTTTAAATTTTAAAAGGGCGAAAGCGCTTGCTAAGGCCATTGTAAAAAGTATTTTGGGTATGCCCCTTATCAATATTGAAAAACTTAAAAAGGGAGCTTAAAGGTTGAGAATATTGGAGTTAACCGAACCATTTCCAAGTGAGATTCAACCAACAACCGGATTGTTTGTTAAAGAACATACTGATCATTTATCTAAAATTTCTGAACTATTATTATGTGTTTTTGTCCGTCTTATACCACCCAAAAGAATCCTAATGAATTTTAAGGAAATTAGGAAATGGACACTTCACATTCTTTCAAGAATAGGGGAGAGGCGAAAAAAGGAAAGTGATTATGAAATTGTATTTATCCCATATATCTCACTTCCAAGACCCATTTTTGAGTTTGTAAATATGAAATTTATGAAGCTTTTTTATTCAAAAGCGATTTATAAAACAGCGATTCAATTTAGACCACAAGTAATAGTGACCCATTGGGTTTCGCCATTAGCCCTTTTAGCTATAAACATTGGCAATCAGATTGGGATACCGGTTGTGATTAATGTCCATGAAGATCCAGATAATATAAAGTTGAATTTTCCATATTTACATCAGATTTGGCTTAAGGCATTAAAGTTTGCAGATGCTATTGTGGTGCACAGCGAGGTCAATAAAAATAAGCTGGTAAAATTAGGCATAAATTCAGAAAAGATATTCAAAGTCTATCTGGGGATTAATGAGATTTTTTTTAACACTAATAATGAACAAGTAAAAGATGAAAAAGATAGTTTTGTAATCCTTGCGGTTTCGCACTTGTCCGACCCTTGCAAAAGAATTGACCATTTATTGCGTTCGTTCCCAGAAATAAAGAAAGTTAATCCTAAAACAAAACTTGTTGTGGTGGGTAACGGACGCCTTAAGAAATCCCTTGAAGAGTTAAGTTTAAACTTGGGGATACAAAAGGATGTCATTTTCAAAGGCGCACTTGCTCCGATGCAAGTAAAGAATGAAATGGTAAATGCGGATTTATTTGTTCTACCATCTATTAGGGAGTCATTTGGTTTAGTTTTCATTGAGGCGATAGCTTCAGGTCTTCCTATCATTGGCTACAAAGAAGCTGGAGCTATTCCGGAACTTGAAAAACTTGGCATTCCTGTCATTAAGCTTGACGAAGTCACTCCCAAGAGTATATCTAGTGCTGTAATTAGAGCTATGATGAATTACAAAGAACTAAAAAGAAATATTGAAAAAAATCAAAGCAAGATAGTAAATCTATTTTCTTGGAGAAATCACGCGCTTAGTTATCTTGAAGTTTTGAAGAAGGTATGTAAGCAAAAAGGTATAATATGTTAAGCGGTGCATTTAGGCATAAGTTAGTTAGAAAGGTGCGTTCGCTACTTGATTATATTGAGAACCCGGCGTTGATAGCGGCACGTGTCAAGAAATATCCAATGGAATTTGTTAGAATCTTGTTTGAGATCAAAAAATTTTACCCCTATATAAATAACATTTTTGATATCGGTGCTGCAACGGGGAATTTTGTACTTGGTGCGCATTTTGTCTTCCCTGAAGCAAACATTTTTGCTTTTGAGCCGTTGCCTGAAAAAGTTGACATTCTAAAGAAAATTTACGAGAGGCATAAAATTTCGGGAGAGGTTTACAATTTTGCGCTTGCCTCTGAGGAAGGTTATGCCAATTTTTTCCGGATGGAATATACTAACTCAAGTTCAATCCTTGAACCTGATGAGGGGTTGTTTGATTTGTTTGGTAAGAAAGCGTCTTATGAAAAAATCATTGTTACGAAGAAAAGGTTTGATAATATTTTTAATCTTGATGCAAACAGTATAAATTTTGCTAAGTTGGATGTTCAGGGTTATGAACTTGAAGTCCTAAAAGGGATGGGAGGGGAATTAGACAAACTTCAAGGGATAATGCTCGAGGTGAATTTTGACAGGTTCTATGTTGGTCAGGCAAGTTATATTGAAATCATGCGATATTTGCATGACCATGGGTTTAAAAGGTTTTATCAGGTTGATAAAGTTATTATTAAAGGAAAGGTTTCATGGTGTGATATGGTATTTTTTAGATAGTTGTGGGCTTATTTCAGTTATTGTGTAATTTAAAACTAAAGGAGGAGGTCGGTAGTGACTCATTAATTGTGTAGAGACTTGAGAGGACAGGAAGGGCATGGTAGCTTCTTCAAGAAAAATCGATCCAAAATCACCAAAAAGAAGGGGAAGCTACCATGAAACAACCAAATAAATTCCACTTCCAACTCTAACAGGAAATTTTAGCTTCTTTCCAACAGTTAGTCAAGGCAATAATTAAAAACACTATTGGAAGCGCTCATGATAGAAGAAAGAGAAACAGGTATTTCCGGATAAAGGATCAGTGGGAAGATTGAAGAAGATAAATAAAAGGTTAAACTCAAGGAGGTTAAGGGAGTTTAAGAAGATTGAATTGGGGAACTACCATGCTATTCTCAAAAAAGCTTTTATACAATAAAAGGGACACTATGTTCACATCCGTTACCGCCAGCCCGGCGGTGAAGACAAGGAGGTGGAGAACATGGGAAAAATTACAAAATTACTACTGCTTGCACAGATAATGTTTCGTAATCCGCCTGAATTTCTGGATCGCCTTGAGATGATTGTTACATCAAGATGGGAAAAGTGGCTTAGATAGCAGTTCCCGTATCCTATTATTAGCGCAAGAGAAACTGTTACTAAACTCACTGAATTGTTCCGAGGTAAGATTAATTTAGAGGAGTTAGAAAAGTTGGAATCTGAGGTGGCAAAGCGGATGCAATTACTTGAAGGAATAGCTCCTTTCACTACGGCTCATCATGCAGATTTTAGCTTGGCAAGGCTATGCTATATCGTCTGTCGCCTCCTCAAACCCGACATTGTTGTCGAAACAGGGGTAGCATACGGGGTTACCACTGCTTTCATACTCAAGGCATTAGAGAGCAATGGTAAGGGCAATCTGCAGAGTGTTGACTTACCCCCGCTCGGGGAAAATGCTGATAAGTTTGTGGGCTATTTAGTGCCTAAGGAGTTGAAAGATCGGTGGGTTTTGCATCGTGGTGTGAGCAAACGTGTGTTACCCAAGCTTCTACCACAACTCAAAAAGGTGGATATCTTCGTCCATGATAGTCTCCATACCTACTGGAACATTAGGTATGAGTTGCAATAAGTTACACCTTATCTTTCACGCCCTGCTATAGTGATAGCCGATGACATTCAGAATAATCATGCCTTTCAAGAGTGGGTGTTTAAGACGAGGCCGTCCAAATGGTGGACTTTTCAGGAGAAGGACAAAGATTCTGTTGCTGGATTGGCAGTATTTCTATGAGCTCAATTAAACCAATGAAGGTTCTGCTCATTCACAACCGTTACCTCCAGCCCGGCGGTGAAGATACAGTTTTTGAAGCTGAAAAAGCTCTACTGGAACGCTATGGGCACGAAGTCGTTACCTTCCTAGAGGACAACGCTCGCCTGGAGGGCATTAATCCGCTGAAGGTGGCTGTAAACGCAATCTGGTCAAGGGAGGCGCAGAGGAACATTCGCAAATTGATTGAGCAAACCAGACCCGATGTTGTTCACTTTCACAACACTTTCTTGCGTATTTCTCC
>Ga0272445_1002735_pt1 | contig 11730 bp, 11 predicted proteins | sample YNPCB0031_FD_194404 | JGI IMG/M metagenome (GOLD analysis project Ga0272445, IMG submission 194404) | Hot spring sediment microbial communities from Yellowstone National Park, WY, United States - YNP-CB-003-1 | ecosystem: Environmental > Aquatic > Thermal springs > Hot (42-90C) > Sediment... | reverse complement strand
TAGGGAATATAAAACCAGCGCCGTCCGAGTAACTCTGAAATTTCATCCAAACGTCAATCTAATGCCTTCTCATCATCCGGCAAACAAAATAATCAAAACACAAAAATAAAAACCTTCAGCTTCCAACTTAAAACCGCAAAATCTATAGGGGGGCTACAAGCTATTGGCTTTTTCCAGCTCCAAAAAATGTTTTTACCCGCCAAACACTAAACCTTAAGCTTGGTGAGCACGTGCAGCCATCCCCCCTAAGCGACGCTGTTAGGCGAACATGCAACATACTAAAACACGGAGCCTCCATGCAAGTCCTAGACTACGAACAGCGCTTCTCATCCTTAAGAAGTTTTTACGAAAGCCTCCTCTCAAACCTAATAAAAATGGAATTCCCACCAAAAGAGGCTTACGAAACAGCAAAAGAGTTCTTTGGAGCCACCTCCGTCCGCTTTGCTGGCATAGACGGCACCATGTATTCACGACCCCTCTTCGACCTAGTGGTCTTCTTCGGAGGAGCCTACGCCTCAACTGGAACAATAACCTTCCACGAGGACAAGCCGCCCACAGTCAAATACGACGAGCGGACAGCCCAGCACGGCGCTGGAATATCAAGCGTAGTGCCAATCTATGTCAACGAGATTCCAGACGTGGACCAAACCTTCTTTGAGGTTTCACAACCAGACGAGGTTAGCCTAGCAAAACCCCTAACAGAAGAGTCGATAATAAACAATGCGACAGTGGCTAACTGGATAATGACCTTCGCCGAATACTATTTAGCTTACAAACTCGCCACAGACAACGAACAAAACCTTCGAATAATCCTCTTAGACAGAAGCCTATCCATAGAACGCGCAAGCCTCCTCTACGACACCTCGAAACGGGCCCTATGGGAAGCAAAAAGCAACATCCTAGGCTACAAAATTGACGGCGAACCAATAGACATGAACGAGCTGACAGTGGCAAGGCACCTTGTCTGCAATGAGCATTTAGGCTTGCCACCACCAAGGGCAGACTACATAAGATACGCCATAATCAACCTCCTAAAACGTAAAGGCTCCATGACAAAAGGGCAAATACTAGCCGAGTTCGGCATAAAAGATGAGAAAAGAGCAAAAAGGGTGGAGCGAAGCCTAAAAAGCCTAATAAAAAAGGGCTTTCTAAACGAGAAGAATGAGACTTACACGCTGAACAGCAAATATACGCGAACATGGGAACGAGTAAAAAAGCTTGTGAAAAGCATAGGAGACAGATTCTTCTTCGCTGAAAACCTAGAAACAGCAAACCTAATGAAAATAGTCAAAGACGGAAAGGAACACTGGCTCACAACACTGGACATAGCCTTCCTAACCCTTTTCACACTGCACATGCTAGTGGAAGAATGTTGGAGTAGGCACATACTCCTCATAGGCGTAACAAAAGACACAGCGGCAAGAGACTTCAAGCGGCAACTCATCCCAATAATGTGCAACAACGACTTGCTGAACACCAACATCTCAAGAGAAGAGCTGGAAAAACTTCCCAACACGGACCGCATGATCCTCCAGTCGGCAAGCATCCTAAACGCCGAAAAAATAACGCCCCCATGGAGCCTAATAGAGTACGACTCAGCCTTCAGAACAATGGTTCCAGATAGGCAGAACAGAAAAGGCTACGTTTCAGGCGCCATAAAAAACAAGATAGGCCTAGAAAAGGTTTTCCTAAAAACCTATGTTCAGCTAAGCCAAGCCAAAACAGACCCCATGCTGAGGAGCAACGTCCTCCTCGTAGACCGCTTAGTCTATCCGGAATACGATTACAAGCCAGAAAACATTGTGGAGTTTTGGAACGAGCTCAGCGACGGAACAAAAGAACCCTTGGAAGTAATCCTCTTCATAGACAAGAACGTGCCCAATAAGCTGCAGAACCTAACTATGAACGTCTTGGTGGCTATGGCGCCATCCAACATTCCAGAAGCCTTCGGGCACAACACACCACTCTTTATTGCAGACAAAATCGCCAAGTGGAACTACAGCCAATTCAAGCGGGTTGTGGACACAACAGCCGAGTGGATCCTCAATAACCATAAATTGAGAAGATTCATATTCTATATGAGCACCTTTAGGGAGAGGCGAACAGCCATTGAAGCCGCAAGGAGAGAACAAATTTAACAGCCTATGCTTCACAGACTTCGACGGAAAATTCCGGGCTAGACTAGCCGCAGTTATGCCCCGCTTCTTCGGAGGAGCGGAAGAATCAAAACTGGCTGGAACAAGCGCCCGATATAGCTGCCGAATAAAAGTGGAATACCAAAAAGACCTAATGGGCCTGCTGGAGGAAGGCATGCTTCTAGCCGCAAAAAACTTTAAACAGACGCTTCTAGGCGAGGAACGCTACACGCTTATGGAGATAAGCCGAGTCTGGCCAGAACACTTTGGCTTGAGAGGATTGTCGGATCATGGCTATTACCCCATGCAATTCGAAATCATTGAGCAGTCTGAGGCGGATTGGCAGACAGACGACCGCTCAACAATGATGATTCAAATAGATGCCATCCCCATAAACTATGATTTGGTTATAGGCGAAAACTGCGACTTCAGATTTGTTAAGGGCTTCTCCTACCCCGTTGTAGGCAGCCCAGTCTACATCCTAAACAGCGAAATGATAAACCGCATGTACAACCAGAAAATAACAGAAAAGCTCGGCGTGGACCCATCCAAAACCGTTGAAGACGCAAGACTAGACCCTAGGCTAGGCGTTGTAAAAATGTTCCAAACCAGCAACACAGTTATCCCAATATATGTGGACTTTGAAAAGCTTGTCCGCTACCACTTCGGCGTTTTCGCCTTCACCGGCGGCGGAAAAAGCAACCTAATGTCCAACATTTTGAGACGCATCCTCCTCCACACAAACGACGTTAAAGTGGTTGTTTTCGACATAAGCTGTGAGTACATATTCCTGCTTCTGGACCTGCTGGCAGACGAAACTGTTCCGGCGAAGGTTATTCTTGAACACAGAATAGACTCCATAGAACAGTTCTTCAACTCTGTTGTCAAACCCCGTGAGTATGAGGCGGATGAACGCATAAAGGCTGGGCTAAAATGTATAATGGAGCAGGACAAAGTGGCATTTTACACAAGGCCTAAACAGAAAATTCCCACTTACACACAGTTCTTAGACGAGTTAAGTGAACAGAGAAAAGGCAACGCAGACAAACCCCACTATTTGAACGCCATAGACAGAATTCACGATGCCATACTGGATTATATGGAGACCCACGGGATTAGCGAAAACCAGGAAGTCAGCGAGGATTTCATCAAATACATCGACAAGGTATGCATAGAAACCATTGAAGAGTTTAAAGTTCACGAAAAAAGCGGCCTATACGCCTGGGCAACAACGAGAACCACAATAATAGACAGAATAAGGAAACGGCAAGAGGAAATGAAAGAGGAAACAGGTGGACTGACAGCGGAGAAAATAAGGGAGCTTCTGGAAGGCGAAACAAGGCTTGTTTGCATTTCCATATCAGACCCCACAACCATAAAAGAACTCGTCATAACATTAACCAACGACCTGCTTATTCGAAGAAAACGCATGTTCCAAGTGAAGCCCTACATCCTCCTAGTCTTTGACGAAGCCCAAGAGTTCATACCAGAACTTTCAGGCGCGGCTGGCATAGACAAAAAATGCAGCAAGCAAGTGGAAACGCTGCTCAGACAGGGACGCAAATATGGTTTGGGCGTATGCATAGCTACACAGCGAATAGCCTACCTAAACACCAACGCCCTACAACAACTGCACACCTACTTTGTTGGAACACTGCCCCGCCCATATGACAGAGCCCTAATAAGCGACACCTTCATGATAGACAAAGGCATACTAGAAAAAACCCTAGAATTCGCACCGGGCGAGTGGCTCCTTTCAAGCTACATAGCAACAGGCATAGAAAACGTGCCCATATTCATAAAAGCCGACAACGCAGAAAAAGAGATAGAAAAATTCCTGCGAAACTCGACGTGACAAACTTATACTTGACCCTATGGAATGAGTTAAATGCCTTATAGTGATTGTAAGAATTCCAAAGAAAATTGCTAAGCGATGGATTTTGAGACATGAAAGATGGACTGGACGAGTACAAAATATCCATTTTCTTAAAACTTCATTATGAACTACGAAATTATGAAGTAACATCTGAAAATTTGCTTCTTTTCAACATGCGTTTTCAAAAACGGGGAGGACAGCCAATGAAGGCTCTGGGTTAGGGAGAGGAAAATCAATGACATTGTGGAATTAATCTTAATAAGGGCGCATGCCGAATCATTAGCGTGATGGTGATGCAGAAACTTATTGAATACAGAATAGAAATAGATGGAAAAGTAACACAAGGCGTAAAGCTACCTGAGACTATGATTCTTTATGCCGTAGATACAGAACACATGGTTTTGACGGCTAAACCAAACAAAACCTTGGAGGAAAAGGCCATCGCAAAAACACGGGTTAAAGTTTTCGAGGAGAAGGGTAAGCACGTTATTTTAATCCCAACTAGGATATACAATTTTTATAGGCTTGAAGAAAGCGACTATACGGTTATGGTCTCTGATAAAGACCCGGCAAACATAATGATAGCAATTTAGCGGCTTACAGAAAGAGATAAGGGTAATGGTTGCAGAAAGCTTAGGCTATTCCGCATTTTTTGAGGAGTTTTTGCCATCTCTGGTCTGTTATCCGCTGGATTTCGTCCAGTAGTTTCTCGTATTTTGGAGTGAACAAGTGTCTGAAGCGGCCTTGCACTGCCAAGTACTCTTTTACCGGCTTTTTCTTTTGAGGTGCCATGGCTATAACTTTGCTGGGAACCGAAAGCTGGTATTCACCGTTTACGCATTCCCATAGTGGGAAGACGCATGTTTCCACCGCTAGGCGGGAAAGCTCTATGGACTTTGCTGGGTCGCTTCTCCAACCGCGCGGGCAAGGTGCAAAAACGTGGAGGAAGGCTGGTCCCTCCACTTCTAGACCTTTGCGAACTTTTGTTATTAGGTCCCGCCAGTAGTATGGCGAGGCTGTAGCCACGTATGGGATTTCATGGGCTACCATTATGTCGGCTATAGGCTTTTTGGGTTCAAGCTTGCCTGGTATAACTTCGCCTGCCGGCGACGTTGTTGTGGACGCGCCTAGTGGTGTGCCTCCGCTTCGTTGTATGCCAGTGTTCATATACGCCTCATTATCGTATAGTACGAATAGGAAGTCGTGTCCCCTTTCCACCGCCCCAGAAAGGGCTTGTATGCCGATGTCGTAGGTGCCGCCGTCTCCGGCTATTGCGATAACGTCCACATGCTCGTACTTTATTCTTCCCTTCTTTTTCAGCATTTTTATGGCGGCTTCTATTCCAGAGGCGTTTGCAGCAGCATTTTCAAAGGCTGTGTGGAGCCATGGGACAGCCCAGGAAGTGTATGGGTAAATTGTTGAAACCACTTCCATGCAGCCTGTAGCCTGCGTAACAATTGTTGGTCCCCTTAAGGCTTTCATTATTAGCCTCATAACAGTTGCTGGGGCGCATCCAGCACATGCCCTATGCCCAGACATGAATAGGTCTGGTTTTTCTGCTATGTCCTTAGCCGTAAACTTCCATTCGTTTTGCATTTCTATTCGCCTCCTACTCCCTTAATCCAACATAATTTATCGGGTTTTCAACACGTTTTTTCGCAAGAATCTCTTGAAGGTCCTCGTATATCGTGCGGATTTGCATGGGGCTTGTGTCCCTTCCGCCCAGCCCATAAATGTAATTCACAACGAAGGGTTTCTTGTCCAAGTCGTAAAGCGCATGGCGAACCTCGTGGAAGACGGCCCCACCGAAACCTCCAAAACTCATGCTTCTATCCATGACGGCTACAGCCTTAACATGCTCAAGAGCTTTCTTTATGCCTTCGACTGGCAACGGCCTAAAGGTTCGCATTCGTAACAGTCCCGCCTTAACGCCTTCAGCCCTCAACTCGTCCACGACGGTTTTCACTGTTCCAGCTGTTGAGCCTAGGCAGACTATGGCTATTTCGGCATCCTCCAAAAAGTATGGGTCCAGCAAGCCGTCGCCGTAGGTTCTTCCGCTGATTTTCGCGTATTCGTCATGCACTTCGCGGATAACCCTTAACGCGTTTTTCATGGCCTCCTCCTGCTGCCTTTTAAACTCGAAGTAGTAGTTTGGAAAAGCCAAGGGCCCCATAGTCATGGGGTTTTCGGGGTCCAATTTGAGTGGAGCCATCTTCCCCTCATGAGTTAGCACTGTTGGAAATTGGCGTACGCCAACAAACTTTTTCACAACATCGTCTGGAAGCACATTCACATTTTCCACGGAGTGGCTTAGCTGGAAGCCATCTAGGCAGACCATAGCTGGCAAAAGCACGTCTGGGTGTTCAGCTATGCGGAAAGCTTGAATAACCGAATCGTAAACCTCTTGAGCGTTTTCCGCGTAAATCTGTATCCATCCGCTGTCCCTCTGCGCCATAGTGTCGGACTGGTCTCCATGGATGTTAATTGGAGCTGATAGGGCTCTGTTGGCTATTGCCATAACAACTGGTGCACGGCAGCCAGAAGTCACAAAGAGCATTTCATGCATAAGAGCCAAACCAGCAGAAGCCGAAGCCGTAAAAGTTCTAGCACCAGTCAGCGAAGCTGCAAGACAAGCGGTTAGGGCGCTGTGCTCCGACTCTGTGCAGATGAAGGCTGTTTCAACCTCGCCGTTGGCAACATACTCGCTGAACCTCTCGACAATTATGGTTTGGGGCGTTATGGGATAGGCAGCGACAACATCCACATCCGACTGCTTAACAGCATAGGCAACAGCCTCATCACCGTTTAGGGCTAGGGTTTTTTGCTCAATAACAACGCTTTTCATTTTGCGCACCTCACTCAAGCTTCATTTCTATGGCTTTAACTGGGCACTCGTTGGCGCATATTCCGCAGCCCTTACAGAAGTTGTAGTCAAATTCTATGTCCTCCTTTTCTGGCTTCCAGTGGATTGCCCCGTCTGGACAGAAGATGGTGCATAATAAACATTTGGTGCACTTCTCCAAGTCCCGAACTGGCTTGTAGGTTTTCCAGTCTCCGGTTAGGAATTCTGTGCTAGGCTTCCAGCATACTGCGGCTATGGAGATTTCTTTCCAACCCTTTTCTTTGGATGTCATTCTGAACGAACCTCCTTGTAGGCTTCCTTAATAACTGCGAAGTTCTTCTCGGCGATGTCGCTTCTAAAACGTTCCCTAACGGTCTTCTCAATACTTTCCAAGCTTACGACACCGGTCACACGGGCAACAGCCCCAAGCATGGCTGTGCTTGTTATCGGCAAACCTAAAATTTTTATGGCAATTTCCGTAGCCGGAACAGTCCACACTTTCCCCTTATCTTCCTTAAGCATTTTCCTAACCTCAGCTGGGCTGTCCTTAAAATTAATTATTAGTGCGCCTTCATCGCTTAACCCATCGGTGACGGGCACCGTTTTAAGCAGTGTAGGGTCCAAGACAACCACAACATCAGGATTGTAAATGGCACAGTGCAACCTAATTGGCTCTATGCTTATTCTCGTGAAGGCTGAAACCGGAGCACCCATCCTTTCTGGACCAAACTCTGGAAAAGACTGAATATATTTTCCCTCATAAACAGCTGCTCTTGCAAGCAATTCGCTAGCTGTCCAAGCCCCTTGACCACCTCTACCATGCCACCTAACTTCTAATAGCTTTTTCAAGGCTTAACTCTCCTGCGGCTCCATCAACATTAGAAACACTCAAATATACATTTTTCTAAAAAGCAAGCCCCTTTCAAGCTTGGGAAACGAAGTCTTTTAAAACCTCCTTGATGGGCATTTTGAGGATTTCCCTAATACGGTCTAGAACCATTAAGCCACTTTTTGTTGCAGAATAGTACTTTATGCGTCTCCTCCCCTTCCTAACCCATTTTCCAGCTATTAGCTTGTTCTCCTCAAGCTCATATAGAAGAGGGTAGACAACCCCTGAATGATAATCCCAACCCGTTAACTTCTTCAATTCTTTTATGACGCTGTACCCCGACAAGGTTTTTTGACTTAAAAGCCATAAAATAATAACCCTGTTGAAGCCCCTCACAGCCGATTTAACCAGCTCGTTCTCCAAATCCACCATTAAGTTTTCGCCATCCCGTGCTTTAACGTCTAGTCTTAATGGCGATTTAAGGATATAAGCGCTATGTGAAGGCGGAAAATTGATATATCAAAAGCTAAAATATGCTTTTTCGAGGGAACATGGTAAAAATAAGTAAGGTTTTCCTGAGGGGTTTGGAGAAGCCAATAATGCTTTGGCTCTTGGCGCATAAGCCGAGACATGGATACGAGCTGATAGTGGAGTTTAAGAGGCTGACGGGGAGAAAGCTTAAGCCAAGCATAGTTTACCCCTTCCTCCACAAACTTGAAAAGTGTGGATTTGCAAGGGCAGAGTGGATTGTAAAGGGCAAGAAAAGGATAAGACATTACTCCCTAACAAAGAGCGGGAAAGACCTCCTAAGCAAAGTTAAAGAAACGCTTAGCAAACCCGTCAAACAGGTTCTCTTGGTAATAGAAAAGGAGGAAAAGGCTGGCGCTGACTAATTATATCAAAATTTAAATGTTTTGCTTAAAAATATAATGCAAATTGAGGAGGGCTGGAGTTGGCTGACATAATACTAACGGCTGACCGTACATTAATGAGCGACTACCACCACAACGAGTTTATAGGCTTTGGAACATGCGCCCCTCCAAACGTAATTCCAGATTGGCTTTACAGCTTCCTATTCTTCCCACCCATAAAAACTAGGAAAGGTATTCCAGTGGCGGCGCCATATGGGTTGAGGAAAATTGAGGCCCAACTCTTAAGCGAAGGTTTTGATGTCTTAACGGTTGACCCAGACCATATTGGAAAATATTTGGACGATGCTAAGGTTTTAGGCATACATGTTATGGACCCGTTTGGGCTTGGTCCTGCATCCAGCACTTTTGCGGCGATCCTAAAAAAGGAGCCTTTCCTCGCGCAGCATTTCCGCAATTTGTTGGCTAAACCCGAAATTAGAAGGGCTAAGAGGCGTGGGTTAAAAATCATTATTGGAGGCTCCGGTGTTTGGCAGTTCCTGTATAGGGAGAATTTCGTGAAGGATTATGGAATTGACTGTATAATTGATGGTGAAGCCGAGAAAGTTATTGGTAAAATTATGAGGGCGGCGCTGAACGGTGAGGATCTTCCCAAATACTATGAAGTTGGCGTCCACGAAACGCCGAGCCTAGAGGAAATTCCAAACATAGTTAACCCGTCCATCAACGGCTTAATTGAGATTGGACGAGGCTGCTGCAGAGGATGCAAGTTTTGCAGCGTTACCTTAAGACCATTAAGATGGTACCCAATTGAGAAGATCCTTAAAGAAATAGATGTTAACATCAAATCTGGCTACGCCTATAATGCGTGTCTCCACGCTGAGGATGTCATGCTTTACGGTTCAAAAACCACCATCCCGGACGATGAGAAACTCATCGAACTTCACGAGGCTGTCCTAAGAAAGTGCGAGGGAGGCTTCAGCTGGAGCCACTGTTCACTGGCAACGGTCTCCGCAAAACCAAAACTTTTCGAAAAAGTAGCCCAAATAATACTCCAAAAACAGTCATGGTGGGGCGCCGAGGTAGGGATAGAGACAGGCTCACCAGAACTCGCGAAGAAAATAATGCCCGCGAAGGCCCACCCCTTCAAGCCTGAGGAATGGCCGGACGTTGTCCGCCAAGGAATGGGCCTAATGCACGACAACAAGCTTGTTCCAGCATGCACACTCATCGTTGGCGTACCAGAAGAAACCGAAGAAGACCTCATAAAAACCATAGAGCTTGTTGAAGACCTCAAACATGTCAGAAGCCTCATCGTCCCCCTCTTCTTCGTCCCATTAGGACGGCTAAAAAATGAAGAATGGTTTAAGGAGACAAAAATGACAAAACTCCACGAAGAACTCCTAATAAAATGCCTAAAACACGACTTCTACTGGATAGACGACCTAATAGGCTTATCCTTCGCAGGAAAATGGTACGCAAAACCAATGCAAACCCTTTACAGAATCTTCGTAAAAATCATAGAACGCAAAGCCAGAGAAAAGGGGATATGCTAGAAGGAATAACTTAAATATGTCATCAAAATTCAAACACAAATAGACGCATCAGTGCCGCCGTAGCTCAGAGTGGTAGAGCGGCTGGCTGTTAACCAGTCGGTCGTCGGTTCAAGTCCGACCGGCGGCGCTTTTACTGAACCTACGAATAGCGACACTTTTTATTTTCTCTTACGAAAGAATGGGGAGCATTCGGCAATTAGGAGTAAAGAACTTGTCTTGTTGATCAGAAAACTTAATTCCAGAGTTGGTTAATGAAAGACTGAATGGGGGCCGGTAGTTCAGCTGGTATGAACGCCCGACTTGCACTCGGGAGGTCGCGGGTTCAAATCCCGCCCGGTCCACCATTCCGTTGTCAAGTTTTTAGCTGATTTATTACCTCTTCTAGTGTTTTTGCTGCATTTTCGATTTTGGTTTGCAGTTTGCTGAGCTTCTCTTGAAGTTCAGCCTTTTCCCGCTTTTCTCTTTCGATTTCAGCCTTCAGCCTCTCAACTTCCTCTTTTGATGGTGTGGTTTCAGCCTCTCTGACCATGAATGTTAGGACCTTTTCGCCTTTGAGGAGCATTTCATAGGTTTCCCTCACAAGTTTTCCAGCCTCAGTTTTCCCTGTTAAGTGGGCTCTTACGGTTTGCTCGCCCCTGCCGAGCTCGTCGGCTATCCTTGGCACGGTCATTCCGGCCTTCTCCCTTGCTATGGCGCCTGCTGCAACAGCCAAGGAGTCTATCCATGTTATGCGGTCTTTCGGGTCTGCGCTTCTCATTTTCTCGATAACATCCTTTCTTGAAACTGTTCCTAGGAGAAGGACTGCCTCAAGCTTTTGAATGTCCTCCCGCCCTAACGGTTTTAATGGAACTTCAACCTCGCTCATGGGCTTTCACCTCCTTCAAATAATCCTCTCGGCGTAACTTTCACGGTTTTGTCTGGATAGACAATTATTCCTTTGCTTGTTATGTCGAAGGGGTGCCGCCTCATGGAGTGCCCGGTTCCCCGCATCTTCCAAACAATTATTGAACGTTTAAGCTCACCTTGAAACTCGTCTAAGTCAAGCCTAATAATCCCGTCGGCAGCGTGCTCAACGCCTGGTCCGCCGAATCCCCGGTCTGTAACGCTTACCTGCGAAACAAGAAATCCCGTACAGCCAAGACCAGCTAAAACCTTTTTTATAAGCATTAATGTTGACCGCGCCAACATAGGCTTAGTCATATAAAGGGTTGAAACAGAGTCTATGACGACCCTCTGCGCATTCAAATCTGTTATAGCTTGTCGTATAACATCCAAAAAGCTTGGAACGTCATCGGGGTCCTTAACCACATAGCGTTCCCTCTTAGCCGACTCACCCACACCAGACGTAAAAGCATCCACAATTGCAAACTTCCCCTCCTGCTCATACCTTCTAGGCTCCCAACCAAACCTATCCATGTTAATTCTAACCTGAACAGGATGCTCCTCCAAAGTCACAAGAACGCCAGGCTCGCCAAGCCTAAAGCCAGCATAAAGAAACTGCTGACCAAAAATAGATTTGCCAGTGCCAGGCCCACCAGACAGTAGAACAACATTCCTTCTAGGTATTCCACCGTAAAGTATCTCATTCATCCCCGGAATTCCAACATCAACACGGTCGCTCAT
>Ga0272445_1002730_pt1 | contig 11745 bp, 11 predicted proteins | sample YNPCB0031_FD_194404 | JGI IMG/M metagenome (GOLD analysis project Ga0272445, IMG submission 194404) | Hot spring sediment microbial communities from Yellowstone National Park, WY, United States - YNP-CB-003-1 | ecosystem: Environmental > Aquatic > Thermal springs > Hot (42-90C) > Sediment... | reverse complement strand
ATGCCTGCTACAGCGGCAATATATCCAATGATCTTTTTTATCTTGAATTTCCTACTTATCTTAATACTAAAATCTTTTTCTAACATCTTTATTTCTTTTAAAATCACCAATATGGTTCTAGGATTATTACTTTTTCCACCTAACATCATCTCAATTTGATAACAATCAATATATACTGGACGTATTTTTTGAACTACACTTAATACCCACGCATAGTCTCCAATTATTTTATATTTTTTATCATAAAAAGAATTAAAACGAAAAAGTTTTGAGGATATAATTGAACCAGAGTGTGGAATAGTAAATTCTTTCTTCAAATCTGATAAATCTTTAAGTTGACGATATTTATATCGTATCTTTCCCCATTTAGTTGAGAAAACAATATTGCCATAAAGATAAATTGTATCATCAAATTTCAATAAAGTGTTAATATAATGAACCCCTTTTTCAAGCCAATCTTTTATTATTTTATCATCACTCCCAAGAAACACATAATAAAATCCCAATGCCACTTTTATACCTTTATTCATTGCATCGTAAATACCTTTGTCGGGTTCGCTGACCCAGTAATCTATATAATCTTCATATTTTTTTATTATATCAAGAGTCCCATCTGTTGATCCTCCATCTATTATAATATATTCCACATTCGGATAGGTTTGACTTATCACGCTCTTTATGGTATCCTCTAAAGTTTTTTCACCATTCAAAACAACGGTTATCACTGTGATTAAAGGTAAATAGCTAATCTGACTACTTTGACTTGGAACATAAAGCCTAATTTTATTCTGTAGATCCTCCGGGGCTGGAATTGCAGGATTACCCTCTAAATCACAAATATACCACACATCATCCACCAACTTATAACTAAATTTGAAAAATCCTTTTGTTCTTAATCCTCCTTCTGCTTTTCTATAAGGGTTCGGAGGCAAAAATAGCATCGTTTCAAATTTGTCTTCTGGGTTAGGTATAAATTTAGAATCTTTTATTTTTAGCTCTGGAATGCTTATTTTATATTTAAACTCTTCTTTAATTTTGCCGGATAAGTCTAAATAATCGTCTGGTATGAGTTTATGGGATAGTTTGTTATTCTTAATCATCATACTTATCCTCTATATTATCTATAATTGTTTTAATAACCTGTTGTGGTGTTATTTCGTTTATATCCAATTGACTTCCATATCCATACATATTACTAAGTTTTTCATAGTTAATAAGATCTTTTTCAATTTCTGGGTGGTAAATAGGAAAATAGCTTTCAGTTATCTCTCGAGGATATGGTATAAATCTACCAAAATGATTTCCATTAAAAATTACAAATATATTTTTTGCATTTAATGCAACAGCCATGTGTGGAAAAAAAGTTTCATTTGATATTATCATTTTAGAATTTTTTACTACAAAAAGCAAGTCTATTAAGCTAGTTTTTCCTACTAAATTAAAATAGGTATCATTATATACTCGTTCAAAGACTTTAGTGCTTTCCATATCTTCTTTTCCACCGCATAAAACAATCTCATATCCTAAATTGCACTTTATCCATTTGGCTACTTCTCCAAAGTTTTCTATATTCCATTTCCTAAAATTTGCTGACGCACTAATGAATAAAACTGCATAACTTGATTGTGGGAGTTTTAAATTGAAAGTATAATTAGTTGGTAATTTTATGTATGGTTTTGCTATGTCTAATTTTTTACCTATTAAGTTTTCAAAGAATTCTTTATTTCTGTAAAACTCAAACATAATATTTTTTTGCGCTGGTATTAGCTTAGTATAGTATTTATCGGTTATTCTTTTTTGCCATCTACTTATATTAGATAAATCTCCCATACTTCCTATCTTTTCACTAGCATTAGACATCTTGACTATATTATCTGCATCGTAGGTTCTTGAATACGTAGGATGTATTACGATATCATAGTATGTAGAATATACTTTTCTTAAAATCCTATACCTATATATGATATTTCTATGAAATTTCTTTGTGTCTATCCATATAAATTCAGATATATATTCTTTGTCTAATGTTTCTGCGAGTTCTTTCCACATTATATTTCCAATAAGTGTAATTTTATACTCACTATATTTAGGTTCTTTTTTAAGAATTTCAATAAAATTTCTAAAAAGTATATAGTCTCCTATTGCGTCAAGGCGTACGAGGAGAATGTTTTTAGTTGAACGATTTTTGTTACCAAAATTTGCTGTCCTCTCCCTTGAATAAACAAATACATCAACAAATCTAAATAACATAAACTTAACAAGTGATTTAATTTTTAAAATTATTTTATTCATTTTTTCGCCAAGACTTTTATTTCAAAACTATATATTTCGGGACTTTGCTTATGAAAGGAAGAACAAGTGATTTTGTTGTAAAAATGCACTTTTGCTTTATACATTTTTAGTAAGATTTTTCTGACAAGCTTTTTAATAATCGGAAGACCTTCAGTGCAATCTATATCTATAAATTCGATTTGTCTAAACCCAGCCATTGTTAACACATAGTATATACCACCCGATGTAAATAGATATTCATGAGTAAAGTCTTCATAAGCCCAATAGACTCCGGTATTACTTTGTGCATTTGGAACAGCAATGAACAATACTCCTCCCTCTTTGAGTAATTCCTTCACTGCTTTTAATGTTGGGATGATTTCAGATTTGGGAAAATGTTCAAGTACATGAAACATTAAAACCATATCAAACTTACCTTTATATTTTTCTACTAATGAATTTATATTGTCTACTTTTTCCACATTAAGCCCTATACTTCTACAATAATTTAAAGCATGCTCATCAATGTCACATCCGAATACATTTTTATATCCTATTTTTTTTCAATGCAATTAAAGTTTGTCCAAATCCGCACCCAAAATCTAAAATTAACGCATCTTTATTGCTTGGCAATCTTTTTTTTAACCAATACGGTAATGTGTAGTCTAAATAATCTTCAGGTTTCACTTGTCTAGCTTCAAAATATGTGCTCATTTTTGTTACCTCTATTTAATTTTAGCATTGCCCCAAAAATTTTATGCAATCCAATTTTACTTAACTTTAAAATCTTTAATTTAATATTTGATATTTTCTTTTGACTCAAAATATGTAAACTGCCTGAATTAGAATAATTCAAACCATATTTATTTGCTATAAACTGAAATGTTTCCTTGCTATAAAAAGAAATATGTTGTCCATGGTTTAAACCATAATACCACCAATCTTGTGGTTTAGGTATCGGATTAGGCAAAAGCTCAGTAGTAAATATAATGTTTTTAGAGATAAATAACATATTTTCAATTTCTTCTATAGGATTTACGAGATGTTCAAAAACTTCGAAGCATGTTATAGCTTCAATTTCATCTTTAATGGTTTCATTGTATTCAAATCCTCTTGCAAATAAATTTTGAGTATATTTATCATACCAATAAAAATCAAAGCCGATATCACGCATAAGTCTTACAAACACACCATAACCCCCCCGTAATCTAAAAACTTTTTCTTGTAATCAAAAAACATCAACAACAATATCGTAGTTATTTTAGATAGGTAAATATTCCTCTGCATATAACCAGTATCGGTTAGTGTGATAGGATCTTTGTATGCCTCATCAAGCCAATATGGTTCTTCCGTTTGTAAGAATCCGCAGTTTTGACAATAAAAATAATCAATTTCGTATTTGTTCATTATCTTTGCATCAAAGATTTTTTGCATTTTGGATTTACATATTTGGCAGTTCACTTTAGATTCTCCTTTATAAAATTTCTGATTTTTTTAGGCACAACTTTGGAAATAGGTCGTACTAAACTTATCCATATAGGTTTATGAAAATTGCGATAATAAGTATACATATCAGCTTCTATATCTCTTTCGATCTTGCTGGGATGCTGACTTAGCATTAAATCTTGTACGGGTAGCTTGCTAACTCTTTTATCTTCATACAATGTATGAGTAGCATCCTGATCAAAACCAATATTTGAAATTAAGTTTACATTTGGCAAAATTGCCAGACCTTTATAATACCACGTAGTAAATGTCCATTGATAATCCCATGTATCTATTTCAAGGTTTTTCATAGTCCAAAAAAATTTTTTCCAATACTTCAAAGCAGGACCTCTCCAGTAATTTTCAATAAATCTATCATCATTGATATTTTTTAATTCAAAATCGTAATATTTCCATCTATTTGCCCAACTTGCCCACCCCCAAATATGATTTAATGCAGAAAAATAATAATCTCCTTCTCCTCTTTTTTTACCATCCTGAAAATTACAACCTCCAATATGCCAAATCCTCATATCATCCTTATATCTATTTAAAAGCTCTTCACAAAACCAAAAGAAACTTTGTGAAGGTACACAATCATCTTCTAAGATAATACCCATTTCTTCATTTTCAAAAAACCATGTAATTGCTTCACTAACAGCCCTTCCACAGCCAAGATTCTTTTCCCTAAATAAAGTTTTTACTTCACAATTCCAATCTATATTATTCAACACATAATCTCTAACAGCTTTAACTTTTTCTGATTCACCTACCTTATGTTCTCTTGGTCCGTCTGATGCTATATATAATCTCGGTGGTTTTGCTTTTCTAATCTCTTCAAAAACTTTTTTTGTTGTTTCAATGCGGTTGAATATTAAAAATAAAACTGGTGTTTTTAATGGAGAAGGCGGATCAAATTTTAAATTTTCAATCATTTATTTAAAACCCTCCTGAAATATTCAATAGTTTTTATAAGACCTTCTTCCAAAGAAACTTTAGGTTCCCAATTTAATTTAGTTTTCGCAAGGGTAATATCGGGCTGTCTTTTTTTGGATCGTCTTGTGGAAGGGGCTTAAAAACAATTTTCGATTTACTTTTTGTTAATTTTAATATTATTTCTGCGAGTTCTAGTATACTGATTTCAGCAGGATTTCCGAGATTAACAGGTCCAGTAAATCCTTTTTCACTGTTCATCATTTTAATAACACCATTAACCATATCGTCAATATAACAAAAACTTCTTGTTTGAGAACCATCACCATAAACTGTCATATCCTCTCCTTTTAATGCTTGGACTATAAAGTTTGACACAACTCTACCATCATTGGGCAACATACGAGGACCGTATGTGTTAAAAATTCTAACAACTTTTATATCCAATCCATGTTGCCTATGGTAATCAAAAAATAGTGTTTCAGCACATCTTTTTCCTTCGTCATAACAAGCCCTTGGACCAATTAAATTTACATTACCCCAATAATCTTCTTTTTGAGGATGCACTGTTGGATCTCCATAAACTTCTGAGGTAGAAGCCTGCAGTATTCTTATCTTTAATCTTTTTGCAAGATCAAGCATGTTTATAGCCCCCATCACAGAAGTTTTGGTTGTTTGTACTGGGTCAAATTGATAATGAATAGGACTTGCAGGGCAAGCAAAGTTATATATTTCATCAACATCTACATACAGTGGAAAAGTAATATCATGTTTTATTACCTCAAAGTAAGGGCTACTGAGCAAATGTTTTATGTTATCTTTTGAACCAGTAGAGAAATTATCTACACATATTACTTCATTTCCTTCGCTTAGAAGTCTTTCACAAAGATGGGATCCTATAAAGCCAGCTCCACCTGTAACTAATATACGTTTACGCATAGCTTCCTCCTTTGTTAAACGAATGTATATCTGGATTTTCTGGGTTTATTTTTTCTGATAAAAGATTTATCCATTGGGCGTCTTTTAAAACATAGAAAGTATGATATATAAATGGATCCAATATAAAAACATCGCCTTCTTTTACTAAAACTTTAACAACTTCTTCAGTTAGGCGCTCGTTTTCAATCTTATTCAATACTATCTCTACTTCACCTTTCAATATTATAAAAGCTTCATATGTTTTTTTATGATAGTGTCCTCCCCTTATTGTTCCTGCTTTTGAGAAAATAAGATTGACTTCTTTCCATTCTCCTTCATTGATTAATCCTTTTATGAAACCTCTATCATCATTATGTTCAAAATAAGGTAAACAGAATTTAAACATTCGAGATTTCCTCTTTTATATAATCCTCAAATTTACGATTTTGATATCTTCTTACAAAAGTGGACTGTATCATAGATAAATCTCTTCTAAAAAGGGTATTTTCTAATTGCAACTCTTTTGGAACCAAATTAACATTGGTTTTCATGTTTAACTTACTTTTATAAAATTCATAAACCATTACTCCAAAATCATATCTACTCATTTTTTTCTCTCCAACAATGTGTAAAATACTTTTATCAATAGTATCAAAATCTATTATCAATCTGTAAAGTACCTCGCACAAAAATGTTACTGGTGTTGGAGTAAAGTATACATTGCTAAATAATTCCACTTGGCAGCTATTAAACTGCTCTATAATCCAATCAAAAAATGTCCCACCTTTACCTACAACAGCAGAAGATCTTACAATCTTATAACTGATTTTAGATTTTAACAATGATTGTTCAGCTAAAAACTTTGTTCTACCATAATTTGTATTTGGATTTGGGATATCGTCATCCGTATAATTTCCTTTTAAACCATCAAAGACATAATCTGAAGACATAAAAATAAGTTTTGTATGTAATTTATTGCTTTCTATTATATCTATGATATATTCTATTGGCATATAGTTTAAAATATACGTTTTATTATAATCAGATTCACAGCTTTTTAAATCTTTTATTCCACTTAAAAGAAAAATAAAGTCAAATTTATTGTTGATAATTAATGATTTTAAGCTTAAATAATCTGTAACATCGAGATATATTAATTCAGGAAAACGTTTATTTGAATAATAAGTACCCATAACTTCTAATTTTTGATCTACATTTTTTAAATATGTATATAATCTACCTCCTATAAAGCCTGATGCCCCAATAATTAGTATTTTCCCCATATTTATCCCTTTTTGATTTTGTTGATTTTTTTCATAATAGTCATTCTGCTACCATCGTATAGTTTATAATCAGACAAAAAGTCTTTTCCGAATTCTTGCTTTAATTCTTCGTATAAAGTTGTTCCTGGAAAAGGAGAACAAGAAGCAACCTGATAACTTCTATAGATATTTTCTGGAGAATAACCTAAATTATGTAAAATTTCCAGATCTTTTTTATGTATCTCCTCTGTTTGACCTGGTAAGTCTTTCATCATAGTTAAATGGATCATTAAGTGAGGATGTTTATTTGTTATATACTCTAATGTTTCTAAAAAGTTTATTCTTTCTATGCCTTTCTTTATTATCTTTAATACCTGTAAATCAAATGTTTCTATTCCAAATCTCATTCCTACACACCCGCTATCTACCATTTTATCAAATATCCACTTAGGTGAACTATCAAGCCTTCCCATCATTGTCCAAGGTAAACCTATTTTTGCAAGTTCATCGCATAACCTACTCAATCTTTCTTCTCCTCCAAGATTGAAAGTGTCATCGTCAAAGAAAATACTTTTGTAGCCATATTTTTCTACACATTCTCTGATCTCCCTCGCAATATTTTCTGGTTTCCTTAGTGAAACTACGCCTTTGTACATAACCCTTGGCCACATACAAAAAGTACACTTGTAAGGACAACCTTTACTTCCCCATATCTGCAACTGAGGTTTTGGTGTTGGCATTGTAGGGTCAAAGTATTTTGTAGCCGATTCATAATCTCTAAACGGGAACGGGATTGAATCCAAATCTTTGACAACGAGAGATTCGTAAACACCCGGTTTTTTAGTCTTCACCATCTCTAATGAACTTAATATATACTCACCTTTCAAAAAATATTTTATAAAATTATTGTTTTCAACAATTTCCCCAACTGTTTCATCCGTTAGATGAGGGCCTGCAAGAGCTACTTCGGTAAATTCAGATAATCTTTTGGCAATCCACAAATCAATATCTATAGTTGGTGTTGAGCATTCTATAACTACGATATCAGGTGCTTCTCTTCTCACTTTCTGAATAAAATTTTCATAGTTATATTCTTCTTCCGCCACAGCATCTAGTATATCCACATCGTAACCATGACTTTTTAAATAAGATGCACTGTATGCCATTATAAATGGAAAATGGATGGCACCAGGTGGAACGCTCATTGTCCACGGCCATCTTGAGCCTGCTCTAACTCCATATCTTATATCCCATAATTTTTCATTTAAAAATTTATATAGCCTACAAAATCCCTTTATCTTTTTCATCCATGGTTTAAATATAAGCCCGTCTATTTTGAAGTTGTTTTCAGGAGACGATTTTTTTGATCTTATGACTGGCGGATTAACAAAAAGCACTTTCATTATAACACCTCATTGATATATTTTATTAGTTGGTCTACTCTGTTATCTAAAGAAACATTATTTTTTACAAACTCATAACCTTTGGAAGCTATTTTTATTCTTTCTTCCTCGTGATGTAAATAATATTTAATTTTTTCCACTAAATCTTGTCCCCCAGTAGTAAAAACAACATGATCTTTCAACATTTTAAGCGCCGAAGGAACAATATCTGTTATTAAAAATCCATTACAGGCAAGAACCTCAAATGTCCTTAAAGTTATAACATCCCATTCTATACATACAGGTAATGTGCAGTTAAGTATTATCTTAGAAGAACTATAAAGATAAGGAAGGTCTTCTTGAGAAATCTTACCCTTTGAGATCCTTGCAAATACTTTTTTGTATTTTGGTATTAGAAAATTTTTCCATATTTTAAACCTATATTTAGGAAGTTTCCAATTGCCAAACAAACCGAAGTTAAAGTTGATTGCAGGATATATATATTTCATCGTTGCCTCTTCGCCTTTAATATCATTTCCTACATATGCGACTTCAAATGCCAAATCATCTCTTTTTTGTCGTGGATAAAAGAAATCTGTGTCTACACCAAAAGGTAAATATAAACTGAAAGGTAATTTTCTATGCACATATTTATTGTCATAAATATTCTTAAGTTTTTTAGAAAAGAAAATATATCCATTATAATTATACCTGATCAATTTATCAATTAAATACTCTGCTTTTTCTCCATATCCGTTTTGTATATAAATAATATGTTTCTCAGCAAACTCATGCATTGGAGAAGTATCGTTTAAGTAAATCATTAAGTCTAGTTTTTGTTTTGGTAAATAGTTTGGGGCATAAACCTCGCATTCTATTTTATACTTTCTTCTTATAACTTTGCATAGCTGTTCTCCATACAGCTCATCTCCTATTACATTCCCATCGGAGTATATAGAATTTTTTGCCCATTTGATATAAAAACCAATTTTCATTCTACTAACCTCAATTTAAACTTGGGTATAAGCGAGTATAAAATTATGGCAGGATAATTCCTATCAACTTTTAAAAATATTGGAACTATTAATCCTGAAATAATTTGAGCTATAACCGTTGCTAATCCTGCACCTAATATACCATAGTGAGGGATTAAGAATAAGTTTAGCATAACATTTGAAAAAGCACCGAGTATTGTACAAATCAGTCCCAAATGTTGCTTATTATTAACAACGTTAAAAACATTTCCTGTTACAATTCCTGCAAAAACAAAAATTACATTAACAGATAGAATTATCAGGAGTTTTGAAGATTCTATATAAGAATCTCCATAAAGAAATAAAATTATTTTTTCGGAAAAAGTAAAAGTAATAGTCATTAATAGCACAGCAGAGTATATTAGAGTACGATAAAGGTATGTAACTCTGCTATAATATAATTCTTCACTGATCTTTTTTGCTTCTACAATAGCAGGAAATACAGATTGAATTATAATCATAGGAATAAAATACCAAACCTCTACAAGCTTCACTGCAGCAGAATAAAGACCAACTTCCCTATCCCCAAGCATATTTTTTATCATTACTTGATCTATCCTCATATAAATTGAGATAGCTATACTACTTAATAACAACGGCCAACTATCCTTTAATAATTTCTTTCCGATCCCTACATCAAAATACCTTACAAAATTTGGTAGCCCTTGAGACCTATAAATTAACCATCCCATTATAGATAATAATATTATATCAAAAAGGGTAACCCAAACAAACCATATCAAATCAGCACCTGTTAAAACTAAAAATATTTTTATAATAGAAGACAAAATCAGCTGAATAATTCTTCTTATAGAAATATACTTAGCCTGAACCGTCGCTTGATAATAAAAATCAATCACTTCAAAGCTTTGGAAAATAATTCCAAAAGCGATTATTAAAATATAAATGTTTGTTTCGGTGAAAAAGTTAGAAGTAAAAATAGATTGAATAAATAATATAATGACAATGATTAGGAAAGTGATCACACCACCAAGGAGTTTTAACCAAAACGAAGTGCCAAGATATACATCCCTTTTTTCTGGTTCTTGGACTAAATCCCTAACCACTATTCCATCAAGCCCTAACTTGGCTATCCCTTGGAAAATAGATACAAAAGCCAAAGCATAGCTTAACAATCCAAACTTTTCTGGACCTAAATACCTTGCAACCCATACCCCTACCAAAAATCCAGCAACCATTCGCAAAACCTGTTCTGCAAAAAGCCATAAAGTGTTTGCCCCATATCGCCTTATACCCTGATGGTTAAGAACTTGTTGTAATCCAAGCCTTAAACCTTTTACTTTCATGTCGGCGTTCCCTCGGGCGTAGTTCTATTATACCTTATCTCACCATCTCACCATATAATCCTACAATAGATTTCATTACGTACTTAAGGTCTTTGATCTTAACATCCTTTTCTGTTTCCACATTCACAAAATAATCTGGACAGAGCTTTGCCATATCTTTGGTATCCACATTCTCCATCAAATATAAGCTTGCGTCCGCAAGGTCATCAACATACAGAAACTCTCTATAAACTTCCCCAGGGTCCCAAATAGTTAGTAATACACGAGAGCTTTTTTATTTTATGTCTTCGATTTCTATAGATTAAAAATCAAAAAAATTATACTCCTAATTTTAGCTTAAAATACTCTATGGTTGTTTTTAATCCCTCTTTTAAAGAAATTTTAGGTTCCCAGTTAAGTATTATTTTTGCTTTAGTAATATCAGGACATCTTCGTCGTGGGTCATCTTGAGGTAATGGCTTAAAAACGATTTTAGAATTGCTCCCTGTCAGTTCTATAATCTTTTGGGCAAGCTCTAAAATGGATGTCTCTTTTGGGTTACCTAAATTAATCGGACCTGTGATCTCATCAGGAGTATTCATCAGTCTAATCAAGCCTTCAATCATATCATCTATATAGCAAAAACTTCGTGTCTGAGACCCATCTCCATATACTGTGATATCTTCCCCTTTCAAGGCTTGCACGATAAAATTACTTATAACCCTTCCGTCGTTAATTTGCATCCGTGGACCATAGGTATTGAATATTCTTGCAATTTTAATTTTTACTTTATGCTGTCTATGATAATCAAAAAATAATGTTTCTGCGCATCTCTTACCTTCATCATAACAAGCCCTCGGACCAATTGGGTTAACATTCCCCCAGTATTCTTCAGGTTGCGGATGAACTTCTGGGTCTCCATAAACCTCGCTCGTAGAAGCTAAAAGAATTTTAGCTTTAGTCCTTTTTGCTAATCCAAGCATGTTTATTGTCCCGTGGACAGCGGTTTTAATTGTAAATACTGGGTCATTTTGATAATGAACTGGGGAAGCAGGGCATGCTAAATGGTAGATCTCATCTACCTCTACATACAAAGGAAAGGTTATATCATGCCTAATAATTTCAAAATATGGATTATTCATTAGGTGTTTAATGTTGTCCTTTGTCCCGGTAT
>Ga0272445_1002729_pt1 | contig 11751 bp, 13 predicted proteins | sample YNPCB0031_FD_194404 | JGI IMG/M metagenome (GOLD analysis project Ga0272445, IMG submission 194404) | Hot spring sediment microbial communities from Yellowstone National Park, WY, United States - YNP-CB-003-1 | ecosystem: Environmental > Aquatic > Thermal springs > Hot (42-90C) > Sediment... | reverse complement strand
TCAAGTAGAACCATTGAAGTTGGTGCCGAGCTTTAGGCTAAGATATTTTGTCATAAATGATGAATTAAGGCGTGAATTCCTGGAATTGAGGGATGAAGCCTTTGAGGTTATTTCAGTAGGGAAGGATCCCGGTAAGCCCTCTAAATGCCCAAATTACTGCCCATATTATGTTATTTGTGAGCGTGAAAAATTTTGAAGCGTTTAATTATAAATGAGCCAGGGTTCTTTCTGCGTGAGAGGAGAGGAATGATTGTAGTTGAGAGAAGAGGTGAGAAAATGCTAGAAGTTTCTCCATCCAACATAAGTCAAGTTACAATATTAACTCGCGGCGCCGCATTATCCTCAGCCCTTCTTAGGCTACTGGCAAGGCATAGAGTGGATTTAGTAGTGTATTCAGGCTTCGGCTACCCCGTTGCTAAATTATCCAGTACTAGGGGTAGCGGATCCATTAGGTTGCGGAAGATGCAATATAAAGCTCAAAATGAGGAGGCTGGCGCTTATCTCGCCAAAAGGTTTGCTTGGGCTAAAGTTGTTAATCAGAAAGCAATCTTACGTGAAGCTGGCAAGAATAGAAAAGACCTAGACCTATCTAGAAAGCTGCTTGACCTATCTAAATCGATTTCAGGTATAGCTGGCATAATAGCCGATATTAAGGGAGATAGCGCTGAAACTGTTAGAAAAGAGGTTATGAGGTTTGAGGCTGAAGCTGCAGAAATATATTGGCAGGGGTTTAAGATGATGTTACCAGATGATGTGGATTTTCCCGGCAGGAGAAAAAGGTTCGATTTTCCAGAAGACCCTGTTAACATCATGCTTAATTTCTGTTATGGGCTTTTAGCGTCCGAAGTTTGGCTGGCCGTTGATAGTAGCGGGCTTGATTCTTATGCGGGCTTTCTACATGTAGACTCTCCTAGAAGACCAGCGCTTGTCATGGATCTTATGGAGGAATTTAGGCAACCAATTGCTGATAGAGTTGTATTAAGGCTGAGCTCAAGCATCAAGGACCCTTCATCCATTTTAGAGGGGAGACGCCTTAAAAGGGAGGCTAGATTTCAAATTGTTAAGGCTTTTTCTGAGAGACTCTCTGAATCCTTAACGTTTTCTGGGAGAAATTTACCCTTATCCAGCCATATTTTTTTGCAATCTAGGAGGGTTGCTGAGTTTCTGCTCGGCAGATCTTCTGATTATTTACCGTTTACTTTAAGGTGAAAGTTTTGCAGACGCTTGTTGTTTATGATATAAGCGATGATGAAATTAGGTTAAGAGTTAGCGAAGCATGTAAAAGGTTCGGTTTAGCTAGAATTCAAAGAAGCACTTTTATGGGTTATTTAACCAGTATGCAAAGGAAAGAACTTACTGCTCTTCTTAGAAGGATACTTGGCGGTGCGGATGGTAATATACAGATATTTGTGGTATGCAGAGCTGATTTAGCCTTGAGAGAAGTGCTAGGCAAACCCTTTGAAACATATGCAAAGGAAGATCTGCTTGTGTAAATTAAGACTCGCTTGTGATTTAGTAAAGATTTAAGAGGGTCTTAAATCTGTCAGAAGATGAAGAATTCAACTTAATTCCAGTAACGTGGATTAAACAGTATCATTTTTGTCCAAGAATAGTTTACTTTTTAGGCGTTCTAGGTTATGAAGAGAGATTTACTGAGAGCATGCTTGAGGGAAAAGAGTTTCATTTCGCCGAAGAGAAGAGGGCATTACGAAGAAAAACTCTTAGCGGCGGAAGAAGGGAACCTATCGAGGCATCTTGGAATAGGCTCTCGGTAGCCTCGACGAGGCTTGGACTTTATGGCATTATTGATGAGATAGCTAAAACAAATAATGGGCTGATTGTGGTGGAAAATAAATGGATGAAAGCGCCGAAAAAGCCTCATCCAGGACACATTTATCAAACTGCTGCATATGCAATGCTGGCTGAGGAAATTCTGGGCAAACCAGTAAGAAAAATTATGATAAAATATGCTCGCGATAATAAATTCTTCGAAATACCGGTTACTGACGAAATAAGGAAACATGTACAATGGACAGTTACAAGAATAAAATCAATAATTGAAAACGAGAAAATGCCGAAAATAAAAGCAACGCGAAAATGCCGAAACTGCGGCTTCAATAAAATCTGCAGATATACATGACTTCGGCGGAAACATGTATTCAATAAGCAGATTCATGACCGCCGAAGAAGCCAAGAAAGATTTAAATGGAAAAAATTAATATTTCCTTTATAGAGGAAAGAAAAACCCTCGGAATCTCGTTAAGAGAATTGAAAGTATTACGAGGCCGAGGTCAAGGTTGCAGGTGCAGAGTGGGTGAATCTCGTTAAGAGAATTGAAAGCATCCTGTCCCATCCCCTACGCCCAGAAGCGCCCTTCAGAATCTCGTTAAGAGAATTGAAAGTACCGTCCCTGGAGGATCTTTGGGTTATGTTTAAAGCCTTCTTGGGAATCTCGTTAAGAGAATTGAAAGTTACGTAAGAACGGCCTAGCAGCGGGCGGATTTGACTCCAAACCCAGCTGGAATCTCGTTAAGAGAATTGAAAGTTACGTAAGAACACGGCGAACATGGCTGGGATTCTTCCGCTGGGAATCTCGTTAAGAGAATTGAAAGGCTCATTTTGCCCCATCGGAATAGCCTCAAAGCCTCATCCAGGAATCTCGTTAAGAGAATTGAAAGGATGCTGCCCGTGGAAGCGTGAAGATACTGTCAAGAGAATTTGAATCTCGTTAAGAGAATTGAAAGAGTGCTAGATGTAGCTGCTTAAGCCATCGTCTGCTTTTCGGGGAATCTCGTTAAGAGAATTGAAAGAATGTCTCGGCTTGGCTATGACAAAGACACAATAGAACTATGAATCTCGTTAAGAGAATTGAAAGCTTTTATGCCGTTAGCTCTGAGGACCTCACCGATGTAGATGTCATGAATGAATCTCGTTAAGAGAATTGAAAGCCACAACACCACACCGCACCACACCGCACGCCACGCCCGCCGAATCTCGTTAAGAGAATTGAAAGTAACCATTATAGTTGCGCTGATCCTTATCTATCTATGGGCTAGAATCTCGTTAAGAGAATTGAAAGGGGAACAGTTGAGGCTGGAGGCGTTTTAACCGTTGACCGAATCTCGTTAAGAGAATTGAAAGCCTTTCTATGTCTAATAATATCCAGTGAACTTGAACCTGTATGAATCTCGTTAAGAGAATTGAAAGTCGCTGCAGACGTAATCAAGAATCCAGAAATGCTTAAGCAGATGAATCTCGTTAAGAGAATTGAAAGTCTCCTCATGCTTATATTAGTTAATTCACCTGTATTCTTCGGAATCTCGTTAAGAGAATTGAAAGCATATTCATGAATATAGTTATCACGTTGCGGGTTTGCTTGAATCTCGTTAAGAGAATTGAAAGTCCTTTTGACTCTTCTAGATATCTTTGGAAACTCCCCGTGCGAATCTCGTTAAGAGAATTGAAAGTGTATGCTGAAACACCCGCTAAAAGCACACTTATTTTGACGCTGAATCTCGTTAAGAGAATTGAAAGAACCCTCCCAAGCTTGATGAGGCTTTGAGGCTGGTCCGATGGAATCTCGTTAAGAGAATTGAAAGTTTATATTTCTATTCATGTTTAGGCTCGCGGATAGCTGAGAATCTCGTTAAGAGAATTGAAAGTATCGCTTAGGTTCCGCTTTCTAGCCGCTACGGCAGCTCTGAATCTCGTTAAGAGAATTGAAAGTGATGGGATAGGGGCAAGCACGCCTGGGATCAGTTTGACGCTTGAATCTCGTTAAGAGAATTGAAAGCATTGTGTATCTGTACGAGTACTGGGACACCCTACCGTTTGGAATCTCGTTAAGAGAATTGAAAGGAGCGAAGAAGAATACATACAGCTAGCGCTGCTAGCCAAAGAATCTCGTTAAGAGAATTGAAAGGATGCATAGCAGCAGTCGGGTCGGGTCTGCAGCGAACCTCCAGGAATCTCGTTAAGAGAATTGAAAGATCAACAGACACATCTTTATAGCCGGACGCTCCACCGGAATCTCGTTAAGAGAATTGAAAGAAAAAGCCGAGAAAGGCGATAGGCTTGATACATGAAAAAAGAATCTCGTTAAGAGAATTGAAAGTCTTTATAAGTAAATTTACAAAGTTGGGACACCGATCTTGTGAATCTCGTTAAGAGAATTGAAAGAATTCTGAAACTAAGCCATAATCATAATTTGTTCTCATCAGCCAGAATCTCGTTAAGAGAATTGAAAGAAACCAGTTTGAAAGCATCCCAAATCTCATTATCAATTTCTGAATCTCGTTAAGAGAATTGAAAGTCTCTGTAGGTAAATTTACAAACTTGAGATACCGATCTTGAGAATCTCGTTAAGAGAATTGAAAGGCTTATTATTCTTATTTTATGTCCAACCCAGTTGTCTGTGGAATCTCGTTAAGAGAATTGAAAGTTCATTAGGCGCATGGCGATAGCGAGTATCAGTATAACGAGAATCTCGTTAAGAGAATTGAAAGTTCGGTAAGAAAAAAATATATATTGAGCAGGTTATGAAAGGAATCTCGTTAAGAGAATTGAAAGCTTGTTGTGGGGGTTACAGTCACGGTAACTGATAGTGGAATCTCGTTAAGAGAATTGAAAGGGTGAAAATCACAGCAGCACAGCAGGAGCAGCTGGAGCGCAGAATCTCGTTAAGAGAATTGAAAGAAACCAAAGGCGACTATTATAGAAACCCGAGGCACGTCTATGAATCTCGTTAAGAGAATTGAAAGGGGCTTCTAGGACCTGCAGGTCATGCCCCCTAGTAGTGTATTGAATCTCGTTAAGAGAATTGAAAGGACCCCGCCTTTACCCGATTATTGGTTGATAAAGGCTTAGTGGCGAAGAATCTCGTTAAGAGAATTGAAAGTGGGATGAGGATACCCCGGACGCTAGGGGCTTTTGGAACTAGAATCTCGTTAAGAGAATTGAAAGTGAACCATTCATAGTTCGCTAAAGCGTCTTTTTCAAGAAGAATCTCGTTAAGAGAATTGAAAGCAACAGTTGCAATCTGATATTCGCCGCTTGGACCTGTCGCTGGAATCTCGTTAAGAGAATTGAAAGTTACGAATAAAACTCATTTCATTCACCTTAATGCGGGAATCTCGTTAAGAGAATTGAAAGTCTCTTGTCGGCAGCATCCTCCTCAGAAACAACATACCCGAGAATCTCGTTAAGAGAATTGAAAGAGCATATGAAAACACAAGCTTCCAGCCGCTTGGCTTCTACGCGAATCTCGTTAAGAGAATTGAAAGTTAGAAGTTCTAAGACTTTATCCGAGCCTAGTTGATTGACGAATCTCGTTAAGAGAATTGAAAGAATTTTCGTTATTCTGGAAAGACAAAAGTTTGCAATAGAATCTCGTTAAGAGAATTGAAAGTAGTCATACTGAGTCCGCATAAGCCAAAGATGAGCGCCAGGAATCTCGTTAAGAGAATTGAAAGAACGAGGTCTATAATGTAGTGCAATCGCTTACGCCTATCTTATGAATCTCGTTAAGAGAATTGAAAGTACAAACATCCACAAACATTCACAACCACCAACCCACACGCAGAATCTCGTTAAGAGAATTGAAAGTACGAATTCATTAAAATACGTAGAATACGCAAAGCTTTTGGAATCTCGTTAAGAGAATTGAAAGGATTTTCATTAGCATAATTTGATGTCGGTTTCCATGATAGAGAATCTCGTTAAGAGAATTGAAAGCTTAACAGGATGCTGATGTCGTTTACCGCTATGATCGGCGAATCTCGTTAAGAGAATTGAAAGTTACATGGTTGGATGTTCTGATAGAGGAATATATGAAACTTCTGAATCTCGTTAAGAGAATTGAAAGAGGACCATGAGGAAGGATGCGAAAAGACAGGCTAAAAACCATGAATCTCGTTAAGAGAATTGAAAGATACACCCCAATGTTCGCAGTCACCCTTTTCAACGATGGACCAGGAATCTCGTTAAGAGAATTGAAAGTGATTTCCTTTGCCTTCTCATAGCTTATGTTGATCCATTTGTTGAATCTCGTTAAGAGAATTGAAAGCATCAGCCTAGCCTATGTGATCAGGGAGCTGGCCTTCAGCAAGAATCTCGTTAAGAGAATTGAAAGTCACACGCATGGCTACGATTCAGTTAGTTTAGTTGTAGTTGAATCTCGTTAAGAGAATTGAAAGCTCTCGCAACAGCATATATCACATCAGCTTAGTTCTCAAGAATCTCGTTAAGAGAATTGAAAGTAACTATTACTTTAATCTTGTCTTTGGGTCCTTCAATCTGGAATCTCGTTAAGAGAATTGAAAGACAAATGGATTTCGAAAACGCTGGACACACTGAACACGCGAATCTCGTTAAGAGAATTGAAAGTAGAACAGAACAAACGCCTAGTCCACCACTACCTCTGCTCAAGCAAATGAATCTCGTTAAGAGAATTGAAAGGTAATAGTGAGGGATAGGTTATGGAGTTTAAAATACACTGAATCTCGTTAAGAGAATTGAAAGGCGCATGATGGTGGGTGGTTGTAGGGGCATTTTCCAAGTTTTGAATCTCGTTAAGAGAATTGAAAGTAGTTGAAAACTTTCCGTATGGCGGCTGCCTCGTCGGATTCTAGAATCTCGTTAAGAGAATTGAAAGCGCAATTCTGCCATCTGGGTCTCTGAACTTCGCAATTTGCCGAATCTCGTTAAGAGAATTGAAAGGACACGTGCATAATTTCTTTTCAACATCCAAGACATAATCGGAATCTCGTTAAGAGAATTGAAAGTACAAGAAAGGCCTCAGGGAAAGGATAACCCGAGAAGCAATCGAAGAATCTCGTTAAGAGAATTGAAAGGTATATGTTGCCCAAGATGTTCCAAGGTTTGCGGATTTGCTGAATCTCGTTAAGAGAATTGAAAGTAATGTTGATGCCTAAGCTTTGAGCCATCTCATAGATGAATCGAATCTCGTTAAGAGAATTGAAAGATATATATCGCCAGTATAAAGCGAAAAATATTTAAGTAATCGAGAGAGAAGCCCCGGGAAAAGCAGCCATTAACAACCCAAAACTCTTTTAGGAATCCAGAATCCTCTATTTCCTCCATGTTCGCTTTATGAAGCAAAACATTAATAGGATTAGTTCTATAGATTTAGTTCTTTAGTTCTATTGTCGCTCATCGCATTATTCCTGTCCGCTTCAGAGTCGCCTAGTTTAATGGTTGTCGAGTTGAGATTGATTTAGGATGAGAGTATTAGGTTGCTTATACAGCGTAACCTACATGAATTCACTGTGAAAGCTTATATGCTTGTTATACTAATTGTATACTTGATGTTTACATGAAGCAGACAACAATTATAACTACGCGCATTAGGAAAGAGGTTAAAGATATTCTTGAGAGGGCGGGCATAAATATATCAGCCGCCATCAAAGCCCATCTCGAGGAACTCGCATGGAAAATTCAGTTGAAAGAAGAGATTGAGAAGATGAGAGCGATCCTAGAGAGTGTTAAACCATCCGAAAGGGGTTTTGCCGAGAAATCTGTGAGGGAAGACCGTGAAGGTCATTGACTCTTCAGCCCTAATAAAATATTTGACGAGAGAGGATGGATGGGAAAACGTTGAAAACCAAATAAGGGAGGGATGCATAACGCTGGAGCTAGCCATAAAAGAGGCTGCAAATGCGCTCATAAAGAAGATTCTAAATAACGAGATAACAATCGAGACATCAAAGAGAATAATCGCCCAAATACCAAGAATAGTTAAAATCACACCGCAAACAGAACATCTATCCAAAGCTATCGAAATAGCGGCAAAACATAAAATAACAGTTTACGACGCACTATTCATAGCACTAGCAGCAAACACAAACCAATCCCTAATAACATCAGACAGAAAACAAGCCGAAACCTCAGAGAAATACGTAACAACAACCCTAATATAATCGCAAAGCGTAAAAATAAGCCGAAAAATACGCGATCAATGCTGAAATCTAAATTAAAGATTACTCTTCTTCCCAAGCATAATCATACAATCTTTAAAGAAGCGGTATAGATTAAAATTTAAGCGGCATAATCAGAGAGAGGAGCGAAGGGCTGGGGAGTTTGAGGACCTTTATGTGCATCATTTCAGGATCTATGGGCGGCCCCTCTCCTGGTTTAGCTGTTGTCCTCGCTTTTTAGTTCTCTAGGTTTATTAGCATGTTATATATGTATGCTTTAGCCATCAGCTCCTTAACTATGCTCCCCATGCCTTTCAGCCATGCAGTATTCTCCGTATAATATGCTTTAGACTTCTACAAGCTCGTTTATATCTATAAATTTAATATACCATGACTTAAATTTATCTGGTGATGTTATGTGTAGTTCAACCGGAGCCTTTATCCTCCTGTAGACTTCGACGATCATATCATCCTTTCTTTCAATCGCCTTCGTTATTACAAGTATGTCTATGTCGCTGGATGCGGTAAAGTTTCCTTTAACCACAGAGCCGAAGACGCAGACTTTAACCTGCGGGTCTATTACCTTCAATATCTCTTTAACCTCACGCGCAACACTCATATAATTTTTCAGATAACTCAAAATTTCTCTTTCATAATCCATTGACAAGGGGCTTAAACACCTCTAGGACAAACCTATACAGGTCTTTAGCCTCCTTCTCTTCAAACACGTAGGGTAAGTATCTAGCAACAACATATGCTTCTTCAAGCCTAGCCACATAATGGAGCTTACCCACATCATCAATAAGACTTGTCAATTCAGGCGCATCTTGACTTAAAATGCGTATAAGTGTTCTGAGAGAATGCGATCTCGGATAACTTCCCCTAGTAACCAGAAGTTTATATTTTAGCATCAGCTGGCAATATTGTTCAAGATTGAATACGGCTAGATCCCACTCACCCTCACTTATAAGTCTTTCAGCATTACGTAGAAATGCCTCGGCCCTCCTCCTAATTATGTTTGCTTCTTCAAGCGACAAATTTAGACCCCAGTTTAAGCAATCATCTAAGCAGAAGTATATAATAGGATAGAAGATTTAACTTTAGTGGCGCATCATAAACCACATCGAAGGTTAAGAATAAATTTAACCAGATTACTTAAGCCTTTTAGAGATAAAAGTTGCGGAGCGCGTGAATCATCATGATAATTGATGCGCATAACCATTATTGGGGAGGAAAGGACTTTCTTAAAAGGCTGCTGGACAGCATGGATGAGGCGGGTGTTGAAAAAGTTTGCTTAAGCGGGCTCGGCATAGACGATATGCCCGGAGATGAAGCTGTTGAAAAAGCGTTTAAGGAGCATCCCGACAGAATCATCGGCTTATAAATAAGTTGAACACGCCCACGTTTAAGATAAAACTTTTATATTTTAGTTTCATTTCACCTTTTTTGAGGTGGTCACGCTGTGCCTCAGCGGGAGAGAAAGCGTGGGCGCAGCCTCATAGATGAGTTTTTCGGAGGCCGACTCTTTGAAGACATGGAATCATTATTCAGAGATTTTGGTGAAGACGCTTTTACAGGCGGCTACTCCATAAGCGTAATTCAAACACCAGAAGGCACAAGAGTTAAGGCAAAAGTAAGCAAAGACACAGACGTGAATGCGCTCAGGAAGCAGCTTGAAAGGCAATATCCAGGCGCAAAAATAGAAATTGAAGGCGGCAGGCAGGAGCCCCTAATAAAAGAAATATCGACAAAGCCAATACGTGAAGAAAAAACCGAGGAAGAAAGAGAGTAAGACGCCTTCACGCATGCATTCGGCGGGAAATAAGTCGCCAGCCTCCCCTAATCACATATTCAGGAGATGTCTTCCGCAAATTTTCCATAATCCATTAATTTGGCAGCGTTCATGATAAAGCTTTTATTTGTTATATAGTTACATAATTATATAGTGATAAATTGATGAAATATTCAACCATCTCGGTTCCTGTCGAAGTGAAGGAGATTCTTGAGAAGGTTAAGGGTGATGCTGAATGGGGCACCTTTCTCCTTAACCTATACTATGAAGTCAGAAGGTTGAGGGGTGAGACTGCTTTCAAGGAGCTTACGGAAATCCTCAAGAGTGAAGACTTGGAATCCATAGTTGAATCCTCAAAGGAGTTTAGGGAGAGGTTCGCTTTCCGATGAACCTGCTCGACACAGACGTGATCATAGAGCTTCTGCGGAAGAAGCAATATGAGGTTGGAGCCATATCGACAGTAACACTCATTGAAGTTTTGAGGGGGCTGGACGCTGAGAAGAGGGCGAGAGCCAAAAAACTCCTTGAAGAAAGCTTCAGCATACAAGCCATAGACAACAAGGTTATCGAAGCCTACTGCAGCTTATACCAAAAACTCCGAAGCGAAGGCACACAAATGCCAGACGCGGATCTAATAATAGCAGCAACAGCAATCTCAAGAAACATGACGCTGAAAACAGGAGATGAACACTTCAGAAGACTAAAAAATCATGGGCTAAAAATCGCAACCCAACCATAAAACTAGGATCATGATGGAGCTAGCCTTCAAATCTCAGAGAGAATCAAAAGATAATCTCCATATTGCGGATCCAGCGTTTTTAGGAGCATGAAGCAGCGAGAATATAGCCAATATCTTATTCTGCTTCCATAACAACCTTGGCTAGTCGAACAGAGTCTTCAAGGCTTCTCATTAAAGTATTTGTCACGGTAACTTTTATCCCGAGGTTTTCTATGCGCTTTTTATGTTCCGCGTCAACTTCATCGATGACGAAGTGTTTTAGGAGTCTTCCGTAAAAATTTGCCACCCCGTATGGTGAGGCTTCAAAGCCCATGCTGGCCATGATCCTGTCAGCTGGACCTTTAAGCGCTTTCCCTCCAACGATTGGGCTGACGCCTAAGATAGGCGCTTTCGAGGTTTCCAAAGCCTTTCTTATGGCTAAAATTGATAGTATGGGAGCTATGCTTAAGATTGGGTTGCTTGGACATATTATTATGCGTTCAGCATCACTTATTGCTTCAATGACGCCGGGTGCAGGCTTTGCTTTTTCAGCTCCCTCAAAGAACACGTTTGTCACCGTGTCCATGGTTCCCCTCTTCACGAAGTACTCTTGAAAATCTAGGAGTAAATCGCCTGACTGAACCTTTGTCCGCACGGGGTCGTCGCTCGCCGGTATGAGGTTTGCCTCTACACCAAGCATTTTGCATAGTTTGGCTGTTGCTTGAGAGAGCGTGAGGCCTTCCCTTAACATTTTTGTCCTAATGATGTGTATGGCTAGGTCCATGTCGCCAAGCCTAAACCATGTTTCAAACCCAAGCCTTCCAAGCATTTCAAGACATTGGAAAGTGTCGCCGGAAACACCCCAACCCTTAACTTCGTCAACAATCCCAGCTAAGGTGTACATGATTATATCCAAATCCGGGCTTATATGCAAGCCGTAAAGCTCTACATCGTCGCCTACATTACCAACTATCACAAGGTTTCTTGGAGAGACAACTTTTACAAGTCCGCGCAGCAGCTTCGCGGCTCCGACGCCGCCTGCTAAGGCAACAATCACCCCCATAATTTTCACCTTTATATTATTAATCCTGTCACAAAGCTATTTTTGATCTTCGCTTAAAAATGTAAGTGGGATGGTGCGGTTGTCAAGTTTAGGTTTCATAGAGTTGGTAAAGTCTAGAAGAAGCATTAGGAAATATAGGTCCATCGGGATTTCACGCGATGTTGTTAACTCTATTTTAGACTTGGCGCGTTGGGCTCCATCAGCGCATAACGCTCAACCATGGCGATGCATCATAATTGATGAT